>Ga0307442_1000093_pt1 | contig 34299 bp, 28 predicted proteins | sample SalMarWE160430MG_FD_202143 | JGI IMG/M metagenome (GOLD analysis project Ga0307442, IMG submission 202143) | Salt marsh sediment microbial communities from the Plum Island Ecosystem LTER, Massachusetts, United States - WE1604-30 | ecosystem: Environmental > Aquatic > Marine > Intertidal zone >...
TGAAGGAGGCGAAGATGTCGATCACTCGGCTCTCACCTGCTTCCAGTCTGGGGATGGAAGCCAACTTTGTGGGCGTGTCCATGAAGCCGGCCTGGAAGAAGGAGACCCCAACATCGAAAATCGGATACTTCTCCACGTTGGCGATCGTGACCCGGCCGAAGGAGTTCCTGGAGTAATAGCTCTGCATGGCTGCAAAGAGGGGGGGAAACTGCAGGTCGCTGATCCTGATGCTGCGGATAATCGCCTGGGGCGCATCCGGATCGTCCCCAAACCTGTAGCTGGCGGAAAAACCGATAGAGTAGACGAGTCCGTTGAAGCGTTCCAGGGGGCTCAGGGAGTAGAAGTACTTGATCCCGGGACTGATGTCGATGTTCATATTGTACGAGGGGTCCAGGGCGATCTTCACCCCCGCGGCGCCAACCAGGTTCAAGGAACCTCGCGGCTCGGCCGGATCGAGATTGGGAAAAACCGCCTCGGAAATCCCGCCGGCCAGCTCCAGGCCGATCTCGAAGTTCTTGGAAAAGCGGTTGGCATAGGAGATCCCGGGAGTGAGGTACCAGTGGGTGTGGGTCCACTTGTCCTGCTCATCCCGCTCCGGAGCGATGAAGCGAATCATCCCGGTCTGCAGAAACGGCTGGAGAACAGGGACCTTGGGGATTGGAACCTTGAAAATCGCAGACAGGTCGAAGTAGGAGTTGAAATCGGTTCCGTAGTCACCGAAGGGGGAAAGATTCTGATAGGCCACGCCCAGGGAAAACGGGTACCTGTAGTACCGGTTGAGGTCGACGTCCTCCTCGGTAAACCCGAACGCGGCGCAGCAGAGTAAAAGCAAGACGATAACAGGACGCAACAGCCCTCTCCCCTCTCCCCCATTCACGTTCTAAATTAACTCCTTATCATGTATAATTATAGCACAAAATCTCAGTTCTGCGAGTAAATCCAAGCCACTTCCGGACAGAATGCAACGACAGCAAGCGAGAGATGGCGATTGTAACGAATCGACCCGGCAACTCCGCCCGCAGCCCGAGTGAAATTTGAAAAGCGTCGAGTTGAAAAATCCATCAAAGTGTAGTATCAAGATGGGAGTGATCCTCGAGAGGAGCCTATGAGCATAACGATCCGGGAGGTACAGACCCGCAAGGACCTCCGGCGGTTTATCAACTTCCCGTTCTCCCTGTACAGGAACAACAGGTACTGGATCCCGCCGCTGTTGATGGATGAGTGGAATACCCTGGATCCGAAGAACAACCCCGCCTTCGAGCATTGCCGCGTGAAGTACCTGCTGGCGGAGAAGGATGGAAAGCTGGCAGGGCGCATCGCGGGGATCATCAACGACAGGTACATAGAAAAATGGGGCCACAGACACTGCCGCTTCGGCTGGTTCGACTTTATCGACGATATCGAGGTCTCCAAAGCCCTATTGGCTGCTGTCGAAGCCTGGGCCCGGGAAAACGGTATGACCGCGGTCCACGGGCCACTGGGATTCACCGATATGGACCGGGAGGGAATGCTGATCCACGGATTCGATGAGCTGGGCACCATGGCAACCCTCTACAACCATCCCTATTACCCGCAGCACATGGAGTCACTCGGTTACAGCAAGGACACCGACTGGGTCGAGTTCGAACTCCATTCTCCAGGGAAAACACCTGAGAGGGTACTGCGCGTTCAGCAACTGGTTCTACGGCGCAACAAGCTGAAGATCGTCGCGACCAAAAAGAAGAATTTACGTCCCTACGCCAGGAAGATGTTCGACCTGATCAATGAGACATACGCCGATCTGTACGGATATGTTTCCCTGACCGACAAACAGATCGAGGTTTACATCAATCAATACTTCGGATTCATTCATCCGGATTACGTTCGCTTCATCGTCGATGAGCAGGATAACCTGGTCGCCTTCGGCATCGGCATGCCCTCCCTGTCTCGGGCCCTGCAGCGCTCCAAGGGACGGCTCTTTCCCTTCGGCTTCATCCACCTGCTGTTGGCCTTGAAGCTTAACAGGTACGTCGATCTGCTTCTGGTGGCGGTTCGGCCGGACTACCAGGCCCGGGGCGTCACGGCAATCCTGATCACCGAATTTAACAGAAGCTTTTGGAAAAACAGGGTCATCAGCGCAGAAACCAACGTGGAATTGGAGACCAACACCCAGGTCCAGGCGCTCTGGAAGCACTACGAAGCCCGCCAGCACAAGCGCCGGCGCTGCTACGTCAAAGAGATAACCTGAGACCTCATGTTCGACCCTGATCTGCGGAGAATCGCTCTGCTTCTGCCAGCGGTTCTGGTCGGATTCACAGTTCACGAATATTCCCACGCCCTGGTCGCCGTACGGCTGGGCGACAGCACGCCCAGAGATCAGGGGCGCCTGACCCTGAATCCAATATCACATATCGAATTGATAGGCCTGCTTATGATCCTCCTGGTTGGATTCGGCTGGGCGAAACCGGTGCAGATCAACCCCCGCAACTTCAAGAATCCGAGGAACGACGAAATTCTCGTGTCCCTGGCAGGTCCCTTCTCCAATCTCCTGTTTGGCGTCGCTTTCGCACTGGCCGTGAAGCTTTTCCTAACCCTTGCCCCGACGATCTTTTATACCGGAGGATTAGGTCCGGTTCTGTACCAGATTCTCTCGTATTTCGTGTGGATAAACCTGCTGCTGGCCGTATTCAACCTTTTTCCCATCCCCCCGTTGGACGGATCGCACATCCTGCTCTCCCTGATTCCCGACAAATACGCCCGCTTCAAACTGGTCTACACTCGCTATGGCCGCTTTATCCTGATCGCCCTGATTCTGCTGGGTAGTTTCAGCGGGTACAACCTGCTGCCGATCGGATTCTTGACCTCGAGGTTGTTCGAAGGCCTGTACAATCTTCTGGGGATGTAGCCTGGGTGCCCCTGCTCATTTGTCCCTCTCCGGTTCCGGCCCCGGCAACTCAGGTGCTTCAGCGGGTCGTACAGCTCGAGTATAGGCGCTTGGAACCCGGAATCGCAGCTATTTTCTTGTGCTCTGTTCAGAGAGAGTTTTCTGCTGCTGCTCGTAGACACGCCGAAATTGGGCATGGATCTTGCTGAAATGAGTCTCGTTCTCAATGCCGAAATCCTTGAGCACGGGTTTTTCGATCTGCTCGAAGCCCACCAGATCCTTCTCGATATTGCTCATCATGTTCGCCAGATAGACGCAGAAAACAACATCTTTGTGACGCAGCGGCGTGTTCAGGGGCTCGTGGTGATACTTGATACCCTCAACCAGCTGATCGGGGAAATTCCACTTGGCCGCGATCAGGCCGCCGGTGTCGGCATGATTCAATCCGTAGGAAAAATCCTCCAGCACCTTGAGGGGAATGTTCTTCTCATTGCAGAAATCCCGGATCTTCTTCTGCAGGGAGGGGTGAAGATAAGTCACCACGATCAGTCCCAGGTCGTGGAGGATCCCGGTGACATAGACATCGTCGAGCAGGCTGTAGGAACGCTTGAGGCTGCGGGCCAGCAGGTAGGCGTACAGGGCCGTTTGATAGGAATGGTCCCAGAGCGAACGCATGTGTCGATACGTTCGGCCGAGGACCTTTTGGGTGCCGTAGGAGAGCAGGAGGTTCTGCAGACCCTTCAGCCCGATCAGTTTGACTGCCTCCACGATATCGATAACCCGGCGGGGCAGCATGAAGTAGGCCGAGTTCACCAGACGCAGAAGATCGGCTGTCAGAGTCGGATCGGCGCTGATCTTCTTGGCCAGGGTATTTACCTGGCTTTTTGGATCCTTTGTCATCGACAAGAGGACCATGACGTTTTCGGGAAAATGGGGCAGAGAATCAATGTCCCGAGCCACTACTTCGGCAAGGGCGCGGATCTTGTCCAGCTGCACCTTGGAGACGGGGATCCGCAGAGATGCGGTGGTCCAACCATTTTCGGACTCTATGGAAAAAGCCTCTTCACCCAAACCGATGCGCTTGAGGAATTGAACGAGTATGACGATTCCCAGCCCCGCACCTTCCGTGACATCCCGGACCGAGTTCAGAGCCTCGTAGAAGGAAGTGAATCCGCGGGATTTCACGATGCGCTCGCCGATGCGGGAGTACTCCTCGTGGATTAGCTCGCCTTTGTTGCGAACCCTGATGATGAGCATGCCTCCGGTTGCATGAATTGTCAATTCGATATCTGAATCGCCGTCCGCCAGCTGTTGATCCCCTTCTGAGGCTGTCTTCGTCAGGTAGTGGAGGAACTGTCTCATCCCCTGCTTGTAATCATCGGGATCGTCGATGGAAAGACCCTTGTTCTGGAAGTAGATGCGTTTGGCTACGGCTTTGTGGGCGTTCACCAGGAGTTCCTTGGTACAGTACGAGAGGGTTTCCTGAATACCCTCCAGACCGAGCTCGGAAAGAAACACCTCGAGAATCCGATCGAGCACCCCATGCTGGTCCCGGGTGAAGGACTTCAGCCTGAAGGAGACGGGTATCGATTTATTGACAGCTTGCTGGATCGTCCCCAGGTCGATCTTGCCGAAGATCGACTGCGTCTCCCCGCTGACAAAGCCGGGAGACGGGACTGCTGACTGAAATGTTCCAGAGGTTGGCATAGGCAGGTATCTTTATTTGGTCTGGTAGAGCATCTCCAGACTCTTTCTCTCCCCCTCGAGTCGCGAAATAGCCCTGTGCGCCTCTTCCAGCCGTTTGGCCATGGTGGTTGCCATTTTCAGGGCAAAACGAGGATCCGAAACGATCTTATCGATGAAGCTGGTCTTGCTCAGCACCATGACCTCCGTGTCCTCCACCGCTTCCACCGAGGCCGTTCTTGGACAGTTGATCAACAGCGAGATCTCACCGAAGAAATCCCCGTCTTCCTCGGTAGCCAGGTTAATTTTGTTGCCGTCGATCATTTTATAGACCAGAGCTTTCCCCGAGATGATCACGTACATCTCCGCACCCGCCGAGTCCTCGTGACAGATCAACTCCCCCTTCTTGAAGTTTTTGACTTTCACCACTTCCCTCCAGCTGTTTCGATTTACCGGCTATTATGAAGTATAGCACAGTATGGGTCGGAGTATCTAAGTGGTTTTTAGTCGATCAGGTTGATTGGTACTCCCTGTGTCATTATATCAGCATGAAGAAGCGGATCTCCGTCTTCCAGAGTGCCCCAAAGCTGTTCGCCGGCGGCTCTGCACCCCCCCTGACATTTGTTGAACTCTGCACATCCAACACACATTCCCGGCACGGTTTGGGCAAACCTCGAGAGATAGGGGTTCTTGAAAATCTCATGGAGAGAAGTTTTGTGGATATTTCCCAACACCGTGGGGGAATGGTTGCAAAGCCGTACGTTTCCGGCGGCGTCCAGAGTGACCGGGCGTTCCTCTATGCGGGGGCTGCATGAAACCATCCCGATATGAGGGTAGTCTTCGGGATCGAGCACACAGAATGGCGTACATACATTGGCAGAGATCGAAAGGTGGTGTTCTTCGGCTTTTGCATCCACTAAGGAAAATGCACTACGCAGCTCCTGCTTAGACAGCGAAAGATTTTCCCATTCCCGTATGCCGCTGCCTCCAACGTTGAAGCGGTTGAGCATGATACGGGTGATCCCCCGTTTCTTGAGGAAGTCTATCGTTTTTCCGATACCCGGATAGTTCAACCTTGTAAGGACCACCACCGCCACCAGGGGGAGACCAAGATCCTGAAGAATCGCGGCGGACTGCATCACTTTGATCCATGATCCAATCCTTCGAGTGAGCCGGTCGTGGACTTCGGGTTGAGCGGAGAGGATCGGCAGCTCTATCATCCCGACCCCTATCTCCTTCAGCGATCGATAGTCTTCTTTTCGTGCACAGGTGCCGTTGGTGATAATGGTGACGCTCTTGCTCTTCATACGGCAGGTCAGCACAAGCTCCAGAAAGCGTTCGCTCAGAAACGGTTCTCCGCCGCTGAAGGTAACGTGAGATACGTCGGCCTGGCGGAACAGGCTCTTCAATGTATGCAGGGTTTGTCGAAAACCGATCGGTTTTTGTGCGGATGCCCCGGGACGTTTCCAGATGTTGTAGCAGTATCGGCAGTTATGGTTGCATTCGCGGGTGGTTTCAAAGACGACGTAAGGCAATCGAACTAATTTCATTCGCCTTGTACGATCAGTTGGTAGCTCCCAATGGCGTTAATGGCATCAGCTTCCAGAGTAGAAGGAAAATCCGCGTACTGCCCCCAAAGAACGAGAAGCTTATAAGTGGTTCCGCTGGAGACCTTAGCGGGATCAATCGCCATTACCACCGTCTCTTCTGGAGAGTTCATTCTACGATCCGACGGCGTAACAGCTCCCCACTGGATCACGTGTTTGTTGTCAAGAATGACAAAGGTGAATTTCTCGTGTTCGCCATAGCGAATCGATGCTTCGATCGTATTGGTTTCCTCCAGGTCTAGTTCTATCGTGGTTGTCTCTGGAGAAGTTGAATCAAGGACAAACTGGGGAGGTGCCCGCTCGTAGCAGCTGGCGCTGGGCCAGGCGCCCTGGATCGCCACTCCCTGCAAGGCGAGTATAAGTCCGCCGATGCGCAGCTTTCTCCTCAGGATGGAATCATTTCCCTTTGAAATTTCGAGGATTATGGATAAAACAACGAAAACGATACTGAGGCCGAGAAGTATTACGGGAATCACCAGGTATCGCCGAAGGAACTCCGTCATTGTGCCTATCCTCCTTCACCTCTTTGTCTCTTCCGTGTCATAAGATGAGCTGCAGTAGATGAACCAGTCACCACTCAATTTTCAACCATTTTTTTCTGATCTGCAAGGTAATGTTATCTCCTATTTGGCATCAGATCTGTGACTCCTCGATAATCCTTGGCGTTCACATCCGCGCCCGCCTGCGGCAGGATTCGTACGACTTCGACGCGACCTTTCTCCATAGCCTGCATGAGTGCCGTATACCCGCGCCTATCCGCAGCCGGTACGTCTGGTACCGACTGGTCTTCCAGAAGCAATGGGAATATTCGTGCCCTTCAACAAGAGAATAACCTCTGCCGTTCTGGAAAGTGTCAGAAGCCGGGACCTGAGGCGCGTACTTCTGCTCCCGGCTGAAGGTCCGCTGGGAGAATACCCGCCCACGGATGGTGGAGACTGGTACGAAGCCGGAATACCGGTCATTAACTCCATCTGCAACCCGGTCTATCTCCTGACCGCCGAGGATTCCATCGAGTGGGTGGCTCGAGATCGCCCCAGCGTTATCGCCGAAATAATCGGCAAGCCAGACACCGTACCTCGCCGGGATCTCAAAGTTGGGCATTGTCCCAAAGTTGTAGACAGGATGGGGCGGCGATTCATGATGAGGGTAATCAAACATATTGCTCGAGCCAAAACGACTGTTTTCGGCCTGAAACCGGTGTATTGAACCTATTTCCGCCCGGCTGAGCTGTTCACATACTTTCCGCGAATACCACAACTCTCATGCACATGCCCGAACAGATGAAACTTGGGCTTCGTCTAGGTTACGACCGCGTCCAACTGGCTGTATTATAATGAACATTATGGGCTACAGTGTTTTAGGATGATCTTTAACGGAGAAGATCTATGATCTTTGCAGCAACCTCTGCTCGCTTCTCATCGGTGAGTCTCCCAACGGTTCTTCTTATTTGGCTTTTTTCGCACGTGAATAGTTTTGTCGGGTGAATGAAGGAAGGATGATTTAGGCTTCCAGTCTTGAAATCTGCGGGTCGCAACGTGATTGCATGGGGATCGTTACCTGTCGAGGTTATAGCCGCCAAGACGGTATCGGGACCCGGAAGGTCGATCAGGACCAATGCCGGGCGGTTCTTGACATTTGATAGATCTGAAAATGGGAAAGGTATTACTACAACCTCTCCCGTCACAGATCCTTCCACGCCTCGTCTTCTTCTGCGTTCATCCAAATAGAGGCTAAGGCTTTCTCCGAGGCGAGCATATATTCTCTGCTATCACTTACTGGGATTACGATTTCCTGAGTTGTATTGCCTGCATATTCGACACTTCGAGGCATGTATCCCAGGAAGGTGGTGGCTGTGGCTATCGCGGTATCTGACATTAGGTACCTCCTGCTTGCTTTCTGTTGACTATGATTCTTCTCGAGCCGTATTGATTGGTTCCAATCCGAAAAATCAGATTATAGACTCCTTCCTTCGGAAACGTCACACCGAAGGCCGGAAGGATGAGCTCCACTTCGCTGTCCCCAGATTCAAACCTGATTTCACCGCCGGCCGAGAATACTACGAGTTCAGCACCCTCCGGGGCTATAGTCACCGAGAATTCGTGGACTCCCGAGAAATCTTCTACGTTCGCGTAGACATGAAACGGTGGGGCAGTCGCCGGGAATGTCGGGAAGGTGAACGTATTAAAGGATCCAATGATCCCACGTTTGCCGTTGTCCTCCCGAATGAAGCGGTCCGCCATGAGTAGTGCGTTACACTTTCCGGCCATCGCGGCCTACTCCTTCCCGTTCCACATATAAACTCTCTATCAAATGTATCGCTATTCTGGCCACAACGCAATCAGGTAAAATCTTACTAGAAAACCTACTCCATCGATCTTGATTACGCAAAAAAAACCTCTTAGGTTTCCCAAGGCAACCATCTTGATAGAGGCGATAGCCACATCCAGCACGGACGGTTCAGTGTACACAGCACACTGATTTCATCTTTTTTTAGATAAGATAATCCCATTCACTTATACTTTCATCAAGAGGTGTGCTCGAATGAAGGACAAGGGATTAGCAGTCATTCTGATGTTGTTCGTTTTTGGTCATCCTGTGTTTGCTCAACAAGAGGACTGCGAAGGAACCAACGAATTTAAAATAGGAATTGAGAATGCCGCTACGGCGGCATCACCTGGAAACTGGGGTGTAGTAAGTTCAGCAACTGTTGTTCTAAGTGTTATGTTTGGTTTATTGCTATCTTGCCTGCGGCTTCCTTCGGATCCCAACTCGCGCTGGACATCCTTGCCGTCCGGCTAACAGTTCCCCCGGCAGGGCTTGTAGGGGACTCCCACCTCCGAGTGGGTACTCCCTGCTGGGTGTACCAAATAAGCAGCCCGTCGTTTTAGGCGGTTTGTAAGTTTATATAATACCGTTATTTAATGGGCGGTAGCGGGCTCGAACCACTGACCTTCTGGGTGTAAAGGACAGGCTACTTGCGCACAGGGGGTATTTCATTGGCTTTCAGAGCACAGTTACGCATACAGCGCACAGAAACATCCCCGATAACGTCCCCGATAGAATTACCCTCAGACCGTCTGGTCTCAACCAGAAGGTCAGGAATGGCGGGAAACTGGGTCAAGCAGGTTGTTGCAGGATGTGACTATTTGTAGCCTTATTCTAGCTACATAGCAGGATACGCAAGGCGACGAGCGAAATTCAATAAAAAGCCCGTCACTTTTCAAAAAATGGAGCTGCCCATACGCCTATCGATCACTTAAGTATGGTCTGCCGTTATGCCATTGGAGACTCCGATACTCGGCATGAAGTCGATACGATTGTTCTATAATCAGGTCGCGGTAAACCTCAGGGAAGCGGACACCGACGATAACCGCCTTTAAACAGTCATCAATTGGCACATAAACGAAACCTGGTACAGAATTGAAGAATACGAAACGGTACTCATTTTCGTCTCGATAGTCTTGGGCTTTTTCAAGGAATAACGCGGTGTAGTGCTCATCGAGATGACCCGCAATGAATTCTGTAATGGATGTTTTCTCTAGTTTGTCTCCGTTGAAGGTTCGTGCGTTTATAGCCTCCCGAGAAAAATCCTTGTAATCGACACTTCCTTCGAAGAGCCTGTCTTCCACGTTTTCCTTAAGTGCTGAAATTCGTTGCCGCAGTTCTTTCTTTGAAAACACCAGACACACCCCAAAATGGCCTTCCGCATATTGACTCCACATCCGAGATCGTGCGAAGCCTCTTCGAAGTATATCAATTCGCGCACTCTCGATTTCGTCGCTGTCCGCGGTGAAACATGCAATTCTAGTCTGTTCTTTCATCAACCTATTTATCTCAAGATCTGTCTGGAGGTACTTGGAGTCAATTCGATTGTCGGGCAGTCCCGACCCTATCAAAGCGAAACGTATATCTTTGAACTCCAGCGGATCGTTTGTGCGGCCCATAGGAGAAAGCCTAAATTGCTGTGAAACGAGTATATTCTCTATGGCTGTATCCCGGCGGGTATAATGATATAAAAGGTCAGAAAGTCTAGATGGATCTTCGAGAATACTGTTTCTCCGTTTACCGCGTTTACCCATTTGTGCTATAGTCTATACCTGTCAACTTTTTCATACATTCAAGGTTGTCTGGTCTGCTTTGGGCGATAGTCATTTGTATCTATACAGCTATCGTACGTAGTACGGTTGATTCGGATCCAATCAGTTCCATCAATTCCTCGTTTGTTGATCCGCGTCGGACTATCAGGATAAGCACAGGCAATCTTGATCCATCTTTGCTGAAGACCAGCTATTTTTTTCACGTCCTTAACGGCTTCTGTAAGATCCTGATCCTGGCTAAAAACAAGAGCAACATCATACAATCCATCTAGTGCGAATCGGACGACATCAAGGGCGATACGGACATCTATACCCTTTTCCTGTCCAACAAGTATTGTTGATTGGTTCCCATCAGGAAGTGTCACTGTCTTGTTTCGATAACGGAGCGACCTCGAATATGTTTTAATGTCACGAGTACCCATAACCGCCATTTTGGCATTCCAAAAGTGGTTCCAGAAAGGATCTTCATTCTTATCAGGCACTCCGGTGTAAAAGTATATCTCGTCAGGTCTCCAACCCTGAGTTGTGCAAATGCTTCTTGCCAGGGCGTTAGGGCTGTAGTTCGGATATTGATAACCGAAAGCCTCTTTAGCAGCGTAGAACAGGTTTTGTCCGTCAAAAAAAACACTCGTACGTTTGACAGTAGGCTCGGTCATAATCAAAAAATAACCCCGCCAGAGGCCCAAAGGCTGATCCAGCGGGGAGCAGATCGCATAAGTCAACTCTTCACAAATACTATCGGATACTTTGATGTATTTGTCAATAGATGTACATAAAATGTACTGCAAATGTAACTCGATTTCAACAAAAGCTGCTCAGGTTTCCTCTGGAGGCTACCTCCTTGCGCTATCCTCAGCTAGTCACGGACCTCTGCTTCGATCAAAGACTTCCCGTTGTTATCATCAATGCTCAGACTGTCCGCTCTTCGATGTCCGTAAAAATCTTGTCCAAGTAGGGCGTAGCTGCCTCTGAGTCATCAATATAGTGATTGATGAGGATTTCCGTGCTCCGGTGTCGGCTCTTCTTTTGCAGGGCTTTGAGCTTCATCCCAGAGCGGTACAGGCCCGTGATGTAGGACCTTCGGAACAGATGAGGCGTGAACTGCAAACTTTTTCGGATGAGCCCCGCAGCCCTCAACCGCTCGCCAATCCTCATGCACCGGTGCCACAGAGTTGCGTAGCTCATAGGTCGGGCAATATCACCATTGGCCGGAATCCAGAACAGCTTATCGTCCGGCTTCGGGTCCCGCCTGAATACCCGCTGATAGCTGGCCCGGGCAGCCTCCACAGCCGGCCCGTAGATTTCGTGCTCTGTCCTCTTTCCACCTTTGGCAACGAACCAAGCCGTCCAGGCCCCGTCGTTCAAGTCAAAGTCTTCCCACCGAAGCGAGAGCATCTCAGCCGCCCGAAGGCCCGACGTGAGCAGAAAGAAAATCATCGCATGGTCAACCGGGTCCTCGTTCTCCCGCAGATGCTTGAGTGTCCGGCGAATCTCCTCCTTGTTGAGTGCTTGCTTGGTTCCCTTGTCCTTCTCCCGCTTGCCCAGCTTCTTTTTAAGCTTGTCGCTCATCACTTCAAACGGTGATGTATAAGCCGGGATGACGTTGCGGATACCAGAAAAAAACTTCTTCAAGCCGGCAATCCGCAGGGCAATAGTCTTGTCGTTCACGTCACGGTCCACCAGCTCGTCATAATACGCCTCGATGTCCGCTGGCCGGACCTGGAGCGGATTAAGCCCCTCGGTGTAGCGGTAGAAGTTTTTGACTGATTGTAGATAAGCCCGGTAGGTATTGCGGCTCAGTCCAGCGCCCATCAAAAATAAGCACTCGACGTCCTCGAAACTACCGACTTGCTGCATGATCTTATAAGCCCTCAGCAAGCCCTCGGCCATCGTAGGCAAAGCCCCGATAGCCTCTCGAACTCTTGGACAAGAAAAAGGAGCGAAGCCCAACGGACTCCGCTCCAGAGCTGGGAGAAATCGGCCCGGACATCGCCGAACGGACCTACCAAAAGCCGGTATGTGGCTCAGACCGGCTCAGCAGGCAGCACGAGTGCTCGACAACAACCTTTGGTCAACCATATCTTCCCTGGTAATCCCAGCGCCCACGCTTCGAGACTACCAGACAAGCCCCGTCACGGCGACGGGCTAATGGGTTGTGCAAGTGCCACGGACTCAGTATGCAAGACGTGATCTTTGCTTTCATGCGCGAGAAAGGGCGACCAGCTCGCCTCCTTCGAAGACAAGAGCCAGATCAAGAAATCCGATTCCTGAATCTCACCCCGTACGCTCAATGCCCCTCAGAGGCTGATACGACGTCTCTGAGCGACGATCTATTTCAGCAATATACCTTTGGAATCTGTTTGTTGGCTAATAGAAAGTAATGGAATTCTAGCCACATATTTTTTATATTAGTTAATAACTCATATATAACATGGAGGTAGCGTTGTGAGTGAATCGCAAAGAGACATTAATGAAAAGCAGCTCCAAGATATGCTTAGGCAAATTAGTATGGAACAAAAAAAGGCCCGCGAAACAAAATCCATCAACAAATCTAACCATACTAGACAAACGGACCAACACTTAGAAGTAAAAGAAGGGACGAAGCCCAATGGACTCCGTCCCTATGAGCTGGGTTTTCATCGGCCCGGACATCGCCGAACTGACCGGCCCCTCTCAGCAGGAGAAAAAATGCAACCCACATCACACCCGACAACATCAAGCATGAGCGCTGCACAAGTAAACGCAGCTATCTTTTAGCCACTGTCAAATTTGCCCCTATGCTTCTAGTCAGTATACCCGGACGCCGGCGCTGCTCCTCCTGGTGCGCCCTCAGCCGTTGCACCTGGAGCTCAAGAATCCAATCATCCCGGTTTTTCCATTCCGGCGCCTTGCCGGTGGAGAATCCACCGAAAGTGCTGCCGGGTATATTCTGACCGTTTCTATTCATCAGTTCCGGTCTCCGCAGGAATCCCGACACAATCCTGGAGCGCCGAGGCTTTCAAACCCGAAGCCTTGAGACCATCGACTTGGCAACGGATAAAACGCAATCCCTGGACCCGAGCATTTTCGAGATTCCAGTTTCGACAGTCGCACCCCTCAACCCTCATGCCCGAGCAGTCGGCCCCCTGGAGCTGCCATCCAGAAACTCGAATATTATGCAACCGTGCATCTTTCAACACGGCCCGTTGCAGATTTCTCCCCTCGGCCACCATGTAGCCGTCAACGACCAAGTCCGACAGATTGGCACTAACTAGATGATTCAACCGAGCGAGCACATCAGTTTTCGACCCGTAGCCAATAACCACGCCATCAGTTCTAAGCACTTGCGGTCGTGAGTAACCTTCCGCCCTTGCGGGGTATTCAAGCCGTGGGTTTTCATCCTCGGGTTATTGAAAATGTATAACTTTATTGGGCGGTAGCGGGCTCGAACCACTGACCTTCTGGGTGTAAACCAGACGCTCTCCCAGCTGAGCTAACCGCCCGAAATCAGGACATTGGTAGCACGGGGCTCCAAGGAATGTCAATACGAGCAGTGTGTTGTGTGCATTGTTTGGCGTGTGTTGCCTGGCACATGGCACGCGGCCGGCGAACACGGTGAGCGTGAAGTTTGGCCCACGCGCTGCCAGTCCGTTATGCCCGAGCCAACGCCTGTTCGATATCGGCGATGATGTCGTCCACGTGCTCGATTCCTATGGAGAGACGCACCAAATCCGGGGTGAGGCCCGAGGCCAGCTGATCCTCTTCTGAGAGCTGAGAATGGGAGGTGCTTCCCGGATGGAGGGCCAGACTCTTGGCATCCCCGACATTGGCCAGGTGGGAAAAAAGCTTCAGACTGTTGATGAAGGTCTCTCCGGCTTTTCGTCCCCCCTTGATCCCAAATACGACCATGCCCCCGAAACCACGCTTCAGATACCGCTTGGCCATCGGGTGGCTGGGATCGTCTTTGAGCCCGGGGTAGCGCACCCAGCTCACCTTACCGTGGCTCTTCAGATATTCCGCCACCTTGGCCGCGTTTGCACAGTGCCGTTCCATGCGAAGCGGCAGGGTCTCGATTCCCTGCAAAAATATCCAGGCGTTGTCCGGGGAGATGCAGGCCCCGAGATTGCGCAGCTGGACCAGGCGCATGCGCATGATGAAGGCCAGGGGGTTGAGCTCCCCCAGATCATGGGCGAAGCGGACCCCGTGATAGCCATTATCCGGCTCGTTGAGAAGCTTGAACCTGGCATCCGTCCAATCAAAGCGGCCAACATCCACGACGACCCCGCCGATTCCGGCTCCGTGTCCGCCCAGCCATTTGGTCAGGGAGTGACAGACGATGGTCGCGCCGTGGTCGAAGGGGCGCAGCAGATAGGGGGTGGTGAAGGTGGAATCCACGACCAGAGGCAGGTGGTGCTTTTCAGCGATCTTGGCCACGGCCTCCAGATCCACTACATCCAGGACCGGGTTGCCAATCGTTTCCACGTATAGCGCCCGGGTCTTGTCGTTTATAGCCGCGGAAAAGTTTTCAGGGTTTTTCGGATCGACCAACCGGGCCGTGATTCCGAACTGCGGCAGGATCGCATCGAACATGGTGTAGGTTCCGCCGTACAGATTGTTCGCCGAAACGATCTCATCCCCTGCGGAGCATAGGTTGATAATCGAGTAGTAGATGGCGGAGGTACCGGAGGAAAGAGCCAGCGCTGCCGCACCCCCTTCAAGGGCGGCCAGACGTTTCTCGAGGATGTCCTGAGTCGGATTCATGATCCGGGTGTAGATGTTGCCCAGCTCTTTGAGTGCAAAGAGGTCCGCCGCGTGGCCCGTATCCCTGAACAGGTACGAGCTGGTCCGGTACACCGGGACACCCCGGGCAAGGGTGGTGGGATCCGGCTCTTGGCCGGCATGGAGCGCCAATGTTTCGAAGGCGTAGTTCTGATCCGACATATTCTCCTCCTATTTTACGGCACGGGTTCTAAACATATGTAAATTACTCATATTTGGAAGCTTGTCAAGGATGCGCGCTGATTTTATCACCTTTCTTGGGGGAACTGTAACTTGGGAAAACTGTAATTTGGAGGAACGATAAACAAACCTACGAGGCGTGGGCCCGCTTGTTGTACCAGTTCTTGGCTTTTCTGCGCTTCAGCTCCTGCTCCCTGTTCTCCCAGTAGTGGCGAAGGGTCTTTTTGTTCTCGCAGCCGCGGCAGATGGCCTTGCCGTCACGGTACTGGTCCACGGGTTGCCATTTCTGGCAATCCTCACACTTGCGCTCCCCCACATGGGGATCGGTGGTATTGTGGAGGTAGTAGTAGCTGGCCCGTACTTTCTTCAAGTTCTTGTAGGATATGCGATCCGCCTTCAGCCAGTAGTGGATTGTAGACTGGGTTGTCTGAAACATCCGGGAGAGATCCGCCTTGCTCATGTTGTACTTGTCTGCGATCCAGCGGATCATCGTGGACACGGGAAGATCATCGGAGAGTTCTTCTTTGGGGTTCATCAACAAGATTATCGGCTACGTAGCGCTTTCTATAAAAAGGTTTTTATTCCCACTCGATGGTTGCCGGAGGCTTGCTGGACACGTCGTACACGACCCGGCCGATCTCCGGTACCTCGTTGGTGATCCGGGAGGAGATCTCCAGCAGATCGAGGGTCGGAAACGGGTACACATCAGCTGTCATGCCATCCCGGGATACCACGGCTCGCAGGGCCAGGACGAAGCCGTAGCGGCGAATATCCCCGGCCACACCGACGGAGCGCAGGGGCAGCATCACGGAGAAGGCCTGCCAGATCTGATCGTACAGGTTGCGCTTCTTCAGCTCCTCGATATAGATGGCATCGGCGTTCTGGAGGATCCTCACCTTCTCCCGGGTCACCTCCCCCAGGATACGCACGGCCAGCCCCGGGCCGGGAAAGGGATGGCGCCAGACCGTGTCCCGGGCCAGCCCGAGCTTCTCCCCCAGGCGGCGCACCTCATCCTTGTACAGGGTCGCCAGAGGCTCCAGGAGCAGCCCCTTCGCCCGCTTGTCTTCCACCAGGGGAGCGCGCACATTGTGGTGGGACTTGATGACATCCGCCTTCTTCCCCACTCCCTTACCGCTCTCGATCATGTCGGTGTACAGGGTGCCCTGAGCCAGAACAGAGTTCCTGATACCCAGGCGGCGGATCTCCTGCTCCTGTACGCTGATGAACATGTCTCCGATAATCCGTCGTTTCTCCTCGGGATCGGACACTCCGGCCAGTGCGTCCAGGAAACGGCCGGAGGCGTCGATGATGTGCAGGTGCCGCGCTCCCAGGCGGCCCAGCAGCTTTGCAACCTCCTCGGATTCGTTCTTTCGCATAAGACCCGAGTCGATGTACATCAGGTATACCTGATCGGGAGACAGGGTGACCAGAAGCAGGGCGGCGACAACCGTTGAATCCACACCGCCTGAGGTCAGCAGCAGCACCTTCTTGTCCCCCGCCGCATCGGTGACCTGCTCACGGATGCTCTTCAGGTAGGCCTCCACATTCCACAGTCTCTTGGCCCCACATACACCCACGACGAAGTTTTCCAGCAGCCGCTCTCCGTGCTGGCTGTGGGTTACCTCGGGATGGAACTGCAGCCCGAAGATCGGTCTGTCCTCATGGACCACGATAGCAGGAAGGTCGTTCTCCGTGGTTGCCACGATTCGATAGCCCGGAGCTACGCTTTGGATCGTGTCGCCGTGGCTCATCCAGGAAAGGAAACCGTCGGGTAGACCCTCCAGTAGGGGCGAAGGGCTCTGGATTCGTACAGCCGATCGTCCGAACTCCCGTTTCGCAAGGGCCGCCACGGTCCCTCCCTGATCCTGGATCAGCCGCTGGACTCCGTAGCAGATACCCAGGATGGGAATATCGAGGGTCATCAGGTCGGGGTCCGGTCGGGGGGAATCGGGATCGTATACCGAGAAGGGCGAACCTGAGAGAATCAGACCGCGGGTATCCGCGCCGATCAGCCCGTCTAAAGGACTGTCGCCGGGAACGATCTCCGTGTAGACGCCGAGATCCCGGATGCGGCGTCCGATCAGTTGGGTCGTTTGACTGCCGAAATCCAGGATCAGGATGGTGTCCATGGGCTGCTGCGAAGGATGGTCTCGCTTCGGTTGGGACCCACGGAAACAATCTCCACGGGAGTTTGCAGGTGCTCCTCGATAAACTCGATATAGCTGCTTGCTTCAGCCGGCAGATCCTCGTAGCGGCGGCAATCCTTCACCGATTCTTTCCAGCCGGCAAAGCTCTTCACCACCGGTTCGGCCCTGTTCAGGCTGTCGATCGCCGCGGGAAAATCCCGGGTTTCCCGGCCCCCAATTCTGTAGCCGGTGCAGATCTTGATCTCCTCCATCCCGTCATACACATCGAGCTTGGTCAGGCACAGCGCGTCGATCGAGTTGCTGCGGCAGGCGTAGCTCAAAGCAACCAGATCGAGATAACCGCAGCGGCGGGGGCGACCCGTGGTCACACCGTATTCCCTGCCGATCTCCCGGATGCTATCGCCAAGTGTGCCGTCCCTCTTCGCGGTGAACTCGGAGGGGAAGGGTCCGTTCCCTACCCGGGTGCTGTAGGCTTTGAACACCCCGACCACCCGGTCCAGGCTCTGCGGTCCGATGCCGCCGCCGATTGCCGCGCCGGCGGCGCAGGAAATCCCCGATGAAACAAAGGGGTAGGTTCCGAGGTCCAAATCCAACAGGGTCCCCTGCGCACCTTCGAACAGGATGTTCCGATCCCTATTGTCGAACACGAATTTGGATACATCCACCACCATATCCCGGATCTTCTCCCTATATGGCTGCAGGAAGCTCTTCTCCTCTTTGGTGAGCCTTTTCCAGACCTCGGGATCGAATAGATCTGCGACGCGAATGCCGTCCCGGTGGGCTTTTAGGGCGTAGGTAATGCCGATACCCCTGCCCGTCGTGCCGATAGGGATGCGTCGCTCAGCATCCCGCTTGCGGTCCAATTCTTTGTACTGCGGCAGCACCAGGTGTGCCCTGTCGGATACAAACACCCTCCCCTGCCAGGAGATGCCGCTTTTCTCCAAACCTTCGAGCTCCTGGAACAGGTTCTCCAGATCGACAACCATACCGATCCCCAGAACCGCCTGTTTTTTCGGGGTAATGACACCGGAGGGGATGAGATGGAGTTTGAAGGTCTGACCGCGAATCACCACCGTGTGACCGGCGTTCGCCCCGCCGGAGTAGCGGAGCACGATGTCGGCATCCTCGGCCAGGAAGTCGACGATCTTCCCCTTACCCTCATCTCCCCATTGGGCTCCGATTACTACAAGTCTCATAGTTCTACCGCCTGTTTTTTTTCTATCTTACACTTCCGGTCAGCGGGGAGGAATCGTTCCGCCAGTTCCGCTGCGGATCAGCGGAATTTCAACCAGCTTGCCGTCCACCAGGGCTTTGAGCTTGCTCACCTCTTTTTTCAGCTCTCCGATCACCTCCCTGACGCGATCAGCGGCTTTGCTGTTCTCCAGGGTGACGGCGTGAATTTTGTCCAGGGATTCGCTCACCGCCCGGTTGGCGGTCTGCTGCTCCTGCACCGCCGTGTTGAGACCGCGGATAAAATCCGCGTAGCTGCCCAAATCGCCATTGATGCGCTCGAAGATTTCCCCGGCCTGGTTGGAGGATTCCCCCCCCACCAGAATTACCTTCTCCATCTGCTTAACCAGTCGGCTGATCTCTCCCGAGGTTTCCGCGGAGCGCTCGGCCAGGGTCCGTATTTCGCCGGCCACGACCGAAAAACCGGTGGTTTCATCCCCCACTCGAGAGGCCTCGATAGCGGCATTTAAAGCAAGGAGGTTGGTCTGATTGGCGATCTCATTGATCAGATCCAGTGCCGCATCCATCTGCTCGGCAACCTCGTGGATGTCGGCGATTTCGGCGATCATCCTATGCATGGTCTGATTGCCCTGGCTGGAGACATCCACCGTCTGCTTCAGTGCGTTGGTGGACCTGTTAGTCGACTCCGTGATCCGTCCCATCGCCGCTTTCAGGCTTTCCGCCGAAGCGGCGATCTGCTCGACGCCCTTTGCCTGATTGTGGGCTCCGGTGTAGAGGGTATTAGAGATGCGCTCCAGGTTGTTGACGAACTCGCCCAGGTTCATCACCGAAATCTGAACGATCTCCATGGCCAGGCGCAGGCGACGGGAGGATCGGGCCAGATCTTCGGTGACCATATGCTGCCTGAACAACTTGTTGAAAGAAACCGCGGTAGCCCACAGAGCAATTCCGGCCGCCAGCACGATTCCCGGAACGTACAGAGAATAGCCGATGCTGGTGCCGGGCGTGGTGAACAGCAGGTGGATGGCGATGACGATACCCGAAGCGAACATGGAGAACACGGCGGCTGAACTAGTGTGGGATGGCTTCACCTTGACTACCGAGGATACTGCGGGAGCGAAGAAGTAGACCTCAGCCAGGACAACGGCGAGATTGCGCAGCCCCTCCGGAGGAATGGAAAGGAAAATTCCGAAGAAGATCGCGGCGCCGATCGCATCGAGTCCGTTCGACAGATGTCCCATCCGTTCTTGGAATGAATCCCGGCCCGTAAGCACGATCACGAGGATCGAGTAACCTACCAGCAGCAGGAAGCCGAGCATGGCCAGTGGATGATCGATTTTAAGGCTGATCAGGGGATTGCGGATCAGATTGAACAGGGCAAAGAGGCAGGTAATGTACAGGATTCGGAAAATCGCAAATCGACGCTCAACCTTCGCAACCTGAAGGAAAACGATGTGGGTAACCCCCTCTACCATAGGCTAATACTTATATGATATCCTCCTGTTTGTAAACTGCCAACTCATGAGTGAAAAGCATATACAGGAGCTCTTCGACAGCGCTCTGGAAGCCGGACGCAACCGTGACTATCAGCTGGCGATCGAGCTGCTTCAAGAGGTCCTGGTGCGAAGCGATCGGTTCCCTGCAGCCTTGCTGTACCTGGGCCGCGCCTACCACGCCTCTGGTGACTTCAACCGGGCGATCCAGGCGCTGCAGTTCTACCTGAAGCTGGAGCCGGACTCAGCAGAGGGTCACTTTTTTCTGGGCCGGGCCTATTTCACCCTCGGACTGTTGGGTCACGCCTTCCGGCACCTCAAGACATCCACCACGCTGGACGGTTCGTTCGTACCCGCCCTGGGTCTGCTGGGATTGACCCTGCTCAAACGGGGCCATCCGCAGGCTGCTGTTTCCGTGTTCGAACGTGCTCTGACCCTGGAACCGGACAACCAGCGCATCTTCACGGGGTACCTCAACGCGCTCCTGACCGACGGCATCCGCCTGTTCCGGAGGAAAAAATTCGAGGAAGCCCGGGACACCCTCCTGTTCATCCGCAAACACCGCCCGGATAGCCTGGTGGCCCATCTGTACCTGGCCAGCATCTTCCGCGAGCTGGGAGATCGGGAGCTGTCGTTGTATCACTTCGAGGAAGCCGGCCATCTGGCGCCCGGGGATCCTGTTCTGCACCTGCAGAAGGCGATCCTCCATCTGCAGCAGGGAAACAACCCCGCCGCCTTTGAAGAGATGGCCGAAGCCATGAACCGGTTGGGCAGTGAAAAGATCTCCACCCAGGACGTCCAGAGCCTGTTGCGGATCATGACGATCGTGCTGTTTCAAAATCAGAGGCACCGGGAGGCTCTGGAAAGCGCCCGCCGGGTCCTTCGGATCTCCTACCGGGATGGGGACATGCACGCCATTATGGCGGAATCCTTCAGCAAGCTGGGGGAGCTGAAAAAGGCCAAGAACCACTACCTCCGGGCGTTGGATACGGATAGAAACCGGCTGGAGTTCAACTATGGGCTGGCCGCCGTGCTATGGGAGCAGGGGGAATATGGCGAGTTGAGCTCCGTGTTGGATCGGATCCTGCGCCTCGATCCCGAGGATGAATACGCCCTCTACTACAAGGCCCTCAGCCTGCCCTGCCTGGTCGACGACGTCCGCCGGACCATTCCCGCACTACAGGAGCAGATTCGCATAAGCGGACCGGATCCTCATTTAATGAATGCCCTGGGGCAGGAGTATCTGCGGGCGGATCTTCCCGATCTGGCCGAGGGGTGGTTCAAACGCACCCTCAAACGCAGCGCCGATTCCGAACAGGCTCTGGAGCGGCTGATCGAGGTGTACGTACGCCTGGAGGACAAGGGCAAGCTGCTTCGCGCCTACGCCGCCTATCTGAAAGCCTACCCGGCTAATTTGGAACTGCGGAAGGAGTACGCCCATCAGCTCTACGATCAGGGCAGCTACGCCAAGGCTTGCACCCAATTGGAGATGATCCTTCCCAGGGAACCAAAAAACACCCGGTTCAGAATCATGCTGGCCCACAGCTACCGGCAGACAGCTAAATTCCCGGAGGCGATCCTCCTGTACAGGGAGCTCCTTCTGGAAACACCCAGGGATTTGGGGCTGGTGAAGTCCCTGGTAAGCTGCATGGAGCAAGGCGGGAACCGGGAGACCGTGATCCTGCTGTTGGAGAAAGCCGTCAAACTGTTCAAGGAGGATGCCTGGCTGCAGCAGCGCCTGGGATCGCTGTACATGGCCGCGGGGCAGTTGGAGAAGGCGGCCAAGACCTTCCGCAGCGTCATCGGACTGGACCCGGAGGACTGGCAGGCCTTCGGCAGCTTGGGCGAGCTGTACGGCAAGATGGGAAACAACCAGTTCGCCGAACGCTTTCGCAAGCGCTCTAAAGAGCTAAAAGACGAATCGCAGCGCCGCGCTGTCGGAGTTGCCGGAGCGTCACGGGGAGAGAAGAAAAATAGTTGAAAGAAACGGGGATTTCACCGTTATACTAGTCAGAAGAGCATAAAGTCAACAAGGAGGAAGGAGAGGATATGGCTGTCAAAGCACTGGATCTTTTCGAAGCCTTTGCCGCGGAGAAACTGCCAGCTGAAGGGGGGTACATTATCTCATCGTTTTTTCAGGAAACCTCCGCCTACTCGAAATACGAGATCGTGGCCTACAACAGCGTAAAAGCGATCTATCCCACCAGCGAAGGATTGACCTTTCAGGCGGACGGAAACAAGCTGTTCGTGCTGGCCGAGCCGGCCAGCTATATGAGAAAACACCTGGAGCCGTACACACGGGAAAAGGAGTATCAAATTCCCCATCGTTTCAGCGAGGTGGAGACCATCACGGCGCACAATCAGACCCGAGTGATGGTTAGCCGGGAGCCGGTGATGACCTACTCGTCATTCACAATCATCAAGCCCACTGAGATTAACTTTGCCCTGATCTTCTACCACACGGGGGATTTCCTGGACTCCATCGAGCTTTTCTTTCAGAAAACCCTGAACGGGGAAGCCGCCATACCCAAAGCGGATGCCGCCAAAGCGGCCAAGCTCATTATAGCGGGACTGCAAAAGTTTACAATCTGGCAGGACCTGCCTTAAAATCCCTGCCTTAAGCCGCTACCCTAGTTTTTCTCCGCCGCCCTCTCTATGTTGATCTGGGCGATGGTCAGCGCCGCGATCGGCACCGAGTAGGAGGAACAGGACACGTAGTTCAGCCCCGCCTCCATACAGAAGCGGATGTTTTCAGGGATAGCTCCATGCTCACCGCACAATCCGGCGATCAGGTTCGGACGGGTCAGACGACCCCGGCGCGCGGCCACTTCGATCAGCTCCTTGACGTGCTCATTCAGAATCTGAAAGGGATTTCCGTCAAGCACGTCGAACTGGGTGTAGTCGGGCATGAAGCTGTTGAAGTCATCCCTGGACAGTCCGAGGGTGGTCTGGGTCAGGTCGTTGGTGCCGAAGGAGAAGAACTCTGCGTAGCGGGCGATCTCTCCGGCGCCCAGGGCGGCCACGGGAAGCTCGATCATGGTTCCGATCTTGTACGCCACCTTCTGTGCTTTGGCACCCGCCCGAACCTCCTCTTCCACGTCCACCAGACCGCGGATGGATCCCCCTTCGATCTTCTTTCCGTAGATCAGGAGCTTAAGCTCGCTCTCATTCATGATGATGGGGATCATGAGCTCGGGATGGACCGGCACCTTCTCCTTCTGCAGCTGGTACACCGCCTCGAACAGGGCCCGGACCTGCATCTCATAGATCTCCGGGTAGGAAACGGCGATGCGGCAGCCCCGGTGACCCAGCATCGGGTTGAACTCGGCCAACCCGTCACAGCGGGCGCGCACCTCCCGTTCGCTCAATCCCTTGCCGCCCTTCCCGTTTTTCAGATAGGCGATGAACTTCTTCATCTCCTCGTCGTTGTGGGGAAGGAACTCGTGCAGAGGAGCGTCCAGAAGCCGGATCGTGACCTCATAGGGGCTCATGGCCTTGAGAATGCCGTAGAAGTCGGCCTTCTGAAACCCCTGGAGTTTTTTCAGCGCCGCTTTTCGCTCCTCCAGCGTGTCTGAGAGGATCATCTCCCGGAAGATGTTGATCCGCTTTTCGTGGAAGAACATGTGCTCTGTTCGGCACAGCCCAACGCCGGTTGCTCCGAAGTTCTTGGCCAGCTTGGCGTCCCGCGGGGTGTCCGCGTTAGCCCGCACGTGAAAGGCCTCGATGTCCACGTACTTCCGCACCAGCTTGTTGAAATCCAGCAGGCCCGAATCCTCGGGATCCGGTTCGATCAGCTCCGCGGTTCCCAGATAGATGGCCGACTTCCCGTAGTAGGGAACGTTCAGGGTCAGGTAGTCGCCCTCCGAAATTGTCACGTCCCCCACCGTGGCCTTCTTGCCCCGGATGCGCATATCCGGTTTCACCAGAGAGACCTTGCCGTACTGGCGGGCCACGACCGATGCGTGGGCCGAGTACCCCCCTTCGTTGGACAACACGCCGGTGGCAACCTCGATGGCCTTTACATCCTCGGCAAAGGTTGCGGGCATGCAGAGGATCAGGCGGGTATCCTCGCCCTTGAGCTGCGCGTCCTTGAATGCATCCAGCAGCCCTTCGGTGGTGAAGTACACCCGGCCGATGGCCGCACCGGGGGCGCCGGCTATTCCGCCTTCCAGGGATTTCATCTTGGTCACCGAGGCGGGATTGATCACCGGGTGCAGTATCTCGTTGAGCTGTTGCGGTTTCACGGTGGAGACCGCGTACTTGTCGTCCACCACCTTGCGGTTGTACAGATCCAGAAGCGTCTGGATCTCCGACTGGGTGGACTTGATCATCACGGCCCGCTGATCGATCAGCCAGAGCTTCTTGTTCTCTATCGTGAAGCGGATTGAGCGGATCTCTTTGAAGTGGTCTTCCACGATCCTGGCGATTTTTTCCAGCTCGCCCAGGTACTTCTTCTCGATGGAGTTGATGTCTTTTCCCGTCGCGCCGATCGAATCGAAGGCGCTCTGGTAGAACTCACCCTGTAACGTCTTGACCCCGGTCACGATGTTGCGGGTGTAGAAATTGCCGCTGGCCGAGTCCCTGCCGTAGTTACCGTATACCATAGGCTGGATGAGCAGAGCGGTGTCGCGGTTGTTCATCTCGTCCAGGCTGAGCATGTGGCTGATGCGCTTCAGGGAGATCTCCAGCTGATCGTAGGCGTCCCCGGAGAAAAAGCCGTCCGGAAGCAGGGGAACGATTTCCTTCACGCTGGCATCCCGCTCCCGGGCGCTCATCTTGCTGGACAGCTGCTTGTCCAACTTGTCGGCGGCTTTGCGGATGCTCTGCGCGTACTTCTCCTTCTCCTCCAGTTCGGCAATGCGGGCCTCTATCTCCAGAGTTCCCTTGCACAAGAACTGGACTTCGTGATACCCGAAATTCTCCCCGACGAACTTCACGAAACCCGGCAGGGAGCTGTCGGTCAAACCGTAGTTGTGCAGCGTGGGATAGTGAGTGATCACCAGAGAGGGGCTGATGACGATCTTCACCAGCATCGGGTCTTCCGGATCTCCGAAGCGTTTGCCCGTGCCTGCCTCCAGCTTCTTCAAAAAACTCTGCAGGTGCGACTTGATCGACATCTCAGCCAGATCCGAGGCGATCTCCGCATCGATGAGGAATCCGGGCAGGATCGGCAGCTTCAGCTCGGCCAGCTCCATGGCCCGGCGCCCGCGAATACCGATCTTGTTCAGGACTTCCTCTTTGCTTACATACTCTTTATCGCTGAAAAAGTAGACGTTTCTCTTCATCTTGCTACCCCTTAGAACAGGTTCAATACGGTATTAACGGGAAACTTGAGGAAGGCTTCAAAGGCCGGACTGGCGCCCTGCCTGAGGTACCGCTGCAGTTTGGCCAGATCCTTGATATCCTCCCCGGCGATGGCGATCATGATCGTGGAGCCGTGCTTGACCTTGCCCCACTTGAACAGGGTGTTGATGTCGTGGATGCGCTCCCCTTCGTAGAAGATGAACACCTCCAGCTCCGGATATTTCATATTGTAGCTCTGGATGATCTTCTTCCAGGCTTCCACGTTCCCGTTGTGGAAAAGCTCATTGCTGACCGGAATGGAATACATCGGGGTCATGCGGCGCTTCTTGGACGGGACTTCCACCGCCGGGGCAGCCGCCTGAGGGGCGGCAGGAGCTGCTCCGCCCGCCGCTCCTGCGGCTGTCGGAGTCGCAGCCTTGGCCCGGGCCGGCGCTCTGCCCGGTTTCTTTTTCACCTTGGGTTTGGGTGGAGCCGGCGGTTTAGGCGGCTTCCACTTGAACCTGCCCTGGGTCAGGGCGGCAACGGTTTTTGTCTTCCCCGTCGCCAGCAGAGAGACCAGCGCGTCGATGGCCGTTTCCAGCAGCTTCTCCGGCGCCTTGTCGGTCAGGGTACCGGCGTAGATCGTGAGAAGCTCGTTTTTTCTCAGAGCTTGCACAGAATCCCAGTGTTGCTTGTTCTTGGGATTGATCAGGGTCAGCCCCAAATCCGGATGGTAGTAAGCCAGGACCAGATCCACCCCATCCCACTTGCCGACCTCAGAGACTATTCCGTCGAACTCCTCGATGTTTCGGATCAGGTTGTAGGAGCGAGAACGGTAGTTGTACTTCGGATGCCCCACCAACAGGGCGTTGACGATGGGACCGATCTGGTTGGATCGGATGACCTTCTCATCGAGCAAACCGTTCAGCTCATCCGCCAGGTTCGATTTGGATTCGAAATCCGGCACGACGTCATTGACTGCCAGAAAGTGTCGCAGAGAACGGTTGAAACCATCCCTCGTGCTCAAACCGATATATTCGTATACAGCCTCTGCCATGATTACCCCCTGCTCTCGGACTCCCGTCCTCTAGAGCCTTCGTTGTATCTTCATGATTCCGCTACAACCGACACCCACCGCAGCCCTCAAAGCTCACTGCCGTGGGAATAAAATAAAATGGTGATCCCCCGCCAGTTCGGGCAGAGGATCACCGAATGTAAGCATTGCCTCAGTTAGATCTCTTTCAGTCCTGAAGATCCTCTTGGGCGACCTCTGCCGCTGCCCTTGGGGCGACCCCGCCCACTGCTCTTGGGCCGTCCCCGTCCGCGGCTGGTGCTGTCAACCACACCGGTTCTAGGCGACTCACTGACCTGGGAGGCGGCGGTTTCACCTGCGCGGATCATGTCCACGAACTCCGTGCCGGCCGCCGGTGCCCCTTCTTCGCCCATGGCGGCGGTTTCACCGAAGGACATGGCGATGTCCTCCCGAACCGTGGAGCGTCGTCTGGAGAAGGAGGCGAAAGCCGCATCTGCAAATCCCTTGGATACACCGAAGAGGAACTCGTTCAGCACGTTCGCCATACCTTCCAGGGTGGCCTTCTTCTTCTTGATCGAGGTGATGTCCACGTCCAGTATCAAACCCGGTTGGATGTGGTACGGGTTGATCATGTAGTCGAATTTGTCGAATTCAGCCTGCAGGTAGTTGAGCCGTTCTTCGGCAACCCGGCGCTGAATCGGATACTTGTAGCCGTATACCTTATGGAGCTTCTCCCGCATGAGGATGATCCGTCTCTTGACCTTGTCCTTTTCGGGCAGGTAGGTGCGGTTCATTCGCTCCACTTCGGTGTCTCCGGCTACGACGAAGGTGACCTCGTCCCAGGTCTTTTCGATGTCTTCGTACATCGGATCGCCTGTCAGCGCCTTGATCTTTCTCTTGATCTTGTTGCGTTTGCGCTTGGCCAGATCCTTGAAGTCCTGCACGCCCTTCATGAACTTGGAATCTTCATAGACCATGTCCAGGACGTCCCAAAGGTGCTGGATCTCCACTTCCATGCTCTTCATCTGTACATCGTAGGACTTGCGGTCTTCCAGAAGCTGGGCCTGATCGTAGTATTTCAACTTGATGGCGTAGCGCTCATCGGGCAGGGAGGCAGGATCGGTGTCCTCGTACTCGCGGATGACCAGCTCCCTGGCATTCTTGAGATTCTCTATGTACTGGTAGCCCATCTTCGAGGTGTCCAAGATCGAGGTGATCGAGTTGATCGCGGTGTTAAAACCCCGGTTTCGGATATTCTCCAAATCGATGATCTTCTTCAGATTCTCCCGGATGTTCACCGGATCGTACTCCTCCGGATCGATCTCCGCGCGTAGCCCTTCGATGCGGTCCATCAGGCTCTTGGCAAAGAAGGTGTAGCGCTTGCTCTTGGGATCGTCCTTGTCGTCGGAGGTGTACTTTTCAACCCGCTTCATCTTCTCGAAGAGGATCTCTCCGTCGGACATCTCTTCCCGACCCTCGTCGATGATCGCCTCTTTCAGCCCCTCGATCTCCTTATCGATCAGGTCGAGGACGTGCTTGGAGAGCATATCCTTGATCAGAAATTCCACGGTAACCTGGTAGTGGAAGATCGGGCTGATCAGCTCGGAATCCAGGATGTTCACCGACAGCTTGACATCCGATACGGTTTTGGGCCTGTGGGTGCTGTCCTTAAAGGAACACTTGACGATCGAGTAGGCATTCTGGCCACGAACGAAAGCACCGACGTCGGTCTTCTGACGCAGCAGACTGTTGGTCATGGTCTCCAGGTCGTTCACACCCCGCTGGATGTGCCCGTGTAGGTGGCCGTACATGTTGACGATCGATTTTTCGATTTCACCGGTGTTGAACTTGTCCATACCACCGATGGCATCGAGCAGGGCGGCGATCTCCTTCGGGGTATAGCGGGCCAGAGTCTTCATCTCTTCCTTGTCCACGAAATTCCTGACCTTCTTCACCATCTCATCTTCCGACGTCACCGCGTAGCGGTTGAACATGTTCTGGTAGTTCTGGTTGTAGTAGTTGTAGATCTTCTCCTTCAAACCACCCATCACGTCCAGTCGCTCCAGGACCTGGGGGGGCAGTTTGGCTTGTATATGGTTCATCACCTTATCTACTTCTTCGCTGAGGAGCAGATCCACCTCCGCCTGTTGATCCCTGAACTCCTGGGCAAGGGAGTTACGCGACCCTACGGCGCTGGGCTTTTCCGGATGAAATACATTCGGACTTCTGGGTAAATCAACACTCGCCATAGCTATTTCTCCTTCATTTCGAGGTCTTAAATTAAATTATTCACACCTAGACACAAATGTAAAGCACAAAATTTTTTTTTCACTTCCATTTTAAAAAAATATGGTGCATGCTGTGAACGAGGAGCTTTCTAATGAAAATTCGCCTGTTTTTCCTTATTTTCCTCGTTTTTTCCCTGTTAGCGCCTTCCTCAGCCGTTGCGGACCAGAGGGAGGAGCCGATTGACGTGATCATAGCCCTGGACAAGTCCAAATCAATGGCTGAGAACAACAAGATCGAAGCCGTCAAAGAATACGTTAACAGCTATATTATCGACCAGCTGCTCATTGAGGGGGATTTCTTCCTGGTTGTGGCCTTCTACGGCCAGACGGAGATCCCGATCTCCATGACCATCCGCAGCGATGAGGACAAGGAGCGGGCCAAGGCGATCATCGCCCAGCTGCTGGGCGACGGCGTGTACACGGACATCGGCAACGCCCTGGATGTGCTGGGTGAGCAGGTGGAAAAGTACAGCCGGCCGGATCGCAAGAAGTATCTGCTGCTGATCACCGACGGCATCCAGGAGGCGCCCCCGGAGAGCAAGTACTACTCCCCGGATGGCAGCTTCAACCACGCATTCCTGGAGAACACGAAGATCATCCAGATGAAGGGCTGGAAGGTCCACATCCTGGGCGTGGGCGTCGGAGAGGAGGCCCGCCAGCTGGCCGAAGAGCTGGCCGGAACCTACACCGATCTGTCCGAGCAACCCACCGTGGAGGAGATGGTGGAGAAAACCGGGGAGTTCCTGGCCGCCCTGGAGGTGACCTCTCCGGCGACCCTGGATCCGGTGGACTACCGGGGCCGCAGCCGGGTTTCCTTGAGCGTGGAGAGCAAGGGCTACACGGAGGAGCGGACCGTGGTGATAAACGGCATCCGCCTGACACTGCCCGACGGCATGGAGAAGAATATCCTGGAGGATTCAGCCTCCTTCACCTTTGCCCCCGATTCGACGACGGAAATCGGGATTTCCGTGCGCATACCGGCAGCCGTAGAGGCCGGGGATCACTCGGGAACATTGAGATTCGTATTCTCCGGGGAGGATCGTTTCCTGCCGGTGCTCAGCCAGGTCGACTACCACGTGAATTCCTTCTTCGAGAACTTCTGGTGGTGGATGCTGATCGCCCTGGCCGTGCTCATCCTGATCGTCCTGCTGATCCTGCTGCTGACCCGCCGGCTCAAGAAGGTCAAGTACCGCTTTCAGCTGGTCACGGCAGGCAAGAAAGGGGACCAGCCGGTCTACAAGATCAAGGAAGGCAGACCCCTTTACCTGGAGCTTGTCGAGGACTCGCTGGGTGTCAATCCCAAGCGCAATCCCCAGAGCATTGCCCGACTGATGGCCATCGCCAAGGGGGTGCGCATGACCGTGCTCAAATCCGAGAGCTTCCCCAAGTTCTACGATGCACCCCTGAACATCCTGGATTTCGACTTCCGGGTGCGCCTGGACCTGGATAAGAAGAAGGACATCACGGTGCGTTTGGCCCGGGTTGGCTAGTCCGGATAGCGTAGCTGGTGCAGAAAGCGTAACCCGCGCAGAAAGCGCAGCCAGCGAAGCTGACGAAGTCAGGCCTTGCAATCTTGCCGAGACTAGCACAAAATCTCCCTGATTCCACGATGAGTCCCTGTAGCGTCTATTTAGTCGAAAGTGGATTCCCGGAAGACCTTCCGGGGTTCAGCCATGAAGTTCCCTGCGCCTCCTTTCCCTTCTGGGGGCACTACTGCCTGCTGGACTTTGCGGCAGCGGCGTTCGCCGGCCTGAGCGATTCCGGCTGCAACCTGATCGCCGAAACCCGCTACCGCAGCCTGACCTCTTTCATCACCGCCAGATCACGGGGGGAGCGGGAACGGCTGAGCCTTGCGGATCGGGGGATCGAAGGGCTGCTCGAAACCCTGGGCCGGGATCCCGCACCGACCATTCTGCTCTGTCCCCTGACCCTGGCCTGCAGTCCGAAAAGGAACGCGCTCCGGGGTGTTATAGAGAACGCCAAAGCCTCGATCGTGCGTGTTTCCATCCAAAACGTGGAAACCGACATTTACGTAGCGGGAAAGCGGGCTCTCCTCGGTGCCTGGGAAAGCTACAGCAAAAGCCGAGCCCCATCTCTCAGGCTGGGCGCGGCCCTGTTCTCCGAGTTCCTGCACGCCTCCTTCGAGGCTATCCGGAACATCCCCGGGAGGATACTGTTTCAGAACAACCTCACCCAGCTCTACAAGGAGAACCTCTGGCTTGTCGGCCAGACCGGAAGGGTCGAGCTGCTGGAACAGCTGAACACTCCCGGAAAACCCGCCGCCGCTGCAAAAGAGACGCTCATCGACAGAAGCGGGCAGGTAAAAAACTCCCTGATCAGCGCAGGTGCGAGGGTGGAAGGACATGTGGAAGGCAGCTTCATCTTCCCGGGTGTGGTAGTGCACAAAGGCGCTTCGGTGGTGAACTCGGTAGTGATGAACGGAAACCGGATCGGGGCCAAAGCCCAGCTATACAAAACTCTGGTTCTTCCCTATGTTGGAGATCTGGGATCGTCGAACATCGGGGAGGGGGCGGTCATCGGTATGCGCGAGGCGGGCGCCCGGAACTTCGATTTTCCCAAACAGGTCTGCGAAGGGGTGACGGTAATCGGAATCAATGCGGAAGTGCCCAAGGGTTTGAAAATCGGTTCAGGCTGCCTGATCGGCGCCCGGGTCGGTGCGGGGCAGTTGCGCTCCGTCAGGGAGCTGCCCCGAAGCAGCACGGTGCTCAGACCTGAAGAACCGGACCACGAGTAAGGGATCGTAATGCCGAATCAAGCCGTCATCGATTTTATCGAGAAGTACGACAAGTTCATAATCACGGCTCATGAAACCCCCGATGGTGACGCCTTGGGCAGTGAATACGCCATGCTGCTGGCCCTGCGCAAGCTCGGGAAAACCGCCCGTATCCTCAACGCCGATCCGGCTCCGCAGAAGTTCGCCTTTGTAGATCCCGGCCAGGAGTTCGAGGTCCTGATGCGGAAGGAACAGATCCCCAAAGATGTCGGGGAGTACGGAATGTTCATCCTGGATGTGAACGACATCAACAACATCGGGCAGGTGTCGACCTTGATCCTTCCGCGGGTGAAGGAATATTTCATCGTGGATCACCACGACAGTGAAACCGTACAGCTTTCGAAAAATCATATCGAGCAGAACGCCTCCTCCACCTGCGAGATCCTCTACCTCCTGTTTCGGGAGATGCACCTCGAGATCGATCTGCCAATAGCCCAGGCTCTTTATATGGGCATTCTCTACGACACCGGGTCGTTCATCTATCCCAAGACCACGGCGGTCACCTTTAAGATCGCCCACGATCTGGTCAACCTGGGGGTTCAGCCCAATCAGGCCTACGTGAGTGTGTATGAGAGCAACTCCATCAGCTCCCTGGTGCTGATGTCCAGGGTGCTGGCCACCCTGGAGCTGCATTACGACAATCACGTGGCCGTGCAGACCATGACCCAGGACCTGCTCCGGGAGGCCGGCGCCATCTACGAGGAATCGGATCTGCTGATCAACATCCCTCTGCGCAGCGGTGACGTCCGGGTCAGCGTCTTTTTCAAAGAAAATACGGAGGGGGTCAAGCGCTGTTCTCTGCGCTCAAAGGGCAATATCGACGTGGCCGCCATCGCCCAGAGCCTTGGAGGGGGCGGTCACAAGACGGCAGCGGGATTCAAGTGCGTGCGGCCTTTCGAGGTGATGAAGGTTGAAATTCTGGAGATGCTGCACGAGTACTTCAACGAGCAAACATCGAGTACCGAGTAGATAACGATGACCATAGCGAACACCCAAAAAATTTTCCGGCGCCGGTCGGTTTCCGCGATCCTCCCTTACCTGCTCCTGCTGGCCGTACTTTCGGGCGCCGTGCTTACGGGCTGCGACGTGTTCAGGGAGAACAACAAAGCGGAGGCGGGAGCGCGCAGGATCGTGCCGGAAGTGGCCGATGAAGCGGGCCCGGGATCGGCGGACGGAAATGGAATAACCGCGGAGACCCTGGAGCTGACCCCCAAGGTGCCCCTGGATGACACCGAGAAGCTGATCCGGGTGATCAACACCAACCTGGATCTGGACACCAACGACGAGCAGATCCTGGTGCTCCGCCAGAAGGAGGATCCCCAGGCTCCCCTGAAGATCGCCGTGATCGACTACGATCCCATACGGGCTACCTACTCCCGGACCTGGGAGAGTCTGATCAACGCCACCAACCTCCGTCTGCTGGATATCTCTTTGAAGGACGTGGTGGGGGACCATAATCTGGAGATCGTCTGCCGCGGCATGAACGACCTGGGCGAGCTGACCCTGGATCTGTTTCGCAAAACCCCCTCGCCCACCGGCCTGGGTCTGTACTTCACGGAGATCCTGCGCATCGTGGCCGACGGCAGCATCGAGATCGACGAGGAAGAGCGCTCCGAGGGTTACCGCCTGGGTCAGAAAAACGGGCCCAGCTTCGTGATCTACGCCTACAGCCGGGATGCGGAGTCGGAGAACCTCCTGGACAAGGTCAAGCGCACCTACTACTGGCAGTATCAGCAGAACCGCTACGTTCTCACCGGCAAGGAGCAGCTTCCCGGCGCGGTCATCGAGGAGAAGCAGCTGGAGGAACTGTTCTCCGACCCTTCAGTGGAGGCCTTCGAGGCTTTCCTGGCCGGTCCCTGGTACCTGGCCGGCACCGACGGCCAGGAGGAGATCCTGCTCTTCCTTCCGGAACAGCGACGCATCAGCGTGTATTCCGGGGATGTCCAGGAGGTGTACATCTGGCAGGCATCCTTCCGCAGCCTCTCCAACCGGCTGCTGGCCTTCGGCGCCAACGAGTCGATCGAATCGATAGTGCGACGCTTCAACATCGAGGTTGTCTCCCTGAACACCATCGACGTATCCATCCTGGGCTCCGAGCAGTGGGACCGCACCTTCGGCCGCTACATCAAGCTGAGCGAGGAGCTGCAGCGGGATCTGCTGAGCAAGGAGCAGAGCCGGATAAACGCCTCCCAGATCCAGCTGAAGGGTCTGTATCAGAGCGGAGCGGGTTTCGAGATCATCTTCGAGCCGCCCCATTTCACCTGGATCGAGGAGGGACGGGACTTTGCAGGGGGATTCACCGTGATCCACCTGGACCAGGACGTCCTGTACCTGCAGGGGATGAATGAAAACGGCCTTGCCACGACCGCGGCCACCTACATCATGGATTACTCGGAGAAGCAGGAGGGAGCCTACCTGTACCGCACCTTGACCCTGGTCCCCGGAAAGCTGAGCGTCCACGGGGTGGCCCCGACCTCGGAGACCCGGATCGTGTTCGAACAGCTCGAGATCCTTGATGAAGAACAGGTCCAGGAGAAGCCGGAGCCGGAGTCCGGCGAGTAGCGGCGGCGAACAGCAGAGCCGCCGGCTCGAACCAGCCGCTACTCCGGGAAGAGTAGAACCCCCTCGAAGCTGGCGTCTTTCAGCTTCATGAGCACGGCCTGAGCCTGGTCCACGGTCATCAGCGGGCCGATCACCACCCGGAAATAGAGGGTGCCGCCTATCTGTTTCTCTACGATCCCCGCCTCAAAGCCGCTGGCTTCGAGATCCCGGACCATATACTCGGCGTTTTCCCGGTCCCGAAATGACCCGGTCTGCACCAGCGCCGTGGGAGTGGGAGGCTGAAACGCCCCAGGTGGCGGCTGTGCCGTGGGACTATGCTG
>Ga0307442_1000094_pt1 | contig 33786 bp, 28 predicted proteins | sample SalMarWE160430MG_FD_202143 | JGI IMG/M metagenome (GOLD analysis project Ga0307442, IMG submission 202143) | Salt marsh sediment microbial communities from the Plum Island Ecosystem LTER, Massachusetts, United States - WE1604-30 | ecosystem: Environmental > Aquatic > Marine > Intertidal zone >...
ATTCCCCGTTCCCGCGAGCGCGAATGCGGTCCCGTGGTCGGGCGATGTTCGAATGAACGGCAGGCCGAGCGTGACATTGACGCCTTCGTCGAACGCTAAGGTCTTGACCGGAATGAGAGCCTGGTCGTGGTACATGGCGATGACGGCATCATGGGCGGTGCGGATGCGCTCGTGAAAAAGCGTGTCCGCCGGGTAGGGGCCGCCGACGTCGAGGCCCGCCTTCTGCAGGATGGCGATGGCCGGCTTGATGATCCGCTCTTCCTCGTCGCCCATCAGGCCGTCTTCTCCGGCGTGAGGATTGAGTCCAGTGAGCGCAAGGCGCGGCTTCGGCACCCCGAACCAGCATTGCAGTCCCGACACCGCCACCAGCGCGGTTTCGACGATCTTCTCGGTCGTCAGCATATGGGGGACATCCGCCAGCGGAATATGGATCGTGACGGGCACGGTCCGCAGTCCCCCGCCAACCAGCATCATCACCGGCATGGCTTGATGCCCGCGCTCCTCCGCCAGCGCGCCCAGAAACTCCGTGTGGCCCGGATAGGTGAAGCCGGCATGCGCCATGATATGCTTCGCAATCGGGTTGGTGACCACCGCGCTCGCCTTGCCCTTGAGCGTTAGCGCGACGGCCTCTTCGATGCTCGCGCGGACCGCCTCAGCGGCCGACGGATCGGGCTTACCCGCAGGCACCGGGTGGGGGAGGGGGACCGGCAGGACCGGCAGGGCGTTGGGAAAGACGTCCAGCGCTTCGCCGGGCTCGCCGATCGCTTTGCAGGAGACGCCCAGACCGAGAGCGCTGGCGCGCGCCTGCAAATGGCCGATATCGGCGAGGACGGCAAATGCCGGTACGGCGTCCGCAGCCCGCCTTGTCCAGGTCGCCAGCGTAATGTCGGGGCCAATGCCGGCAGGATCGCCGCAAGTTACGGCGATCGGCTTTCCTTGGCCCGCGGCAGCATTCACTGCTCAGCCGCTTTTGGGATATTTCAGGAGAGCGCGGTCCCTAAGGTCCTTCAGATGGCGCTCCGAATAAAGCTGGAGTTGTTCTTGCCGTTCATCCGCTTCCGCGCTCTGCTGTTTCGTCTTCTTGGGCGGCGGAACGTTTTTGGCGCATACCGCGACCGTCTCGACGACGTTGCCCCTGATGATCGGAGGGGTCATATCGCCAGGCTTCGCCCGTGTCAGGGCAGCGCGAACGTCCCCTGGAAAGTTCGCCAGCCCGGCCTTTTTGACACTCTGAACCGACACGTCCTTCCTTCCCTTAAGCTGACCGTGCAGATCGGAGCAGGATGAGAAGCCCTTGCGGATTTCGTCAGCCTCGACCAGGCGACCGGCAATCGCCTTCTGGTCTCCGCCCTTTGCCACGGAAAGCTTGACGATCTCGGCATCGACCGTGGTGCTGCTGTCGTCCGGCGAACTGGCGGTCGACAAAGCGGAAACGGTTGAACGAACGAGCGGCAAATAAAGGTTGCGGATCAGGTCGCGCCAAGCCAGCTGCGCGCGGATGCGTTCCTTCAGCGTCGACGGGTTGACGCCCTGTGCGCGGAAGGACGCCATGAACTCTTTCAAGGTCCGTTTCTGAGATCCGCCTTGCGCCATACGCGTCATGGCTTTATTGATTTCGTCGTCGGAGACCTCAATCTTCTTATCCTTTGCGGCCTGCACCATCAGCCGCTCCTCGATCAGCTGATCGATCGCCTGCTTGCGCATCGCACTGCTGGCGTTTGAGATGACCTGTTGCTGAATTTTCTGGACGAACTTCTTCTGCAGGGCCTGAGCCTCCTCCCGCGTTTGCGGCCGATTCTCCGCCATATAGGCCTTGAACGCCTTTTGAGTCTTCTCAGACTTCAGGCGGGTCCGCATGCGATCGCCCAGTCCCGAGGTGAGCGCGAGAAAGCGCTCGCGCTGCGCGACATCATAGCTCGTAACTGGCTCGTCATTGACCATCACGACGATGCTCTGCGCCGTCGCGCCGGGTATGTAAGCGAAAAGGAGAAGCCCAAAGGCCATCAGCCTTAATGGCCACACGGTGTTGGCGTTCGTAAGCCTTAAAGTCATGATTTTCCAACCTGTCATGCTCTCGGCGTTCTGCCGAATGGATGGCGTCAGGTTGCCAGCCGCTGTGTATGCACGCCAAGCTTGGCGGATTCGTGACGCCGGCTCAATCGCGAGAGGGCATTTATACCCAGCTACGCCACGCCTCGGCAGCGCCGGCGACGCACCTCTCTTCGGGATCATTTGACAACCGGCAACTCCGAGAATGTGCCAATCGTATCCGTTCGGCTAGTCGTCTCGCCGAGTGTCAGCAGATTGTAGCGAACAAGCACGGTTTGATCAGGCTGGATCTCGCCGTCTCTAATATTCGTTTCAACATAGCTGACAGAAAGCATGAAGCACTCGTCCGAATATTTCAGACCGATGCTGTTGCGCACGAAGTCGTCGGCATCGAGATCGTAGCGCAGATCGCCGAACAGCGTCCAGTTATCGGCGAGCTTGAGCGCCCCAAGCCCGGCAACTTCCTCGCGATCCTCGTCGAAGCCGAGTGTCGGCTGCGCTTTGACCGATACGTAATTCGCCGAGGCCAGGAACGGGCCGTAGGAGCCGGTAAACTGCAGATCGTGCCGCTTGACCTCAAGATCGTCCTCACCGAGTCGGACCTGCGAGACGAGCTGGAGGTAACGCGAGAAATCAATATAAGCGCCGGCGACATAGTCCGATGCCGCCGTAGACAAGCCGGTGTCCGCGCCAAAGGGGTTATCGCCGGCAAGCTGGTAGCTCTGACCGGCAACGAGGCGCGCATTCCACCCCTGGGCGGTGTTGACGCTATATTGCACGCCGACATTGGCGCGTGTCCCGGTCTCCAGACGGTCAAATCCGGAGAACTTGTCGATGTCGAAAAGCAGCGTGTCGTCGAAGACGAGGCTTCGGGCATCCTCATTCGGAAGGTCGCCTTGATCCTCGATGTTCGGCCGTGCGATCACTTGCGCAATCGGCTCCACCACATGGGTTGCCGTTTCGGTATGCTTCACGAAGGGGTAGCGATATTCCAGGCCGCCCACGGCCGTGCCACGGAACGCGGTCGTCCCGTCCTGGGGATCTTCACTGGCAATCGGATCGAAAAAGCTGGTCGTCTTATAGAGGTCGGCGCGCGCTTGCGCGAAGGGGGTAACGATCTGACCGATCGGATCGGTAAACGTGCGGCGCCATTTGACCTGATTGATCAGGCGGCTGACGTCGCCGCCATCCTCGCGCGACAGGCTGAGCACATTTGAGTCAAAGCTCAACTCGCCGCCGGCGACCGGATTGTCAAAGACGTAATTATAGTCGATCGACGGGTGGACGATCGAATCCGCTTTATCATCAACACCATTGAAGCCGTTGTCGTCGGCAGTCAGTCCGCCGAAATGATAGAGATTGGCGGAAAAATAGTTCCGGTCGCTTTGCCCGACGAGATAGATTTCCGAGATGCGGTCGGTCAAATAAACATCGTCGAGCTTGTAAAAGCGGCGGAAAGTGTCGTCGCTCTCGACCGTTACATTCCAGCCCCATTTCCACCAGGAACCGAGATTGAACTCGCCTTGCGTTTCGATACTGCCGCGAAACTTCGAGCCGTCTCCGGTCACGTTGTCGGGATCGTCATCATAGACGCCGGCGGCGTCGATGCGGTAGCTGCCTGTCGCAAGACGCTGACGCCAATTGGCTTTCAAAAGGAAGCCGGCGTCGGTCGTCACAACCGGCGTGATGGTCAAATCCTTGCTCGGGGAAATGTTGTAGAAATAGGGCAGGCCGAAGGTGTAACCCAGATCCTGGGAATGGCCGAACTCCGGAGCCAGGAAGCCTGAACGCCGTTTCACCGTCGGGTCGGGATAGTAGAAATACGGCACCCATATGAGGGGAAGTCCGAAAAATTCGAAGACGCCGTCTTCGAAATAGACATTCGCCTCGTCTTTCTTGTGAATGACCCGACGGGCTTTGATGCGCCAGATGGGCGGCGCATCGGGGTTGTCCTCGCACTGCTTACAGGGGGTGAACACGCCGCGCTCGAAGACCGTCGTATTGCCGTCCTTGCGATAGGCGTTCGCGGCGGCAATGCGCGCCTCGTCTTTGGTGACGCCGCGGAAGGAGCGGATGAACCCGTCGCGAAAATCGTCGGTGAGCGTGATGCGGTCGGCGCTGACGACCGCGCCGTCGGGATCTTTCATCCGGACATTGCCGACGGCATTCAGGGTGTTGGCGCGCTGATCATAGGTGAGCTCGTCCGCAAGAAGAGCGTAGTTCTTGTAATAGACCTCGACATTGCCTTTCGCGACGACCCGGTCGTTCTCCCGGTCGTAAATGAGCTCGTCAGCCTGGAGCAGCAGCGGCTGGTTCGTCTCGTTCTTGCTGACCTGCGGCTTGAGCAGATCGCCCTTCTGAGCGAAGGCAGGGGCGCTGTCGCCGAGCGCGGAGACGCCAAGCGTCAATCCCAGAAGCAGAAGCCGGAGAGCAAAGGGAAAAGACCCTTGGCGCGATATTGTGCATATCGCAGCCCAATAGGGCTTCCATCGCTCAAGCAAAGGCTCAGCGCCCATCCCTCACCCGTCTTCTTGATGCAGCAGGACTGTTAATGCCAATAGAATCGCTATCGCGATTGGCGCCCACGCTGCCACCCCCGTTGTTATATAGCCGGACATGCCCAGTTTGCGCGACAGCTCGATCAGCACGAACACTCCGAAGCCGCCACTCAAACCGATGATGACCATAGTCTGTATCTTACCGAAACGGAAGGGCTTGAGGGCACAAGTTGCCGCCAAAAGAACCATGGCCGCCATGAGGAACGGCCGCGCGAGCAGCTGCTCATAGTGAAGATCATAAGCCGTCGTATCAAAGCCGGCCTTTTCCGCAAACTCTATAAAGTCGGGAAGCTCCCAAAACGATACGCTCTCAACGGTATCCACGCTCTCTGTAACTTGGTTTTCATCCAAAAATGTACTTACAAGATACTGTTTATAGGCTCGGGGAAGGCTTCCGGGACTTGAGACATTTGCATTTTCGAGCTCCCAATAACCTTGCCGTAAAGTCGCCTTATCTGCTTCGATTCTCTCAATAAATTTCTTCTTGGGATCAAATTGCAACAGCGTCAGCCCTGCGAGAGTGGTGCCGCGATCCGCACTGGCGCGCGCATAGATGATCGAAGGACCGTCCGGGCCGTCCTGGCGAATCCATACGGCGGTGTCGCTATTGCTCCGGCCCGCGCCTTTGGCGGCGAAGGTGTTGGCGAACATCTGGTCCGCGGCAAGCTTCGCCTCGGCGGCCAGAGGATTGTAAACCGCCGTGGCGAATACGCCCATCAGCAAGGCGACGACGAGGGCCGGCTGCAGAAATTGCCAGACGGAAACGCCGGCGGCGCGGACCACCGTCAGTTCCGAGCTCCGGCTGAGCATGAGGAATGCCCCGATCGAGCCGATGAGCACCGCGAAAGGCAAGATCAGCTCGGCAAAGGCGGGCAGGCGGAGGAGGGTGAGCAAGACCACACTGAATGCCGAGGCATCCGCCTTGGCGCCCTCGCGCATCATCTCGACGAAGTCGATGAAGAACACGACCATTACGCAAACGCCATAGACGATGAGGACCATCGTAAAGAGCCGCAAGGCGAAGTAACGGCCTAATGTTCGCACGGCATTCATAATATTCGTTGCGACCCGTCTAACCTGTTTGCTCCGCCACCCTCCGGCGCTTGAACGGGTTCAGCGAGGTTGCCGGCAGCGAGAGCGGTCTGATTTGATAATGGATCATCGTGGCGGATATTAGGATTCCCGCCAAAGGTACACCCCAAACGATGAAAAGACCGACCGGATCCTTCGTCGCCATGTTGACTCCTGCAAGCCCGGCGATCCGCAAACCGGCGGCGACCGCGAACGCGCCGAACAGGGTCTGGACGCGCCCGTCACGCGTCGTCCGCGGATAGGCGAGATGCACCCCAGCGATCAGCACGAACAAAATCGGGTAAAGCGGGTTGGACAGCCGGTCATGAAGCTCGGAGCGGAATTTCCCCGCCTGCCGCTGATAATAGGGATCTTCCGTGTCGGGGTCGAACAGCTCGCTCAAGAACCGCTCGCGAGGCTTGTAGTCCCGCGGCCCTTCTTTCGGCCCGAACTGGCTCAGGTCGAAAAGGTAGCTGTCGAAAACAACGATATTGACGGTCTTGGAGCCGCCATCCTGGCGCTGGATATGACCGTTCCGCATGATCAGCAGCGCCTGGCCGTCGTCGCGCTTCATGATCTGACCCTCTTCGGCCAGATAGGTCATGATCTGATTTTGATCCCGCTCATCATGGATCATGAGCCCCTTCAGGGTTCCGTTCCGGGTCCGCTCGGCAATGTGGACGGTGAGGCCCGACTCCGGCGATGAAAATTTGCCTGGCTGCAAAACCTGGGCAATCAGATCGGTGCGAACCTTGATCGCATAGTCGCGAAGAATGCGCGTTGATTGCGGGGCCAGATAGGCGTTCGAGGCGGCGACGAAGCCCGCAACCATAAGCGCCAATAGCAGATAAGGCCGCATGACCCGCCAGCTCGTCGAACCGGAGGCTGACAGCACGATCAGCTCACTGTCGCCACTCAGACGGTTGAGCGTATGCAGGGCCGAGACGAGCAGGGCGACGGGCGCGACGATTGCAATGAGATTGGGCATGGCAAGCATCGTGATCTTCAGGAAGATCAGAAAGCTCTGCCCCTTGTCGGTGACGAGCGAAACCTGACGCAGCGCCGTCGTCATCCAGACGATCACCGTCAGCGTGACAAGGATCATCAACAAAGACGTCGCGGTCTGACGGAAAATGTAGCGGCCGATAATATCCATGGGCGAAATGAAGGACCAGAACGCCGCAGCGCCGGCGCAGCTTTGCGGTCTCACGGTAAGATGGCAGATTTTCGACTAAACTTCACTAGACGTTGCATCATGAACCAGCTTGTGTAGATTGTTTGTCCGATCCGCATTAGTGTGATGATCCAGACGTTCGTCATCCCTCGCAGCAGGCGCCGAACGAACTTTTAGATCTGAATCACATTAGCAATATCAATAGGCTCGTGTCCCTTGAGATTCCGAAGTTCGCTATGGAGGGTGCCGAGAGGACAGGGCGAACTTCGGAATCGGGACACGAGATTTATTCCGCAGTCGCCATTGGCGGACGGGTTGCGCGACCAAGCGAAGCATAATTCCGGTACGGTTCCGCCATCCTCAGATATGACATAGGGGCCTGTCAGCGAATGATAGGAAATGTTGACATTTCATTTGCGCCGCTCGATGACGCCAAGAGCGCTGTCTGCGTAGGCTTTGCCGAGCCTCAATGCGCGATGACGCCGTCTCTCAAGGCGCTCGATGCCCGGTCGGACGGCCTGATTGCCCGCGCCGCCGAAATCGCAAAATTTCAGGGCGGCAAGAAAGATTTCCTCGATCTGGTCGTGCCGGCCAAGCTCGAGCTTGACAGGCTGTTCGTGCTCGGGCTCGGGACCTCGGCAAAATACACCGAGTCCGACTGGCTTGCACTTGGCGGGCGCATCCGGGCCCGGCTTTCAAGCGGCAAGGTCACCGCTGCCGATGTGCTTCTGGAAAGGACCGACGGCGAGCCGGTGTCCGCACGGAACGCCGCTTTGGTGGCGCTCGGCGCCATATTGCGCGGCTATGATTTCCGCAAGTATAAAAAGAAAAAGAAGAAAGAAAACGGAGAAGAAGAGGAAGATTTAGATACGCTGTCTTCGCTCCGGATTCTCTACCAAAACCCCGAAGACGCGACGGCGATCCTGGAAAACCGGAGCGGCGTTGCCGAAGGCATCCTGCTCGCGCGCGATCTCGTCAACGAGCCGCCTAACGTTCTGTCGCCGGAGGAATTCGCGTCGCGGGTCTCGGCTCTTTCCAGCTCCGGGCTAGAGGTTGAAATTCTCGACCAGAAGGCGCTCGCCGAAATCGGCATGAATGCGCTTCTGGCGGTGGGGCAGGGCAGCGTCCGGCCGAGCTGCGTGGCCATTATGCGCTGGACGGGTGCTGCAGATCGTGACGAAAAGCCGCTCCTGCTCGTCGGTAAAGGCGTCTGCTTCGATACGGGCGGCATTTCGATCAAGCCCGCTGCGGGCATGGAGGATATGAAAGGCGACATGGGCGGCGCGGCGGCGGTTACGGGCGCCATGCTTGCGCTCGCCAAGCGGAAAGCCCAGGTGAATGCCGTCGGCATTATCGGCCTTACGGAAAACATGCCGAGCGGCACGGCGCAGCGGCCAGGCGACATCGTCACGACCCTGTCCGGCCAGACCGTCGAGGTGATCAACACGGATGCGGAGGGGCGTCTGGTCCTCGCCGATATCATGTGGTACGGGCAAGAGCGCTTTCATCCCAGGGCCATGATAACGTTGGCCACGCTGACTGGGGCGATCATCATCGCGCTCGGCAAGGACCACGCCGGCATGTTCTCCAATAATGACGCGCTGGCCGAGCAGCTCTTCAAGGCGGGCGGCGATTCCGGCGAAAAGGTCTGGCGGCTGCCATTGAATGAGAAATACGACAAGCTGATCAGCTCGAAAGTCGCGGACATGAAGAATGTCGGCGGGCGCGAAGCCGGCTCGATCACCGCGGCGCAGTTCCTGCAGCGCTTCGTGATGCCTGACATCCCATGGGCGCATCTCGACATCGCCGGCACCGCAATGTCGGCTCCGGCAACGGATATCAATCGGAGCTGGGGCTCCGGTTACGGCGTCATGCTGCTCGATCGTCTGGCAAGCGAGTTCTATGAGAGCTAAGGCGGGCGCCCTCGCCTTGGTTTTCCATAATACACCTTATGCGAATCAGCGTTTACGCCGTGTCAACCATTAATTCCCCAAAAAACCGGGCGGGACGGCGCGGCGCTTCGGCGTTGCGGGCCGGGCTTCAGACATGACGAGCGACGACCGCGTGGCGACCGCTGTGAACGCGGCGGAGCAAATCGACCGGCTCAACGCGAAGGCGGCGCGCGATGAGCCGATGTCGGTTGGCGATCTGCTGACGCTCATGGCGGTCCTGCGCGATCCTTCGCATGGCTGTCCCTGGGACCAGAAACAGACCTTCTCCACAATCGCGCCTTACACGATCGAGGAAGCCTACGAAGTGGCGGACGCCATCGCGCGCGGCGACATTTCCGGCGTCAAGGAAGAGCTTGGCGATCTGCTGCTGCAGGTCGTCTACCATGCGCAGATGGCGCAGGAAGACGACCAGTTCACCTTCGAACATGTCGCCGATGCCATCACGCGGAAAATGATCCGCCGCCATCCGCATGTGTTTGGCGACGAAGAGACCCGCGACAATATCGACATCCGGGGGTTGTGGGAGCGTATCAAGGCCGAAGAGGCAATGGCCAAGCAGGAAGCGGCGGGGACGGCGGACGATGCAGATCAGAGCATCCTGGACGGTGTGACGCCGGGCCTTCCCGCCCTCGCCCGCTCGGTCAAGCTGCAGAAGAAGGCCGCAAGGGTCGGCTTCGACTGGCCGGAACCGGGGCAGATGCTTGCGAAGGTCCGCGAGGAACTCGCCGAATTCGAGCAGGAGCTCGGCGCCGGGGATCGCGACGGCATGGAAGAGGAGATGGGCGATCTGCTCTTCATCCTTGCCAATCTCTCAAGGGCGCTTTCCATCGACCCAGAGGCCGCATTGCGCCGGGCGAACGCCAAATTCGAGCGCCGCTTCCGGCACATTGAGCGCCGGCTGCGGGAAAATGGCCGCGCTCCGGAAGATGCCACGCTGGAAGAGATGGAAGGATTCTGGCGCGAGGCCAAGGATCGGGAGAAAAGCGGCGGATAGAACGGGATCGGTTTAAGCCGGATTGATCCGCCCTGCCCCGCTATTGCGCGACTTGGCCTGCAGATCCTCGAATTTCTTCAGGTTCGATATCGTCAGACGGGCCTCGATACGGGTGCGCCCGTCCTCGCAGTCTTTCCGCTTGCGCACTTCGCCATGCTCATAGAGCCAGTGGATGAGCGCGCCTTCATCGCTCCCGATATCGAAATGGCGCAGAACCTGGCCGCGCGTCAGGAATTCATCGATGCGCGCCTTGAGCTCATCCAGCCCCTCGCCGCTCTCGGCCGAAACCAGCACCGGAGCGGGATCGAGCCGGCGTGCCTGGCTTTGCAGCGCGGGGCGCCGCTCCTCGCTCAGCAGATCGATCTTGTTCCAGACCTCCAGGATCTTTGCGCCATGGCCTTCCACATCGACGCCGAGCTCGGCGAGCACGGTTTCGACATCCTGCTTCTGCTTTTCCGAGAAAGGCGCCGCGATGTCGCGGACATGCAAGATGAGATCGGCCTCCAAAACCTCCTCGAGCGTTGCCCGGAAGGCCGCAACGAGCGTCGTCGGAAGGTCGGATATGAACCCGACCGTGTCCGAGAGGATCGCAATGCCGCCGGGAAGCTCCAGCTTGCGCATCGTCGGATCGAGCGTTGCGAAGAGCTGGTCCTCGGCCACGACCTTGGCTTTGGTCAGGATGTTGAAGAGCGTCGATTTTCCGGCATTGGTATAGCCGGCAAGCGCAATGGTGGAGAACGGCGTGCGACGGCGGCCCGCCCGATGCAGACCTCGTGTCCGCCGGACCGATGCCAGCTCGCGGCGGATCGCATCGATGCGCTCACCGATCACCCGCCGGTCCGCTTCGATCTGGGTCTCGCCGGGGCCGCCGAGAAAGCCATAGCCGCCGCGCTGGCGCTCCAGGTGGGTCCAGCTCCGCACGAGCCGGCTGCGCTGATAGAGCAGATGGGCCAGCTCGACTTGCAGCCGGCCTTCCTTGGTGCGCGCCCGATCTCCGAAAATCTCTAAAATGAGGCCGGTCCGGTCGAGAATCTTGGCGTTCCAGGCTCGCTCAAGATTGCGTTGCTGAACAGGCGTCAGCGCATGATCGATGATGACGAGACCGGCGCCTTCGGCTTCGATGATGCCTTTGAGTTCTTCGACCTTGCCGGGGCCGAACAGTGTCGCCGGACGGGCCCTTGCAAGGCGCACGATGCCGCTTTGGGCGATGTCGAGATCGATGGCGCGGGCAAGCCCCTCGGCTTCTTCCAGCCGCGCCTCCTCCGGCACCGGCTCGGATGGCGCGATACGCCCATCCACCATGCGCGGTCGCTGCGGCACGCTTGGCGGCTCACGCAACACAGGATGCACCACAATGGCGCGCATCACCGTGCTTTGCGGTTCCCTATGGCCCGAGGAACCGCGTCTGCGCCTCTTGCCCTCGTTCTTCGTGCTCTTGCGTCGCGCTGTGGTCAATTAGCTGGGTGTTCCTCCATCTTGCTCGCCGTCCATCAGCTGGATCGGCCCGCCGGGCATGATCGTCGAAATTGCATGCTTATAGACGAGCTGAGAATGCCCGTCCCGGCGCAGCAATACGCAAAAATTATCAAACCAAGTGACGATGCCCTGGAGCTTGACACCATTCACCAGAAAGATCGTAAGCGGCGTCTTATGTTTTCGAACGTAATTGAGAAATGTGTCCTGGAGGCTTGGTACTCTTTCGGCGGCCATGTTTTTTCCGTTGTTGTTGAGGGGCAGTTTCGCCCGCCCGCATTATCGACGTTCACGCTGATTTCAGAGCATAGTCACACTTTTTGTCATTTCTTGCCCTGCTGGTCACTTGAACACGGACGGGGGGAAAACTCCACTTTTGTGATTATTGTAACAGTTTTTGGATCGACGATCGCTCGGCAAATTCGCGAAACTGCCGCCGGAGTTCCAGGGTCAGGGGCCCCGGTTTCCCTTCGCCGATCAAGACGCCGTCAATCGCAACCACCGGCATGACCACGCCTGTGGCGGACGAATTGAACGCTTCTTTCGCGGCTTTGGCTTCCGCTACCGAGAACGGCCGTTCCACAAAGGTCAGTTCCCGTTCGGCAATAAGATCCACAAGCACCGTCCGCGTGATTCCGCGCAGAATGTCCGAATCGGCCGGACGGGTTACTAGCTCATCCCTTTCTGTCAAAATCCAGGCATTGGACGAGGCGCCCTCCGTTACAAAGCCCTGATCATCCAGCAACCAGGCCTCCTCGGCTCCGGCATCGAGCGCCGCCTGACGCGCAAGGGCATTGGGAAGCAGCGAAACCGTCTTGATATCGGGGCGGCGCCAGCGAATATCGGGCATCGTCACCACGCGGATTCCCCGGCCCGCGCGGCGTTCCGCGGCGGCGGGCGATTTGCTGCGCGCATAACATACCACGGTTGCCGGCGTGTCGGGCGGAGGAAAAGCAAAATCACGGACCGCGGCGCCGCGTGTAATCTGCAGATAGACGAGGCCGTCGCTCACCCGGTTGCGCCGTACCGTTTCGCGCATGATCACGCCGAGCGCCCTTCGGCTCATCGGCGGACGCATTCTGAGTTCGTTCATCGAACGGTGCAGCCGGTCGATATGCCGGCGCTCATCGACCAGCTGACGGCCTCTGACCTCGCAGACCTCGTAAACGCCGTCGGCAAATTGAAAGCCGCGGTCCTCGACATGAACGCTGGCCTGATCATACGGACAATAGCATCCGTCGACATAAACGATGCGCGTCATCCAGCGCACTCCCTCCTGCGGCACGTCTCCATGATCGGTGCCGCAGACGCAGATTTCAAGCCCGCCGGCCATCGCAGGGCGGCCAGTTTTCGTTAAAGTTGGTAGAGTGTAAAGGGATCAGCAAGCCATTTAGCGCAACGCGCGCCCAAACATGCCCCCGCAAGGGCGGGGATGGACGCGGGAACAGTCGCGCTCGTCTTTTTGATATCGATCAACTTAACCTCGTTCAAGTGTAATCACTTGAACGAGGGTTGGTCTAGTGGCGAACTTCCGATCCCCGCTCATTGGAATTGACGCCGAGCGCGCGCAGCTTCCGGTGAAGGGCCGAACGCTCCATTCCGACGAATTCGGCGGTGCGCGAAATATTCCCGCCGAAGCGATTGATCTGAGCCATCAGATATTCACGCTCGAAAATCTCACGCGCATCCCGGAGCGGCAACGACATCAAATGTTCGCCGCCCGACCCATTCGGCGACAAAGGAACGCTGGAGCCGATATCCTCCGGCAGCATCGAAGCGGAGATCAGCGTGTCGGGATCGCCGCTCGTCATGATCATGAGCCGTTCGATGACATTTCGAAGCTGGCGCACATTGCCGGGCCATTCGTGGGATTGCAGCACGGCCATGGCGTCGTCGCCGATGCGCCGGGGCGGAAGGCCGGTGGCCAGCGAAATCTGATTGACGAAATAATCGACCAGCTCGGGCACATCCTCGCGCCGGTCGCCGAGCGGCGGAACCTTGAGCGGCACCACATTCAGCCTGTGAAAGAGATCGGTACGGAAGCGCCCCGCCCCCATTTCCCGCTCCAGGTCCCTGCTCGTTGAGGAGACCACGCGCACATCGACCTGCACCTTCGGACCGCCGCCCACACGCTGGAACTTCTGCTCGACAAGCACGCGCAGCAGCTTGCCCTGCGTCTCGATCGGCATATCGGCGACTTCGTCGATATAGAGCGTGCCGCCATGCGCTTCCTCGAGCGCCCCGACCTTGCGCGGCTGCGAGCCGGATTCCTCGGTGCCGAAAAATTCGACCTCCACGCGGTCGGGCGCCATCGCCACCGCGTTCACGGCCACGAACGGCCCGGCCGCCCTGGCCGAGGCATTGTGCAGAACACGCGCGGCCAGTTCCTTCCCCGAGCCCGACGGGCCGGAAATCATCACCCGGCTATTGGTCGGCGCGACCTTATCGATGGCCTGGCGCAGACTGTTGATGATGCCGGAACGCCCGATGACCTCGTTGCCATATGCGCTGCGTTCCCGCAACTCACGGTTTTCGCGCTTCAATTTCGAGGCTTCGAGAGCGCGGCTGGTCACCAGAACGAGCCGGTCGGCCTTGAACGGCTTCTCGATATATTCATAGGCGCCGCGTTTGATGGCGGCGACGGCGGTTTCGATATTGCCGTGCCCACTGATGATGACCACCGGCAGGTCCGGATGCTGGCGCTTGATCTTGGCCAGCACTTCGAGCCCGTCCAGCCGGCTGCCCTGCAGCCAGATGTCGAGAATGACAAGGGATGGGCGACGGTCCTGGATCGCGGCCAAGGCCTCGTCGCTGTCCTTGGCCAGACGCGTGGCATACCCCTCATCTTCAAGGATACCCGAGACGAGCTCGCGAATGTCGGCCTCGTCGTCCACGATCAGGATGTCAGACGCCATAGCTTACTCCCTGTTTCCCGCCATCATAGCGGTAGTTTGATTGCTCCCCGTCGAGGCCGTCACCGCGCCGGTCCGAAGCTTCGGTCGTCTCCGCGGTCTCGACAGCCCGTCTCATCGGGATCACCATGCGCACGATTGCGCCGGTGACCCGTCCCTCCCCGTCCACAGCATCGCCCAGCTCGAGCACCGCATCATGCTGCTCAGCGATCCGGTGAACGATGGCCAGCCCCAGCCCCGTTCCCTTTTGCCGTGTCGTTACATAAGGCTCGGTCAGGCGATTTCTGTTCTCCGCCGGCAGGCCGCAGCCATTATCGATGACCTCGATGATGCAGCGCGTTGCCTGCTCGCTGACGCGGGCGATGATACGGCCCTTATAATCGTCGCCCTTTTCGCCGGACTGCCGCGCCGTCGCGATCGCCTCACCTGCATTTTTAACGAGATTCGTCGTCGCCTGTGTCAGCAACCCACGGTCGCATTCGACAATCAACGGCTTCTCTGGCAGGTCGAGATCATATTCCACATCGGCATTGCTCATCTGGAACAGGATCACCGCTTCCTTGACGATGGCGGCGACGTCGTGCGTTTCGAAGACCGGCTTCGGCATTCGTGCAAATGCGGAGAATTCGTCAACCATCCGTCCAATATCACCGACATGGCGGATGATGGTGTCCGTGCAGCGGTCGAAAATCTCGCGATCGACGCTGATGGCGTCTCCATATTTCCGCCGGATCCGCTCGGCGGATAGCTGAATCGGAGTGAGCGGGTTCTTGATCTCATGGGCGATGCGCCGCGCCACATCGGCCCAGGCCGAGGTCCGCTGCGCAACGACCAGTTCGGTGATGTCGTCGAAGGTCACGACGAAACCGTAATCCTGCTTGCCGCCGGCTTCCTGCGTGACGCGCACGGAAAGCGTCAGATCGGAGCCATCGCGCCGATAGCTGATCTGCGATTGAGCGGCGCGGCGCGCATGGCCTGAGGCCTTTGCGACGATGGCTGCAAATTCGGGCACAGCTTCTGCGATTGGCTTGCCGATCAGCTGGCTTTCCTTCCGGCTGAGCAGCCGTGTCGCGGAGCTGTTGACGAGAGTGATGACGCCTCGTGAGTCGACGCCGATAACGCCCGCCGTCACGCCCGAAAGAACGGCCTCGGTGAAGCGCCGCCGCTCGTCGAGCGCCGTATTGGCGCCGACCAGAGCGTCCCGCTGACTGCGCAGATCGGCCGTCATGCGGTTGAAGGTGATGCCGAGCTGTCCGGTGTCGCTGCGGGCGCCGTCCGTTCGTACCGTGACGTCCAGATTGCCTTTGGAGACCTCCTGGGCGGCGCCGATCAAGCGCCTGATCGGTGCGACGAGCCGGTTGGCGAACCAGAGACCCATCCAGATCGAGGCGAGCAGCAGCGTCAGCGCGATGACCACATACATCATCGCGAAGGCGATCTGAAGGCCGGTGCGCCGGTCGTGCAGCTCGCCATATTTGCGCACATTGGCGTCGGTGCGCCGCAGATGACCGATGACGGTCTGATCGACCGGGCGCCTGACATAGAGATAGAGATCGTCGTAATTGCTGAGCCGTTTGATCGCGCCGACACCGCCGGAGAGTGTGAGGCCGGCATCGCTGATACGGCCGTCGGCGGCGTTGCGGAGCGCTTCGGCAGGCGGGCGCTCGAAGGCAGCGCCCTCCCGCCTGATCACCTCAAGGACCGGCTTACCCTGGCCATTGATGAGATACGCGTAAGGCAGCCGCCGTTCGATGGCCAGCGCTGCCGCATAGCGAAGGAAGGCTTCCGGATTGTCGCTGCGAAGCTGTGCTGCGTTTTCCAGATCGCGCGCCATCCCGAGGGCATCGGCACGCACCGTCTTGCCATGTTCCACGAGATAGGCGTTGGCGACATCGACGGAGTCCCGGATGATCGTCTTGACGTTCTCCGAGAACAGATGATCAAGTCCGCGATCGAGCGAAATGCTGGCGAAGACCGCGAGCAGGACCGCCGGGAAGAGGGCAACGAGACTGAACAGGCTGACGATCCGGACATGAAGCCTTGCGCCGGCAGCCTCGCGTCGGCGCGCATGCCACAAACTGTAAAGCTGCAAGGTGATGATGGCGATCATCGCCATGATCAGAATGCCGTTGATCAGCCAGACGGTGATGACGACTTTGTGCGTCGGCTCGATCGGGGTCAGGCCGGTCAGGACGAAATAGGTCATGAGCCCCGACAGGAGCGACAGAATGACGATCGCGAGCCCTGTCTGGAACATCCAGCGTCCCTTTTTGCGCGTGGGGGGCTGATCTCCGTGATCGCTTTCGTCGGGCGCAAGCGCTGCCGCGCCGGCTTTGCGCAGCGAACGCCGGAGCATGATGCGGCCGCGGATGAGGCGTTTCTGGAAAGATCGGATTTCGGGACGGTCGCGATCGAAAAAGCCGGCGAGACGCGTCCCCACCCTGCCAGCAACACCGCGCAGCGATTGCACAGCTTGCAGACTCAGGACCCTGCCGAGAGCAGAGCGCGCGGTAGCAGTCGCCTTGTCAAGCCAGAGCTTGATCGCCGGTAGCAACGCGCTATCCCTCCCTCACATGCGTGGTGGCGACGTCCGTTCAGATGATGGCCCCCCTCAGCGGCCGTCCCGGAGAACCAGCCAAAAGCTGGTGCATCATAATCACCCTGTGGCTGAACGGAAACAGTTTTTGTGAGAACTGCGGAGAAATTGTGACGATTGGCGTCGTAAGCCTGTGTTCGCGCAACAAATTTGTGGCCTCCCGGCCGCAGACAATGGTCGTTCGGCCGACATGTGCACATTGCATTTCTACAGCATCAGGCCGGTGTCCGCACGACGCGGAGTTTATGATCTCTGATCTTTTTGCGCAGCGTATTTCGATTCAGCCCCAAAAGCTCGGCCGCGCGAATCTGATTGCCGCGCGTGGCGGCGAGCGCTGCAACGATGAGAGGGCTTTCGACATCGCGCAGGATTCGGTCGTAAAGGCCGGGTGGCGGGAGCGAGTCGCCGAAACTGCTGAAATACTCGGTCAGATAGCCCTCCATCCATTCGCTCAGGCTGTTGGTCTTGTTCTCGCCCGCATCGAGGCGCGAGGGTTGGCTGGTCGCCAGTTCGGATTCGATAATGTCCGAGCTGATCACCTCTTGCGAATAGAGCGCCGTCAGCCGGCGAACCAGATTTTCCAGCTCCCGCACATTGCCCGGCCAGTGGTAGCACTTCAGCCGGTCCAGCGCGTCCGGCTGAAGCGCCTTTTGCGGCAGACCGTTCTTCTTGGCGTGCTGGAGGAAATGATGCACGAGATCGGGCACATCCTCGAGACGCTCGCGCAAAGGCGGCAGGCGCAGCGGCACCACGTTCAGCCGGTAGAACAAATCTTCCCGGAACAGCCCCTGATTGATCTGCTGTTCGAGGTTCTTATTCGTGGCGGCGATGATCCGCACATCGGTCTTGATCGGCGTGCGGCCGCCGACCGTCATATATTCGCCTTCCTGGAGCACGCGCAGAAGACGGGTCTGCGCTTCCATCGGCATGTCGCCGATTTCATCGAGAAACAAGGTGCCGCCATCGGCCTGTTCGAAACGGCCCATGGCCCGCGCCTGCGCGCCGGTAAAGGCGCCCTTTTCATGGCCGAAGAGCTCCGACTCGATCAGCTCGCGCGGGATCGCCGCCATGTTGATCGCCACGAACGGCCCCTTGCGCCGCTGGCCGTAATCGTGAAGCGCGCGGGCCACGAGCTCCTTGCCGGTGCCGGACTCGCCCGTGATCATCACGGTCAGATCGGTATGGATCAGCCGGGCGATCACCCGGTAGACGTCTTGCATGGCGTTCGAACGGCCGATCAGAGGCAGATCCTCGGTTTCCGGCGGGCGCTGGTTGACCATTTTCGCGTTTTTCGGCTCCCGAAGCGCCCGGCCGACGACGGCAACGAGTTCCTTAAGATCGAAGGGCTTGGGGAGATATTCGTAAGCGCCGCGCTTGGCTGCCGTGATTGCGGTGGTAAAGGTGTTCTGCGCGCTCATGACGATGATCGGCAGGTCCGGCCTGATCTTCTTGATGCGCGGGATCAGCTCGAAGGCGTTCTCATCGGGCATGATGACGTCGGTGATCACCACATCGCCGTCGCCCTGGCTGATCCAGTTCCACAGCGTTGCCGCATTGCTCGTGGCGCGCGACGTATAGCCGGCGCGGGCCAGCGCCTGGTTCACCACTGTGCGGATCGCTGCATCGTCGTCCGCGATGAGAACATTGCCCCGTCCCACAGCCTAGCTCTCCTGCTTCTCTACGTTCTGATACATCGGCATCATGACCCGGAAGACGGTCTGACGCGGCTTGGTCTCGCATTCGATCGTCCCGCCATGATCGCCGATGGTCTTCGCAACCAGCGCAAGGCCGAGCCCCGTGCCGCCGGTTTTCGTCGTGACGAATGGCTCGAAAAGGTACTGCTTCAGCTCCTCGGGAATCCCCGGCCCATTGTCCATGATGGTGATTTCGAGGGGCAGGCTGACCCGGGTCTCCGAATTCGGCAAAGACAGCCGCAGACCCGACTTGAAAGCCGTCGTCATGTAGATATGACCGTCCTTACGGCTGGGTCCGATGGCTTCGGCGGCGTTCTTCACCAGGTTGAGAAAGGCCTGGATCAGCTTGTCGCGACTGCCCGGCACGGGCGGCAGGGAGGGATCGTACTCCTGAGAAAAGGTGATTCCCTTCGCAAAGCCGTTCTCCGCGACCTGGCGAACATGATCCAGCACCGTATGAATGTTGACCGCCTCCAGCTTGAGCGGGCGCTCGTCGCCGAATACCTCCATCCGATCCACAAGATCGCGGATGCGGTCGGTCTCGTCACAGATCAGGCTTGCCAGCGGCCTGTCCTCGGAGGAAGCACTGGATTCGAGAAGCTGAGCCGCGCCGCGAATACCGGAGAGCGGGTTCTTGATTTCATGGGCGAGAACCGCCGCCATGCCGGAAACGGAGCGCGCCGCGCCGCGATGGGTGAGCTGGCGCTCGATCATCTGCGCCATGCTGCGCTGTTGCAGCATGATCAGAACATGTCCCCGATATTCCGGCAACGGTGCGGCGAATACGTCGACGGGCCGCTGGCTCGCCGATTCCGGGAGGCCGAGATCCATGGCATATTCATTGACGGTGGCGTTGGTCGCGCGAACCTGGCTGATGAGCGCCAGAAGCGGGCTGGCGAAAGCGACCAGAGCGTCGGCTTTGCGCCGCTTGAGAACCGTCTCGCTCATACCGAAGAACACTTCCGCCGCGAAATTCGCGTAAGCGATGCGATTGTCCTTGCGCAGAACGAGGACCGGGTGCGGCAGAGCGTGAAGCAAAGTGTCGGGCGCAATGGCCATATCGCCGCCGGATGGCGATGACTGTTTCCCGTCTCTTGTATCCGAGATCGTCAAGCCTCTTATCGTCCCAAACCCAGAGCCTAAAAAAAAGGCATATGAAATTTCGACTAATAGATAGGCATAATAGCAAAGTTGGTTGCATTGTCATCAGAATTTATCGCGTCGGATGCCCGGCCAAAGCCATTGGCAAAGGCCGGCCTTCCCGCTAGGTGTTGCTGAACAGGGGCCGTCACCTCCGATCGAGTGGACCTCGTAAACCATGCTGAATGCTGCAATCATCGTCGCTGCCGGACGCGGGGCGAGAGCTGCCGACGCGGGCGATAAGCCGAAACAATATCTGCCGATTGCCGGCAAATCCGCTTTGGCGCGTAGTCTCGCCGCCTTTCTCGGGCACGAAGAGATCGGCCTCGTGCAGCCCGTGATTCATGCCGGTGATGAGGCGCTTTACGAAGAGGCGGCGGCCACCTTCCAGTCACCGAAGCTGCTCGCGCCTGTGTCAGGAGGCCGCAACCGCCAGGAATCGGTGCTGAGCGGGCTTCGCGCCCTGGAATCGCACGGGCCGGACACCGTGCTTATTCACGATGCCGCGCGGCCATTCGTGTCCGAGGCGGTCATCGGCCGCGTCATCGAAAGCCTGAGGGAGAATGCGGCGTGCCTGGCCGCCCTACCCTTGTCCGATACGCTGAAAGCCGAAGAGAACGGCCGCGTCAAATCGACGATCAGCCGCGAAGGGCTATGGCGCGCGCAGACGCCCCAGGGGTTTCGTTACGGCCAGATCTTGGATGCGCACGAAGCGGCGGCGGCCGAGGGGCGCGGCGACTTCACCGATGATGCCGCTATCGCCGAATGGCAGGGCATCGCGGTTGCGCTGGCGATGGGATCGGAGCGCAATGTCAAGCTGACGACTGCGGAAGATTTCGAGCTGGCCGAGCGCATGCTGACGGGGGAGGCTCAATTGCGGGAAACGAGAACGGCCATTGGCTTCGACGTGCATGAATTCGAGCCCGGCGGCGACCACGTCATCCTGTGCGGCATAACCATTCCGCACGCCGCCTCGCTGGGCGGTCATTCAGATGCCGATGTCGGCCTCCACGCCCTCACCGACGCCCTGCTCGGCACGATCGGCGCCGGCGACATCGGCGAGCATTTTCCGCCGGGCGATCCGAAATGGAAGGGCGCGGATTCCAGCTTCTTTCTCGACCAGACGGCGAGACTCATCTCCGAGGCCGGAGGGCGGATCGTCAATGTCGATGTGACACTGATCTGCGAGCGGCCCAAGATCGGATCCTACCGCCAGGCGATGCGGGCGCGGATTGCCGAAATTCTGGACATTGAGCCGGGGCGCGTTAGCGTGAAGGCGACGACGACCGAAGGGCTCGGCTTTACCGGGCGCAGCGAGGGGATCGCCGCCATGGCCACCGCGACGGTCGAGCTCACACTGAAAGGCTGAGAGGATGCGCGAAAGCCTGGTACGAGAAGCACGAGAGCTCCTGAATTGGTGCCGCGAGCGTAAATTCACCGCTGTGACCGCCGAATCTTGCACGGGCGGCCTTCTGGCTGCCTATCTCACCCATCACGCCGGCTCCTCCGACGTTTTCGAGCGCGGATTCGTCATTTATTCCAACGAGTCCAAAATAGAGCTGCTCGGCGTCGATAAGGAAATGATCGACGATCACGGCGCGGTATCGCGCGAGGTGGCCTTGGCGATGGCGGCGGGCGCGCTTTGGCGGTCGCGGGCGGTCATCTCGGCGGCGATTACCGGAATCGCCGGGCCGGGCGGTGGGTCGCCGGAGAAGCCGATTGGCCTCGTCCATTTCGCCGTTGCAAAGCGCATCTCCATCTCGAGCGAGGAGATGAATTTCAGCGCCATCCATCATGTGGAGAATTTCGGCGACCTTGGCCGCGTCGAGATCCGGGAAGAATCGGTGGCGACCGCCCTCACGCTGCTCAGGCAGACTGGGAGCCTTTGACGGCAGCCGTCTTGACCGCCGTCTGCCGGCCGGGAGCTTCGCGCCTGCGCCCGTAGATCTGATCGGCCCGCGCCTCGAACGCATCGGCGAATTTGCGGAACGCCTTGTCGAACACCTTGCCCATCACCGATTGCAGAACGCGCGAGCGGAACTCGTAGGCAATCCGGAAACCGACCTCGCAGCTATCGGCGTCAACCGGCCGGAACGACCAGACATTCTCCAGATGCTTGAAAGGGCCGTCGATATAGGAGACCCGGATTTCCTGAATGTCCCGCGCAAGCACGATCCGGCTGGTGAAGCTTTCCCGCAGCACCTTATAGACGACCGTCATGGTCGCCGTGACGATCTCCTGTCCGCTTTCCATGCGGCGGCCGCGAACCACCATCCTGTCGCAAAGCGGCACGAATTCCGGATAGCGTTCCATGTCTGCGACGAGGTTGAACATGTCGGCCGCGCTGTGAGCCACGCGGCGGCTGGTTCTGAATTGCGGCACGGGGTCACACTCGATTCTGAAAATGCTTCATCGGCACGCCCGCCGGAGATGGGCGAAGCCGGGCGCCAGCTCGTCTAAGCGCGCGCAAAATAAGCCTCTCTGGCGGCGCGCAGCCGGGCGAAATCATCGCCTGCGTGGTAGGAGGAGCGCGTCAGCGGGCTCGCCGAGACCATGAGAAAGCCTTTGCCGTAAGCGACTTTTTCAAGACCGGCGAATTCGTCCGGCGGCACGAAGCGGGCGACGGCGGCATGTTTGCGGGTCGGCTGGAGATACTGGCCGATGGTCAGGAAATCGACATTGGCGGAGCGCAGATCGTCCATGAGCTGGAGCACTTCGTTGCGCTCTTCGCCGAGCCCGACCATGATGCCGGACTTGGTGAAGACCGCCGGATCGAGTTCCTTGGCCTTCTGAAGCAGACGCAGCGAGACGAAATAGCGCGAGCCGGGCCGGATCGTCAGATAGAGCGACGGCACGGTCTCCAGATTGTGGTTGAAGACGTCGGGCTTTGCCTCGATCACCACCTCAAGCGCGCCGTCCTTGCGCAGAAAGTCCGGTGTCAGAACCTCGATCGTCGTGCCCGGCGACGCGGCGCGGATCGCGCGGATGACGGCGGCGAAGTGCCCTGCCCCGCCATCGGCGAGATCGTCGCGGTCCACCGAAGTGATGACGACATGCTCCAGGCCGAGCCTGGCGACGGCATCGGCCACCTTTTGCGGCTCTTGCTGGTCGAGCGGACCCGGCAGTCCCGTCTTCACATTGCAAAAAGCGCAGGCCCGCGTGCAGGTGTCGCCCATGATCATCATGGTGGCGTGCTTCTTCTCCCAGCACTCGCCGATATTCGGGCAGCCTGCCTCTTCGCACACCGTATGGAGGCCGTGCTCGCGGATGATGCCCGCCGTTTCGCGATATCCCATTGAGCCGGGAGCCTTCACACGAATCCATTCCGGCTTGCGCAAGAGTGGCGTGTCGGGGCGATGCGCCTTTTCCGGATGCCTCACTCCGGCTGCGTCTCCGCTACTGGTATCGACAATGGTGACCATACAAATGTCCTGCGAGATTCCGGCCTTAGCCTAAGATAATCCGCGCGGGCCCCATATGAAAGTCCCGTCCGAGCCGTTCAGCCTCCAGCCCCAGCTTGATACAACATATTGAAGAGTCTCAACATATCGGACTAAATGCGGCGCGCCGCGTTTTTTGGGTGATTCGCGGGGGCAAATCGGAGGGATAATTCAATGCGCCAGACAATAGAAGAGTTTCAAGAGTTCATCTTGAAGGGCAATGCTTTCGATCTGGCCGTCGGCGTCATCATCGGTGTAGCTTTTTCGGGGATTGTGACGTCGCTGGTTAACGACATTTTGATGCCGCCCATCGGTATGGGCATCGGCGGCGTCGATTTCTCCAACTATTTCATCGACCTGACCGCGCTCTTCGGCAATGCCGAGCCGATCGCGTCGGTCGAGGATGCGCAAACTGCCGGCCACGCGGTCATCGCTTACGGCAAGTTCATCAATGCGGCGATCAATCTCCTGATCGTGGGCATCGTGATCTTCCTTCTTGTGAAACAGGTCAACCGTTTGCGCCGGAAGGAAGAGTCGACGCCGGATGTGCCGCCAGCGCCGCCGGAGGATGTCAAGCTGCTGACGGAGATCCGTGATCTGCTGGCGAAAAACGGCTGAGCCGGGAGCGACTCAAGCGGAGCGCTTGGCCTTGCGGGATTGCTGTAGGCGCTTCTTTGCAGGAATGCATGCCCGCAGCCATTCCAGCGCGCCAGGCGTCTTGTCCCATCCCTCTTGAAAGTCGGTGAGATAGCAGACGGCTTCATCCCTGTTACCGGGACTGTAATAGGGCGGCGATGCCTTCGGCATAGGGCGATCGCCAAGAAGATAGCCGGGCACATGCTCATTGCTCAGCAGCGCCTTTGATAAAAGCTTCCGGCTATTCTCATTGTCGCCTTCGCGGCGGAACGCCGCGAGCGCCGTGGTGTAGGACCAGGCGGCCATATCGTCCTCGGAATAGGCGGAGAGGAGGCCGGCGAGTTCGTCATCGCGCTCGGTCTCGACCAGCCAGGCGGCTAAGATATAGCGAGCGCCTTGATTGTCGTTCGGATTGAGGATGAGCATGGCGCGCAAGTGCTCGATTGCCTCATCATGCGCGCCCCTGTTCCACAATGCGTAAGCGAGGCCGATGCGGGCTCGCATATAGGGCCGCGTCTCCAGAAAGCCCCAGAATTCGCCCTCCAGTTCCTCGAACGCCTCGCCGAGAGCCTCTTTTCCGGCCTCGACACCCCGTCGCCAATAGTCCAGGGCCTTGTCCGAGTCAGGCGTCTCATGCTCGGCAAGGAGAACATAGGCATCCGCACAAAGCGGGCTTATCTTCAGGGCCCTCTTGGCAAGCGAGATGCGCTGCTTTGCGGTTCTTGCCTCCCAGGCGTCGAATACGAGCATCTGAGCCTGACCGAGCGCTTCTTCCACATCCATCATCTGTGCTTGAGTCTCGACCGCGCTCCTCGCCATGACGCTCCCTCCCCGCATAAGCTCGCTGATGTCGAATCGCGTTTCCGCGCGGCTCAAATATGCAGAACACGCCCATAGGCGTCGAGCACGGACTCGTGCATCATCTCCGAAAGCGTCGGATGCGGGAATATGGTGTGTATAAGTTCCGCTTCCGTCGTCTCCAGCGTCTTCGCGATGCCATAGCCCTGGATCAGCTCGGTGACCTCCGCGCCGATCATGTGCGCCCCGAGCAGTGCGCCGGTCTTGGCGTCGAACACGGTCTTGATCAGGCCCTCCGGCTCCCCGAGCGCGATCGCCTTGCCATTGCCCTGATAAGGAAACCGGCCGACCTTGACCTCATAGCCCGCCTCTTTGGCGGCCGCCTCCGTCAGGCCAATCGAGGCGATCTGCGGTGAGCAATAGGTGCAGCCGGGGATATTCTTGGTGTCCATCGGATGCAGCCCTTCGACGCCGGCGATCTTCTCCACGCAGAGCACGCCTTCATGCGACGCCTTGTGAGCGAGCCAGGGCGGGCCGACGAGATCGCCGATGGCATAGATGCCCTCGACATTGGTGCGGCAATAGTCGTCGATGACGGCGTGCCCCTTCTCGACTTTGACGCCCAGCTCTTCCAGGCCGATATTTTCGACATTGCCGGTAATGCCGATGGCGAGGATCACGCGATCGAAGCGCATCGTTTCCGACTTGCCGTCGGCGAGAGTGACCGAGGCTTCGACATCGTTCTCGCCGGCTTTGAGCGCCTCGACCTTCGCGCCGCTATGGATCGTCATGCCCTGCTCGGTGAAGGCCTTGCGGGCAAGGGCGGAGATTTCCTCATCTTCCACGGGCAGAATGCGGTCGAGCACTTCAACGACGGTCGTTTTTGCGCCGAGCGTGTGGAAGAAACTGGCGAATTCAATGCCGATGGCGCCCGAGCCGATGACCAGAAGCGACTTCGGCATGACGTCCGGCACCATGGCTTCCTTATAAGTCCAGATCAGCTTTCCATCCGCTTCGAGGCCGGGAAGCGTCCGCGCCCGAGCCCCTGTTGCGAGGATGATGTGTTTCGCCTCGATATCCGGCTGCGGCTTACCGTCCTTGCCCGTCAGCGCGATCTTGCCCTTGCCTTTGAGGGCGGCCGTGCCTTCGAGAACCGTGATTTTGTTCTTTTTCATCAGGTAGGCAACGCCGTTCGACAGCCGCCCGGCGACCTTGCGCGAACGGTCCACGACCTTTTTCAGGTCAAATCCGATGTCCTTGGCGGAAAAGCCGAATTCATCCAGCCGGTGCAGCAGATGAAAGATCTCCGAGGATCGGAGCAGCGCCTTGGTCGGGATACAGCCCCAATTGAGACAGATGCCGCCGAGCTGGTCCCGCTCCACGATCGCGGTTTTCATGCCGAGCTGCGCCGCGCGAATGGCCGCGACATAGCCGCCCGGCCCGGATCCGATGATCACGATGTCAAAAGCTGTATCAGCCATGCCTTCTCCCTCGGCTTGCGGGTGCGTTACCCCTGCCTAGATCAACCCTCGTTCAAGTGAGTCCATTTGAACGAGGTTAAGCTGATCTATTCCAATAAGTTAGCGCAACTGTTCCCACGTCCATCCCTGCCTTCGCGGGGACATGCTTGGACGCGCGTTGCGCTAAATCAACCCTCGTTCAAGTGGCCTCAATTGAACGAGGTCAAGTTGATCTATCTCGATAAGTTAGCGCAACTGTTCCCGCGTCCATCCCCGCCTCCGCGGGGACATGCCCGGACACGCGTTGCGCTAGAGCAGCATGGTGACGGGCTCTTCGATGAAGCCTTTGAAGGCGGAGAGAAGCTGCGCCCCGAGCGCGCCATCGACCACGCGGTGATCGCAGGACAATGTCACCGTCATCATATTCGCAATGGCGATCTCATTGCCCTTGACGACCGGCCGCTTTTCGCTCTGGCCGATCGCGAGGATGGTGGCGTGCGGCGGATTGATCACCGCGTCGAAATGCTTGATCGAATACATGCCGAGATTGGAGATCGCGGTCGAGCCGCCCTGATATTCATGCGGGGCAAGTCGGCGCCTGCGGGCACGCTCGGCGAGATCGCGCATCTGCTGGGAGATCTCGACAAGCGTCTTGTCCTCGACGCTGCGGACCACCGGCGTGAACAGGCCGCCCTCGATCGCGACGGCGACCGCGATATCGGCATGTTTGTGGAACAGCATGCCCTGCTGCGTCCATGTCGCGTTGGCCGTCGGCACGCGGATGAGCGCCAGCCCCATCGCCTTGATGATGAAATCATTGACCGACAGCCGGTAAGCCTTCGGCCCTTCTTTCGGCGAGCGCATATTCAACCGCAGCCGCGCCTCCATCAGATTGTCGAGCTCGCAGTCGATGGTCAGATAGAAATGCGGGATTGTCGCGTTTGCCTGGGTGAGACGCGCGGCGATCGTTTTGCGCATATTGTCATGCGGGACGACCTCGTAAGTGCCCTTTTCGTAGAAGGACAGGATCTGCTCGTCGGGCATGGCCTGCGGCGCGATCGCCGTGCCGGTCGAGGGCACGAGCGCCTGGGCTTGCGCCGCGGCGGGGCGGGCCGACGGTGCGACGCCCTGCTCCAGAGCCTGCTGGACGTCGCGCAGAACGATCCGGCCACGCGGCCCGCTTCCCTGAAGGGCGGCGAGATCGATCGATTTGTCCTTTGCGATCCGGCGCGCGAGCGGCGAGGCGAAGACCCGCCCTCCCTGGCCATTCGCTTTCGCGGGCGCCGCAGCCGGCTGCGCTCCATCCGGTTTCGCCGGCGCTTCGGCAGCGGCGCGCTGGCCGTCCGGTCCCGCCGGAGCGGGCGGCGGTATCGATGCCTCGGTCGGCGTTGCCGCCGCTGCCGCATCGAGCGTGGATTTGTCCTCGCCTTCCTCCAGCAGCATGGCGATCGGCTTATTGACGGCGACGCCCTCGGTCCCTTCGGCGACCAGGATCTTGCCGACGGTCCCTTCGTCGACCGCCTCGACCTCCATCGTCGCCTTGTCCGTCTCGATCTCGGCGATCACATCGCCGGACGCGACCGCATCGCCTTCCTTGACCAGCCATTTGGCGAGCTTGCCCTCTTCCATGGTGGGCGACAAGGCGGGCATCAGAATCGGAATGGGCATGGCTTATCTCAAGCTTTTTGGGCGGATGACGCACACCAGGATCGGCATTGTTGGGACGGCATTCACGACACGTAACAGACGGACTTCGCCGCTTGGATGACCAGCTCGGCGCTCGGGAGGGCCAGCTTCTCAAGATTCGCAGCGTAAGGCATGGGCACATCGGCGCCGGAGACTTTCGTCGGCGGCGCATCGAGATAGTCGAACGCTTCATAAGCGACGCGCGCGCAGATCTCCGAGCCGACGGAACAGACCGGCCAGGCCTCCTCGACCGTGACGATGCGGTTGGTCTTCTTGACGGATTCCAGAATGGTCTCGATGTCGAGCGGACGCAGCGTGCGAAGGTCGATGACCTCGGCGTCGATCCCTTCGCCGGCGAGCGTCTCCGCCGCTTCGAGCGCATAGACCATGCCGCGCGCGAAGGACACGATCGTCACATCGTTGCCCGGCCGGGCAATCTTGGCCTTGCCGATCGGCACCAGCCAGTCGTCGATCTTGGGCAGCTCGCCGCTGGAGCCATAAAGGATTTCATTTTCGAGGAAGACTACCGGGTTGGGATCACGGATTGCGGATTTCAAGAGGCCCTTGGCGTCGGCGGCGTTCGAGGGCGCGATGACCTTCAGACCCGGCACATGTGAGTACCACGCCGAATAGCACTGGCTATGTTGGGCCGCCACGCGCGCCGCCGCGCCGTTCGGGCCGCGGAACACGACCGGGCAGTGCATCTGTCCGCCGGACATATAGAGCGTCTTGGCGGCGGAGTTGATGATCTGGTCGATCGCCTGCATGGCGAAGTTGAACGTCATGAACTCCACGATCGGCTTCAGACCGCCAAGCGCCGCGCCGACGCCGATGCCGGCAAAGCCCTGCTCCGTGATCGGCGTATCGATCACCCGTTTCGGCCCGAACTCGGCGAGCAGCCCCTGCGTGACCTTATAGGCGCCCTGATATTCCGCGACTTCCTCACCCATGATGAACACGGCGTCATCGCGGCGCATTTCCTCCGCCATCGCATCGCGCAGCGCCTCGCGCATGGTCACGGCGACAGTTTCGGTGCCCTCCGGAACCTCCGGTTCGACATAACGCGCGGTTTCCTTCACGCTTTCGGCCGAGGGACGCGCCTCGACGATCGCCCGGCCGGTGCCGGTCGGAGAAGGCGCCTCGGGCGCTGAGGACGTCGCGGCCGTCGCCGATGCGTCGGCGGCAGCGTCAACATCCTCGCCGTCCGAAAGGATGACCGCGATCGGCGTGTTGACCTTGACCCCCTCGGTTCCCTCCGGCACCAGGATCTTGCCGAGCTTGCCTTCATCGACCGCTTCGACCTCCATGGTCGCCTTGTCCGTTTCGATCTCGGCGATCACATCCCCGGCGGAGACGTCGTCCCCTTCGCTGATCAGCCATTTGGCCAGCTTGCCTTCTTCCATGGTCGGCGAAAGCGCGGGCATCAGAACTTGAACGGGCATAATTTTTCCTCGCTTCTCACCTTCATCGACCGCCGATTGCCTCACATTCATTCCCGCCGGCGGCCCGGCTTATTGTTCTTGTTGAGGCCGGGGACCTGTCTTCCCCGTCGACACGCTCTGCTTAAACCGTCACATCCGTCCAAAGCTCGGAGACATCCGGCTCTGGATCCTTCTGCGCAAAATCGGCCGCCTCGTTGACGATGGCGCGCACGTCTTTGTCGATCGCCTTCAGCTCGTCCTCGCTCGCCCCGCCTTTCTCCATCAGCCTCGCGCGGACTTGCTCGATCGGGTCGTGCTCGCTGCGCATCTTATCGACCTCTTCGCGCGTCCGGTATTTCGCCGGGTCCGACATGGAATGGCCGCGATAGCGGTAGGTCAGCATTTCGAGGATATACGGTCCGTTGCCCTCGCGCGCCCATTTCACCGCCCGCTCGCCGGCCGCCTTGACGGCGCGCACATCCATGCCATCGACCTGCTCACCGGGAATATCGAAGCTCAGGCCACGGTGCGAAAGGTCGGTCGTCGCCGAGACGCGATCGACGCGCGTGCCCATGCCGTACTGGTTGTTCTCGACGATATAAACGACCGGCAGCGACCAGAGCTTGGCCATGTTGAAGGCTTCGTAAACCTGGCCCTGATTGGCGGCGCCGTCGCCGTAATAGGTGAGCGAGACGCGGCCATTTTCCTTATATTTCATCGCAAAGGCCAGCCCCGTCCCCAGCGGCACCTGCGCGCCGACAATGCCGTGCCCGCCGAAGAAGCCCTTCTCGACGGAGAACATGTGCATCGAGCCGCCCTTGCCTTTCGAATAGCCGCCCCGGCGTCCGGTCAATTCGGCCATGACGCCGTTGGGGTCCATGCCGGTGGCGAGCATATGGCCGTGATCGCGATAGCCGGTGATCACCTGATCCCCGTCCTCGATCACCATCTGCATGCCGACGACGACGGCTTCCTGGCCGATATAGAGGTGACAGAAGCCGCCAATATAGCCCATGCCATAAAGCTGGCCGGCCTTCTCCTCGAACCGCCGGATGAGCAGCATTTCGCGATAGGCGTGCAGTTCCTCTTCCGTGGTGAATTCCGCGATGTCCTGACCGGCCGCCGTCGTCTCGTCCGGGGCGCGGCCGTTCTTGGTGGTCTTGGCGCTACTCTTCTTCGCTGCTGCCTGAGCCATGCGAGTCTCCCGCGTGGTCTTTTTCCGTTTTGCTGGCTGCCTAGCCTAATATTGTTACGAGTCTAGCCAAGTTCGACGTGTTTTCCCATGGCTTTCGCATCGTAAATCGCGGCTATTGCCCTATTTGTCTGCCGACGCGCTCGGGTGAAGCACGACGATTTCGCCGGGGCGAACGAAATTGAGAAGGCTGCGCGCCTGTTCGTCCAGCAAGTCCGGTTCACTGCGGACACGGGTCGTGACGAGCGAAACATCGTGCTCGATCCGGAGCCGTTCCTCCTTGAGCGCGGCGAGTTCGCTTTCCAGCTTTCTGATTTTTTCCGCAAGCGTTGCCCGCTTATGCAGGCCGTGATCGCCCTCGACCGCGTGGTAGGAAAAATAGGCGATGAGCGCCAGGAACAGAGTGAATAGGATCAAATAGCGGCCGTTCCGGCGCTTTCGTGTCGTGATCATGCTTTCCAAAGCACCCTTCGCTTGGCGTTGCAGGGTCAAATTGTCTTCAAGATATTAAGGCTGGTTTAAATTTGCGGATGAAGTCCGGTTCGGACGCCTATCACGAACTCAAGGCGAAAGTCGCTGCGGGAATCGAACTGTTGATACTGTCGGTATTGCATGGCAGCTGTGTCGGCTTAGAATTGCCTTTCCCGCCGTTCCAACCGCAGCCAGGATCTGCGCCCGCCCGATGGACGAAATCCCGGATCACTCCAACGTCGTCATCCGCCCGCCCCTTGCCTGGGCGCTTGCCATCTCCGCGGGATTCGTGATCGACGCCTTCCTACCGGTGCTATTCCTTCCACCAACCCTTCTGATCACTTCGCTCGGCGGCGTGATCTTCGCCCTCGGCTTCTTCTTGGCAATTTGGGGGGTCGTCACGATCCGAAGGGCGGGCACGCATATCGAAACATCAAAGCCGACGAGAAAGATCGTCTCCAGCGGCCCCTTCGGCTACATTCGCAACCCGGTATATACGGGCATGTTCCTGGGCGAGATCGGTCTTGCTGTCACATTCGACACCCTTTGGCTTCTCATCATGCTTGCGCCGTTTTATCTGGTCATCCGCTACGGCGTCGTGGCCCGGGAAGAAGCCTATCTCGAACGCAAATTCGGCCAGGACTACCTCGATTATAAATCGCGTGTCCCGCGCTGGCCGTGGTCATAACCAAGCTTTCGGACAACCACTCGGGATCAATAATCGTCGGCCTCCCGCGTTACACAACAATCTGTCCCGGCAACACCGACCGCCCTGCATAAACCGCCATCGTATCCAGCTCCTCTTCGATACGCAGAAGCTGATTGTATTTGGCGAGCCGGTCCGAGCGTGACAGCGAGCCGGTCTTGATTTGCCCGGCATTGGTCGCAACCGCCAGATCGGCAATGGTGGCGTCCTCCGTCTCGCCGGAGCGGTGGGAGATCACGGCGTTGTAGCGGGCGCGTTGCGCCATGGCGATGGCGTCGAGCGTCTCGCTGAGCGTGCCTATCTGGTTGACCTTGACGAGGATCGCGTTGGCTGCCTTCTCATCAATGCCCCGTTTCAGGCGCTTCACATTGGTCACGAACAGATCGTCGCCGACGAGCTGGACCTTGCCGCCGAGCCTTGCGGTGAGCGCCGTCCAGCCTTCCCAATCGTCCTCGGCCATGCCGTCTTCGATCGACACGATCGGGTAGCGCGATGTCAGACCGGCATAGAGCTCGATCATGGCTTCGGCGTCGAGGACCTTGCCCTCCCCTACCAGATTGTAGCGGCCGTCCTGGTAAAACTCGGTCGAGGCGGCGTCGAGCGCCAGCACGACATCGTCGCCGAGCTTATAGCCCGCCTTCTCCACCGCGCGCGCAATGAAGCCGAGCGCTTCGTCGGCCGATTTCAGATTTGGCGCAAAGCCGCCTTCGTCGCCCACATTGGTGTTGTGTCCGCCCTCCTTCAGCAGCTTGCGCAGATTATGGAAAACCTCCGCACCCATGCGCAGTGCGTCCGAGAAGGTCGCCGCGCCCGCCGGCATGATCATGAATTCCTGAAAGTCGATCGGATTGTCGGCATGGACGCCGCCATTGATGATATTCATCATCGGTACGGGCAGGACCCGCGCATTGACGCCGCCGAGATAGTGATAGAGCGGCAGGCCCGAGGCCTCGCTCGCGGCCTTTGCGACGGCCAGCGACACGCCGAGAATGGCGTTTGCGCCGAGGCGGCTCTTATTCTCCGTGCCGTCCAGCATGATCAGCGTTTCGTCGATCCGGCGCTGCTCTTCGGCTTCCATGCCTTGCAGCGCATCGAAGATCTCGCCATTGACCGCCTCGACCGCCTGGCCCACGCCCTTGCCCATCCAGGCCGCGCCGCCATCGCGCAGCTCATGGGCCTCATGGGCGCCGGTCGATGCGCCGGATGGAACGCCCGCCCGGCCGAGATAGCCGTCCTCCAGCACGACATCCACCTCGATCGTCGGGTTTCCCCGGCTGTCGAGAATCTGCCGGCCGATAATGTCCACAATTGCGGTCATGACCTCGTCCCCTTATGTATTGTAAGGCCTCTCAGGCATAGAACTTGTGGCCTTCCGCGGCGTTATAGAAGGACTCGCGAACGCCTTGAAAGCATTTTCGCGAGAATAAGGAGTTGGGCAATGGTGGGCGCGGATATGAGCAATGCGCTCGTGCTGTTTTCCGGCGGGCAGGATTCGACCGTCTGCCTGGCCTGGGCATTGACGCGCTATGATCAGGTCGAGACGGTCGGCTTCCGTTACGGGCAGCGCCATGATGCGGAGCTGAAAGCGCGCGAGGCCGTCTTTGACGCATTGACGCAGGATTTTCCCGATTGGGCGGCAAGGCGCGGGCAGGACCATGCGGTCGATCTGTCGGCGCTCGGCCAGATCAGCGAAACGGCTCTGACCCGCGATACCGAAATCAAGATGAGCGCGAGCGGGCTGCCGAACACCTTCGTTCCCGGCCGCAACATCCTCTTCTTCACCTATGCGGCGGCGATCGGCTACCGGCGCGGCATCATGCGGCTCGTCGGCGGCATGTGCGAGACGGATTATTCCGGCTATCCCGACTGCCGCAACGAGACGCTCGCAAATCTGGAGAAAAGCTTGCGGCTCGGCACCGAGGCCTCATTTTCGATCGAAACGCCGCTCATGTGGCGCGACAAGGCCGAGACCTGGGCGCTGGCCGACGCGCTCGGCGGCGAGAGGCTCGTCAATTTGATCGTCGAACACACCCATAGCTGTTACCGCGGTGTCCGCGACAGCCGGCATGATTGGGGCTATGGCTGCGGCGAATGCCCGGCATGCGAGTTGCGGGCCGCGGGCTATGCGAAATGGCGCGGTGCGGGGCAGCAGGACACCGCCTGAGCAGAACACCGATGTACGCCGTCAAGGAAATCTTCCATACGCTGCAAGGCGAAGGCGCGCAGAGCGGCCGCACGGCGGTCTTCTTGCGCTTTGCCGGCTGCAATCTCTGGACGGGCCGCGAGCAGGACCGCAGGGGCGCCGTCTGCCGTTTTTGCGATACCGATTTCGTCGGCACGGACGGGCCGGGCGGCGGCAAGTT
>Ga0307442_1000095_pt1 | contig 33733 bp, 30 predicted proteins | sample SalMarWE160430MG_FD_202143 | JGI IMG/M metagenome (GOLD analysis project Ga0307442, IMG submission 202143) | Salt marsh sediment microbial communities from the Plum Island Ecosystem LTER, Massachusetts, United States - WE1604-30 | ecosystem: Environmental > Aquatic > Marine > Intertidal zone >...
CAACAGCCCGACGGCCGAAGTCCTGATGGACAGCGTCTATCGGCGCCAGCGGCACTTCTACGACGCGACGCGGAAGTATTTCCTCCTCGGCCGCGACACGCTGATTTCGCGTCTGAACCCGCCGCCGCCGGGCACGATCGTCGAGATCGGCTGCGGCACCGGGCGCAATCTGATCGCCGCCGCACGCGCCTTTCCCGACGCGCGCCTCTTCGGCCTCGACGTCTCGACCGCGATGCTCTCGACGGCGCGCGGCAACATCCGCAGCACCGGGCTCGAAGGCCGCATCACGCTGGCGCTCGGCGACGCCTCCCGCCTCGACGCGCAGATGCTCTTCGGCCGTACCACTTTCGATCGCGCGTTCTTCTCCTACAGCCTCTCGATGATCCCGGCCTGGCGCGACGCGCTTCAGCAAGCTTGCGCCATCGTCGCCCCGAACGGCGGGCGGCTCCTGGTCGTCGATTTCGGCGAGCAGGAGCCGCTGCCCGTCTGGTTCCGGCGCGTGCTCCATGCCTGGCTCGCAAGATTCCACGTGACGCCGCGCAGCGATCTGCACCAGGCGTTGTCGGAGCTTGCGGCATGCCAGGGCGGCCGCCTCGCCTTCCGCTCCCTCTACCGGGACTACGCGCGCTTCGCGGAGTTGGCGCGCTGACGCCTTCGAAAGGCCGCAAGACTGCTATCCTAGCCGGCGGATGAAGCGCCCGACTCACGCGGCGCAAGGAATACGCCATGGCTACGGATGCAGTCGTCGCGGACGCCGCGATCTATACAAGGCCGCGGCTGAAGAGCCGCCAGGAAGCGCGGATCGCGGAGAGCCTTGCCGCTGAGGAAGCGACGGGGCGGCTGCTCGCGCTCAGGGGCCGCACCGTCGCGCTGATCGTGGTCGGCATCTTCATCTTCTGGCTCTTGCCGTTTCCCGACGTGCTCTTCTACGAGCTCCTGCTCGCGCTCTTCATCATCATCGGATACGCACGGCATTTCGGTGAGCGCCTCGGGCTCTTCCGCTGGTGGCACCCTTATCTGCAGATCGCGCTCGATTCCGCGCTCCTCGCCTTCATCGTAACCGTCCCCAACCCGCTCGCGGAGGTTCACCTGCCGGCGCAGATGAGCCTGCGCTTCGGGAACTTCGTCTATTTCTACATCCTGCTCGTCGGGCTGGCTTTCGGCTACAAGCCGAAGCTGGTGATCTGGGGCGGAATTACCGGGGCGGCCGCGTGGGCCGTCGCGGTGGCTTGGATCGCGCTTCTGCCCAACACGATCCTGAAGCTACCGGCCAGCGAGACGGCCGACGCCATCATGTCGCGGCTGGCGCTGCCGAACTTCGTCGACTTGAACCGGCCGATCCAGGACATCGTGGTGTACCTGATCGTGTCCGCGCTCCTCGCCTTGGTGGTTGCGCGCTCGCGCGGCCTGGTCGAACGGCAGGCGGCGCTCGAACGAGAGCGCGGCAACCTCGCGCGCTACTTCCCGCCGGCGACCGTCGACCGGCTCGCCCGACAGGACCAGGCGATGGCGCAGGTGCGCGAGCAGGACGCCGCGGTGCTCTTCGCCGACCTTGTCGGCTTCACTGCCTGGGCGGAGCGCCATACGCCGCAGGAGGCGATCGGGCTCTTGCGCGAAGTGCATGCGCGGCTGGAGGACGAGGTGTTCCGCTACAACGGGACGCTCGACAAGTTCATCGGGGACGGCCTGATGGCGACCTTCGGAACGCCCGATCCGGGTGAGCGCGACGTCGTCAACGCACTCAAATGCCTGCGCTCGATGGCGGACGACTTCGCCGCCTGGAACGATCGGCGGCGAAAGCGCGGCAAGACGCCGATCGAGATCGCGATCGGGCTCCATTACGGCCCTGTCGTCGTCGGCAATATCGGGACCGACCGACGGCTCGAATTCGCCGTGCTCGGCGACTCGGTCAACGTCGCCAGCCGGCTCGAGGCGATGACGCGCGAGCTGAACTGCGTGGCCTTGATCTCGAACGGCGTCGCGGACGCTGTACGCGAAGTCGCGCCCGAGGAGGCGGATGCGCTGCTCGCCGGCTTCGTCGAACGCGGCGAGGTGGCGCTCAAGGGTCGAGAGCAGCCGGTCGATGTTCTCGCCTACGGGAAGGGTGCGGTTCAGAGCTTGATGCCGTAGCGCGGCACGCTCTCCTTGTAGGCGCTGTAGTCCACGCCGAACTTCCGCTCGAGGTAGTGCTCCTCGCGCAGCACGACGCCGTAATGGATCACAAGCGCGCCGGGGATGGCGAGCAGAAGCGTCCATTCGAGCCCGAAGGCGAGGATGATACCGAGCAGCGCCAGACCCATTCCCACATACATGGGATTGCGCACGTGGCGGTAAATGCCATGTCGTGCGACCGCCAGCGACGAGCGAAACGGGTTCACGTTCGTGCCGACGTGCTTGAAAGCGCGCTCGGCAAGGATCGCAATCGCTCCCCCGAGCGCGAAGAATAAAGCGCCGATAATGACGCGCGGCCAGAATGGCACGCGCTCGATCACGTCGACCGAGAAGTACCAGTCGAGCACGCCGCCGACCACGAGCACAAAGAGCGGGATCAAGGGCGGGAAAACGATGACGCCCGCAACGTCCTTCTTGTCGTCCGGCATCGCTTCCTCCCGGGAACGGCACCAAACTCGCAGAAATTGGTTACGAGATTATCCCAGGTTGCGGCTCAAGTCGCGGCAACCGATCGGGCGGTCAGAGCTTGAAGCCGTAGCGCGGTACGCTCTTCTTGTAGGCGCGGTAGTCGTCGCCGAACTTCCGTTCGAGATAGCGCTCCTCGCGCAACACCACGCCGTAATGAAGGAGGACAAGGCTTGCGATGAGGAGGGAACGCCCATTCGAGCGCAAAGCCGATGACGATGCCGAGCAGCGCCACCAAGCCGCCGACATAGAGCGGGTTGCGCGTGCGCGCGAAGTTTCCTTCGGTCACCAGCGAAAGGGTCGGCTGCGTCGGCCGGACGTTCGTCCCGCGCCGCCGCATAAGATTCCTGCCGCTTTGCATGATCCACAGCCCGCCGACAAATAGTACGACCCCAACCACGACCCGCAGCGGCAGCCAGATCCCGCCCAGCCAGGCCATCGGCACGAGCCAGTCCAACAGCACGCCGACGACGAGCACGATCAGCGGAATCAGAGGCGGGAAGATGATGACGCCCGGCACGTCCTTGTCGTTCTCGGCCACGGCTTCCTCCTGAGTTTGGCCCGAGCCTCCACCGAAGTTGTAACGAGACTATCTCAGGCAGGACCGACCGACCGCGCGAACGCGGCCATATGGAAGCGCGTCTGCGCCTCGGCGTAGCGCCACTCCGGCCCGACCGGGCAGGCGTTGCGGGCATGGCAGCCGGCGGAAAGGCAATCGGCCTCGGCCCTGGCGATGTGCGCGGCGCAGGCCGGCACGTCATAGGCATTACCGGTGAAGGCGCCGACCGGGCAGGCGGAAAGGCACGGCTTCTCCGCGCAGCTCTCGCATGGGCTCGGCGCCTCGGAGCGCGGCGGAAGATCGAGGTGGTCGGCGAAGAGCAGCGCGGCGCGCCAGGCGTGCCAGAGCCCGTATTCGGGGTGGATCAAAATCCCGAGCGGCGAGGCGTAGAGTGTCTCGGCGCGAAGCGCCCAGCGCTGGAACGGCGGCACTTCCGGGTCGAAAGGATAGGCGGCGCGCGCGCCGAATTCCTCGGCGATCGGATCGACGACGCGCTTGGTCCAGCGGTCGAGCGGGTTCGACGCGCCGTCGATATGCGGCGCGAACGCGCCCCATGTGGCGGTGCCGGCATTGCCGACGAGGAGGATCGTGCCGACACCGTCGAGCTCCTCCTCCCCGGCCTCAGGATGGAAGCCGCCGCGAAGGATCAGGCTATAGGGATTGAGGGCGCGGGCGAGCTCATCAAGCATCCGGGCCTCAATACGCCGCCCGCAGCACCAGGGCGATGCCGAGCCCGAAAAGCGCCCAGGTCGCGATGACGGTCTTGCGGATGAACGGCGTGTACTCGCGCCGGAACTCTGGCGAGGCCTTCGATTTACGAGTCAGAACGAACGGCCACGGAAAGGGCGGAACGACAGCCTTATGCAGCTCGCGATGGCGAATCGCCATCCGGCGAACGCGCCACTGCGCGAAGACGACGATCCCGAGCGCGATGAGGACCGGGACGAACGCCACGAGGGCCTCGCGGCCTGCTTCGGGCATTGCTTCAGCAGACACCAGCGGCCTCACGCAAATGCGTCAGGCATAGAGCCCTTCTTCTTCGCGATGAATTCCTTCAGCGCCTCGTCGATGCCAGGGTCGAGCGGCGGCGCTTCGTAGTCGGCGAGCCACTTCTTCCAGATCGGATTGGCGCGCTGCTCGGCCGTCCTCTCCCCCTCGGCCAACCACTGCTCGAAGGAATTGTTGTCGGCGATGGTGGAGCGATAGAACGCCGTCTCGAAATGCGCCTGGGTATGGGCGCAGCCGAGATAGTGCGAGCCGGGCCCGACCTCGCGGATGGCGGAGAGCGCCTGTCCGTCCTCGGAGAGGTCGACGCCTTCGGCGAAGCGCTGGAGCATGGCGAGCTGGTCGCAGTCCATCACGAACTTCTCGTAGCTCGAGGCGAGCCCGCCTTCGAGCCAGCCGGCGGAATGGAGCACGAAGTTCGTGCCAGCGAGAAGCGTCGTGTTCAGCGTGTTGGCGCTCTCGTAGGCCGCCTGCGCGTCGCAGACTTTCGAGGCGCACAGGCCCCCGCCGGTGCGGAACGGAATGCCGAGGCGCCGGGCGAGCTGAGCTGCACCGTAGGAGACGAGATTGGGCTCCGGCGTGCCGAAGGTCGGCGCGCCCGATTGCATGGAGATCGAAGCGGCAAAGCAGCCCATTACAACGGGCGCGCCGGGCCGGCAGAGTTGCGTCAGCGCCGCGCCCGCGAGCACCTCGGCGAGAACCTGAGCGAGCGTGCCGGCGACCGTCACCGGTGACATCGCGCCGGCGAGGATGAAAGGCGTGACGATGGTCCCCTGCCCTGCGCGCGCATAAACCTTGAGCGCGCCGAGCATGGTGCCGTCGAAGACCATCGGCGAGTTGGCGTTGATCAGCGAGATCATCACGCAATTCTCGGCGACGAAGTCCTTGCCGAAGACCATCTCCGCCATCGTCACGGAGTCTTCGGCGCGCTCCGGATGCGTCACGGAGCCCATGAAGGGTTTGTCGGAGTAGCGGATATGGCTGTAGACCATGTCGAAGTGCCGCTTGTTGACGGGCACGTCGACCGGCTCGCACACGGTGCCGCCGGAATGGTGGATCGCCGGCGCCACATAGGCGAGCTTCACGAAGTTGCGGAAATCCTCGATGGTGCCGTAGCGACGGCCGTTGTCGAGGTCGCGCACGAAGGGCGGGCCATAGACCGGCGCGAAGACCGTCGCGTCGCCGCCGATCTCGACGGAACGTTCGGGATTGCGCGCGTGCTGTGTGAAGGTTCCAGGCGCGGTGCCGAGCAGGCTGCGGCAGAGCCCCTTGGGGAAATGCACGCGCGTCGCCTTCACGTCGGCGCCGGCGTCTTTCCAAAGCGCCAGGGCCTCCGCGTCGTCGCGGAACTCGATGCCGATCTCTTCGAGGATCAGGTCGGCATTCGCCTCGATCAGCGACAGCCCCTCCTCGTCGAGCACCTCATAGCTCGCCAGCTTGCGGCGGATGAAGGGTAGCTGTACGCGCCCACCCGCAGCCCGACGCGCGCGGCGCGCCTCGGCCCCGCCCGAACTGCGGCGACGGCGCGCAGCACCCGGCTCAGCCCCCTGATCCGCGCCCGAAAGCGACATCAATCCTCCCACACCGGCAATGCCCCGTCTTCCGAGCCGAGCGTAGGAGCGCCCTGCCCGCCTCGCCTGCTCGCGAACGGCAGAGGGTGACGCTCGGTGGATACGCGAGGCGCGGAGATGCTTGGATTTCCGCCGCCGCCGTGCTCTAGCGACGCGACTCTTTCGGAGCCTCACACATGCGCCTGACGGACTTCAAAGTGCTGACCTTCGACTGCTACGGCACGCTCATCGACTGGGAGAGCGGCATGTTCGCCGCGCTTCAGCCGCTCGTCGGCAAGGCCGACCGACCGCTATCTCGCGAGGAGATCTTGCAGGCGCACGCGCATCATGAGTCGGCGCAGCAGCTGCGGACGCCGGCGAAGCGCTACAGCGAGCTTCTCGCGGTGGTCTACAAGCGGCTCGCCGAGGATTGGGGCGTTACGGCGAGTTGGGACCAGGCGCTCGCCTATGGCCGCTCGATCAAGGACTGGCCGGCCTTTCCAGACTCGACTGCCGCGCTTCAATATCTGAAGCAGCACTACAAGCTCGTCATCCTCTCGAACGTCGACAACGAGAGCTTTGCCCATTCCAACGGAAAGCTCGGCGTGGCGTTCGACGCGATCTTCACCGCGGAGGACATCGGCTCCTACAAGCCGGCGGCACGGAATTTCGATTACATGCTGGAGAAGCTCGCCTCCCGCGGCGTCGCCAAGACCGCGATCCTGCATACCGCCGAGAGCCTCTTCCACGACCACGGGCCGGCGAACCGCTGCGGGCTCGCCTCGTGCTGGATCCACCGCCGCCACGCCCAGGGCGGCTTCGGCGCGACCATGAATCCGGGCCATGAGCCGCGCACCGATTTCCGCTTCACCTCTATGGCGGAGATGGCCGAGGCCCACCGAGAGGCGCTTACAGGCTAGTTGCCGTTGCCCCGGTGCCGTTGTGCTTCGAGGCTCCATTCCGCCCTCTTCCTGAGGAGCGAGCCCCTACGGGCGGGACGGAGCACATCGGCATAAGGGGGCGGGGCTGAATTCCCAACCGGCCCTGCCGCGTCGCAGACCGCGCGGGCACGCGTCGCTTCCGGGCGAGGTTCCCATCTGCTTCGGCCCATTATAGAAGGACGCTGCGCCGCCCCGCATCGCGGCGCTTTTTTATGGAGCCGGTGGATGGCCGACGACGATATCGTTCTTGCGGAGCTTTCCGACGACGACCTCGTCAAGCAGATGATGGACGACCTCTATGACGGTCTCCTGGAGGAGATCCAGGAGGGCGTGAACATCCTGCTCGGCCGCGGCTGGGCGCCTTACGACGTGCTCACCAAGGCGCTGGTGGAGGGCATGCGCATCGTCGGGGAGGACTTCCGCGACGGCATCCTCTTCGTGCCGGAGGTGCTCCTTTCTGCAAACGCCATGAAGGCGGGGATGGCGATCCTGCGCCCGCTTCTGGTCGAGACCGGCGCGCCGAAGATCGGCAAGATGGTGATCGGCACCGTCAAAGGCGACATCCACGACATCGGCAAGAATCTCGTCGCCATGATGATGGAAGGCGCTGGCTTCGAGGTCATCAATATCGGCATCAACAACCCGGTCGAGAACTACCTCGCCGCGATCGAAGAGCATCAGCCCGACATCATCGGCATGTCGGCGCTCCTGACGACGACCATGCCCTACATGAAGGTCGTCATCGATACGCTGAAGGAAAAGGGCGTGCGCGACGACTACATCGTGCTGGTCGGCGGCGCGCCCTTGAACGAGGAATTCGGCAAGGCAATCGGCGCCGACGCCTATTGCCGCGACGCGGCCGTTGCGGTCGAGACGGCGAAGGATCTGATCAAGCGCAAGCACAACCGGCCCCCTGCGGATTGACGCGGGCGGCTAGCCGCGGTTGCGCCGCGCTCCTCTCTTGGGCGGCGGGGCCTGATGCCGCCAGGCGCTCATCAGCGCCGACTTGAGGTCGTCGAGCGTCAGCGCGGCAAGCGTCGCCGTCGTCCAGCCGGAGTCGCCCCATTTGTTCGGGACCTTGCGGTAGGCGTCCGGCTGCATCTCGCAGCGGAGCTCCTGCTCCTCCGGCGCGAAACGAATGTTGGCGGTCAGCTCATCGGCCGCGAGCGTCATGTAGATGCGCCGCGCCTTGAAGGCGCGCCGGTCGAAGTGCGGCGCTTCGGTCGTGCCCTCCAATGAGAGAGCTATCCGGCGGAGGTCGTCTGCGGCTGCCATCTGAATCGGTCTCGGTGCTGCTATTCCAAAGAAATCTTCCTGAAATCTAACAGTATTATTCGCCAGAGCTCGGAGCCCCCACAAAGAGCGCGGCTCCAAGGGAGGGATACAATGTTCCGAACAGCCGTGAGCGCGGCGGTCATCGCCGTTGCGCTATTTTCGCATGCCGCAAAGGCCGACGAGGCGGAGATCGCGCGTGGGAAGTATCTGGTCACCATCGCCGGGTGCAACGACTGCCATACGCCCGGATACTTCTTCGGCCAGCCGGATATGAACCGCTTCCTCGGCGGTTCCGATGTCGCCTTCGAGATTCCTGGCCTCGGCACCTTCGTCGGCCGAAATATCACCCCCGACAAGGAGACCGGCATCGGCGATTGGACGACGGAGGAGATCGTGACCGCGCTTCAGACCGGGATGCGTCCGGACGGACGGCAACTCGCGCCGATCATGCCCTACCATGCCTTCGCCAACCTGACATCGGAGGACGCGACGTCGATCGCGGCGTTCCTGAAGAGCATCCCGCCGGTCAGCAACGCAGTGCCGGGACCATTCGGGCCGGGCGAGACGGTGTCGACCTTCATGATGCGCATCCTGCCGCCGGGCGAGACGGCCGCCGCAGCGCCGAATTAGGCCGATTTCCCGGGGCGCGGCCGGGCCAGACTGGCCGCGCGCCTGGGGAAATGCCATATGCGCGGGGATGAGCGCGACTTTGGCAGCTCCCTCTCCGGGTAAGCCCGTCGATGCCGAGGAGCTCCTCGTCATCGCCTGCGGGGCGCTGGCGCGTGAGATCGGCGACATCGTCGAGGCGAACGGCCTCGATCACATCACCCTCACCTGCCTCCCCGCAATCCTGCACAACCATCCGCAGAAGATTCCAGGCGCCGTTCGCGACGCGATCCGCGAGGCGCGCGCCGCCGGCTACGAGCGTATTGCCATCGGCTACGCCGATTGCGGCACCGGCGGACTGCTCGACAAGGTCTGCGCGGAGGAAGGCGTCGAACGAATCGCCGGACCGCACTGCTATGCCTTCTATTCCGGCACGGAAGCGTTTCTGGCCCGCGGCGACGCCGACATGGACGCCTTCTTCCTCACCGACTTCCTAGCCCGCCAATTCGAGAGCTTCGTCATCGAGCCGCTAGGGCTCGACCGCCATCCGGAGCTCCGCGACACGTATTTCGGCAATTACCGGCGGCTCGTCTTCCTGGCTCAGACCGAAGACGCCGCCCTAGAAGAGAAGGCGCGCGAGGCCGCGAAGCGGCTTGGCCTCGCCTTCGAGAAACGCGCGACGGGGATGGGCGACCTTGCGGGGTTCTTGAAAGCTTTCGCGGCCTATGATGCCGGCGGGAAGGACCGCCCCTGACTTCGCGGTTAGCCCTTCGTTCACCGGGAGCGGACTAGCACGCTCCCCCCTGCAATTCCGCGCGGCGCCGCGACGAGCCAACATGATCGAGACCAACGGACTGCTGCTCCTGTTTGTGGTGCTTGCGCTCGAGAACATGGGCATTCCCGTGCCCGGAGAAGCGAGCCTGATAGCCGCAGCCATCTATGCCGGCTCGACCGACAACATCGGCATCGCATCCGTCATCGCCGTCGCCACCGCCGCGATCGTCGTCGGCGGCACGATTGGCTACTTCATCGGGCGCACGCTCGGCAGCCCGCTACTCGTGCGATACGGCCGCTACATCTGGCTCAGCGAGGCACGGCTGAAGACCGTCCGCTACCTCTTCATGCTTCACGGCGGCAAGATCGTCTTCTTCGGGCGATTCGTCGTGCTCATCCGCAGCGCCCTCACGTTGATCGCCGGCGCCAACCAGATGGGCTTCTGGCATTTCACGGTCGTGAACAGTCTCGGCGGCTTTCTCTGGGCGCTCGTCATGGGCGGCAGCGCCTATCTTTTCGGCCAGGAGGTCCACCGGCTAGCCGCTTCGGCGGCGATCGTCGCGCTGCTCGCCACGCTGATCCTCCTGGCGGCGCTGGTCCGGTTCTTCCGGTATCACGAGAAGGAGCTGGAGGCGCGGGCGGAGGCCGCTTTGCCGGGCCCGCTGACATGAGGCCTGCGGGTCGCAATCCGCCTGCCGCGTGTCGTGGCGGAGCGACCGCCACGCCCAAGCGGCTGGGATAAGCGCGAAAATCGGAGGGTTACTTGGCCGAACGGGTCATCGTCTACTGGCGCGACATACCCGCCCAGATCATCGTCAAGGCCGGGCGAAAGGCAGCAAAGCGGGCACTCTCAGAGCGCTTCGCCCTGGCGATTGACCAATGTGCGATGCGGGTCGGCGCGGTCGGGACCGATGCCTATCTCGCGGAGTGGCGGCGCGGCGCGCCGGAGCCCTGCGGCGAAGACCTCGAGGCCGAGGCGGATGCGGCGCTCGCCCGCTTGGAGAGCGACTATGGCAGGGATCGGCTTCGGCAATTGGTCGATAACGGCGGCCGGCAAGAGGAATAAGCCGGCCGGCGCCTATCAGCCTCAGCACGTCTCGGTCACCAGGCGGCTCAGGAAGCCGTACACGATCCGCCTCTGGTCGGTCCGGCACGCGCGCTTCCTCGAACGCCTCTACGCGCTCTTCGCCGACTTCTTCCTGAAGCTCGATCCGTTCTGGCGGACCGTCGGCTACCAGCGCGCCGAGGCACCGGTCAAATTCGTCGAGCGGCGCGTGAAGGGCTTCCTCTTCGACTGCCGCATGTGCGGTCAGTGCATCCTTTCCTCGACCGGCATGTCGTGCCCGATGAACTGCCCGAAGCGGCTTCGTAACGGCCCGTGCGGCGGCGTGCGCGCCAACGGCAATTGCGAGGTCGAGCCGGACATGCCGTGCGTGTGGGTGCAGGCCTGGGCGGGGAGCCGCGAGATGCGCGGCGGCGACGCGATCCTGGCGCTGCAGAGACCGGTCGACCATTCGCTGCGCGAGACCTCCGCCTGGCTGCGCGTGACGGCACAGGCAGCGGAAGCGCGGAAGGCGAAGGCGTGACCGATCGCGACGAAAACCCGGCCGGCATCGACCTGCCGCTCGATCCGCTTCCCGGCCACACCTCGCGCGGGCGGCTGGAGCGCGTGCTTCGGCGCGGCGAATTCGCTGTGACGGCGGAGCTCAATCCGCCGGACTCCGCCGACCCGCAGGACGTCTATGACCGCGCCGCGATCTTCGAAGGCTGGGTCGACGCCATCAACGCCGTCGATGCATCGGGCGCCAACTGCCATATGTCGTCGGTCGGCATCTGCGCGCTCCTGACCCGCATGGGCTACGCGCCGGTGCTGCAGGTCGCCTGCCGCGACCGCAACCGCATCGCCATCCAGGGCGATGTGCTGGGTGCTGCGGCGATGGGCGTCGCCAACGTTCTCTGCCTGACCGGCGACGGCGTGCAGGCCGGCGACCAGCCGGGCGCGCTTCCCGTTTTCGACCTCGATTCGATCTCGCTCTTGGAGACCGCGCGGACGATGCGCGACGAGGCGCGCTTCCTTTCCGGCCGCAAGATCACCTCGCCGCCGCATCTCTTCCTCGGCGCCGCATCGAACCCGTTCGCGCCGCCTTACGAGTTTCGCGCGCTCAGGCTCGCCAAGAAGATCGAGGCTGGGGCGCAGTTCGTGCAGACGCAGTACTGCTTCGACGTGCCGATGTTTGAGAACTTCATGCGCCAGGTGCGCGACCGGGGCCTGCACGAGAAATGCTTCATCATGATCGGTGTCGGCCCGCTCGCCTCGGCGCGCGCAGCGCGCTGGATCCGCTCCAACGTGCCCGGCATCCACATTCCCGACTCCGTCATCGCTCGGCTCGAGGGTGCCGAGGACCAGAAGCTCGAAGGCAAGAAGATCTGCATCGAGATCCTCCAGCAGTGCCGCGAGATCGAGGGCGTCGCCGGCGCGCACGTGATGGCCTACCGGCAGGAGGAGTTGGTCGCCGAGATCGTGCTCGAGTCGGGCGTGCTCGCCGGGCGGCGGCCATGGCGGCGCGAGGCGGCGCCGGATGAAGCTCGGGTCGCCGAGCGCCTGCACGAAATCCTCGCCGAGCCGCCCGACATGCGCCCCTCCATGGCGGCGGCCGAGGCCGTGGCGCAGGCCAAGGAATCGCAAGAGCAAGGCCCCTGAGGGGTCTTGAAGCCCAGCGGGTTGAACCGCTGGACATAAGGATATAAGGAACTCTTTATATGTCTCAGAGGAAGGCTTCATGACCCGGACCGTGCTCGCCTCGGCGACGAAGGAAGTGGTGATCGGCTTCGACCAGCCGTTCTGCGTAATCGGCGAGCGGATCAATCCGACTGGCCGCAAGAAGCTCGCGGCCGAGATGATCGAGGGCAATTTCGAGACGGTGAAGAAGGATGCGCTCGATCAGGTGGCGGCGGGCGCGCTCGTGCTCGACGTCAATGCCGGCGTCACCGCCGTCGATCCGAACACGACCGAGCCGCCGCTTCTCGTCGAGACGATCAAGATCGTGCAGAGCCTCGTCACCTGCCCGATCTCGATCGACTCTTCCGTACCCGCGGCGCTCAGGGCCGGGCTCGAAGTCGCCGTCGGTCGCCCGCTCGTCAATTCGGTGACGGGCGAGGAGGATCGGCTGGAGACGATCCTCCCGCTCATCAAGCAATACGACGTGCCGGTGATCGCCATCTCCAATGACGAGACCGGTATCTCCGAAGACCCGGACGTGCGCTTCGCCGTCGCGAAAAAGATCGTGGAGCGCGCGATCGATCACGGCATCAAGCCGGAGGACGTGGTTGTCGATCCGCTGGTCATGCCGATCGGCGCGATGGGAACGGCGGGTAAGCAGGTCTTCGCGCTGGTGCGGCGGTTGCGCGAGGAGCTCAAGGTCAATACGAGCTGCGGCGCGTCGAACATCTCCTTCGGCATTCCGCACCGTCACGGCATCAATGCCGCGTTCCTGCCGATGGCGATCGCGAGCGGCATGACTTCGGCGATCATGAACCCGCTGCGCCCGCAGGAGATCGAGGCGGTGCGCGCCGCCAACGTGCTGATGGGCACGGACAAGGACTGCATGACCTGGATCAGGACCTACCGCGACTACACGCCGAGCACGGCCGGCGCCTCTGCTCCGGTCAACGGCGAAAGCGCCCACGCCACCGCCGAAGCCAAGGGCGCTGAGAGCGGCGGCAGACGGCGCGGCGGCCGCGAAGCCCGTCGTGGGAGGATGGGCGCCTAGGCCAAAAATGAACGCCTCGCCTCCCGACCCTCTCGTTCTCTTCATGCCCTCGGGCCGGCGGGGGCGCTTTCCCGTCGGAACGCCGGTGCTCGACGCGGCGCGCTCGCTCGGCGTCTACATCGAAAGCGTGTGCGGCGGGCGCGGTATTTGCGGGCGCTGCCAGATCGAGGTCGAGGACGGCCATTTCGCCAAGCACGGCGTCACCTCCTCGCAGGACCACCTCTCGCCGTTCACCGACACGGAAGCGCGCTACGTCAAAAAGCGCGGCGAGCTTTCCGGCCCGCGCCGCCTCTCTTGCTCCGCCACCATCCAGGGCGACCTCGTCGTCGACGTGCCGCAGGACGTGCAGATCAACCGGCAGATCGTCAGGAAGCGCGCGGAGACGCGCGTCATCGAGCGCGATCCGATCACGCAGCTCTGCTACGTCGAGGTCGACGAGCCGGACATGGAGAAGCCGCTCGGCGACACCGACCGGCTGCTCCGCGCTCTCGCCAAGGAATGGCGCTTCGAGGAGCTCCGCATCGATTTCGACCTCTTGCCGCGCGTGCAGAAGATCCTGCGCGAGGGCGAATGGAAGGTGACGGCCGCCGTGCATCTTTCGCGGGGCGGACCTGAGGTGATCGGGCTCTGGCCGGGGCTGAAGAACTTCGCCTGCGGCATCGCGGTCGATATCGGGTCGACCACGATCGCCTGCCACCTCTCCTCGCTCCTTTCGGGCCGCACGCTCGCCTCCGCCGGTATCCCGAACCCGCAGATCCGCTTCGGCGAAGACCTGATGAGCCGCGTCTCCTATGTGATGATGAATCCGAGCGGCCGCGAGGCGATGACCAAGGCCGTGCGCGAAGCGATCGGCGTTCTGATCGGCAAGGTGTGCGCGGAGGCTGGGATCTCATCCGACGACATCCTCGACTGCGTCTTCGTCGGCAACCCGATCATGCACCACCTCTTCCTCGGCATCGACCCGACCGAGCTCGGTGGCGCGCCCTTCGCGCTCGCGGTCTCCGATGCGCTCAATTTCCGCGCAACCGACATCGGATTGCCGGTCAACGAAGGCGCGCGCGTCTACACGCTTCCCTGCATCGCCGGCCATGTCGGCGCGGACGCCGCGGGGGCGACACTCGCCGAGGGCCCGCACCGGGGCGATGAAATCACGCTTCTGGTCGACGTCGGCACCAATGCCGAGATCGTGCTCGGCAACAAGGAGCGGCTCGTCGCCGCCTCCTCGCCGACCGGGCCGGCGTTCGAAGGCGCGGAGATATCGTCCGGCCAGCGCGCGGCGCCGGGCGCGATCGAGCGCGTCCGCATCGATCCGGAGACACTCGAGCCGAAGGTGAAGGTGATCGGCGGCGACGAGTGGTCCGACGACCCGAAATTCGCCGAGACCGCGATGACAGTCGGCGTCACCGGGATCTGCGGCTCCGGCATCATCGAGGCGATCGGCGAGATGTTCCTCGCCGGCATCATCTCCGAGGACGGCGTCATCAATGGATCGCTGGCGGTGAAGAGCGACCGCATCGTGCAGACCGGACGCACCTACGCCTACGTGCTTCGACGCGCCGACGCGCTCAGGAACATGGCGGAAATCAAGATCCTGCAGACCGATGTGCGCGCAATCCAGCTCGCGAAAGCGGCGCTTTATGCCGGCGCGCGGCTCCTCATGGACAAGCTCGACATCGAGACGGTCGACCGGATCAAGCTCGCCGGGGCCTTCGGCACCTATATCGATCCGAAATACGCCATGGTGATCGGCCTCGTGCCGGACTGCCCGCTGGATCGAGTTGCCGGCGTCGGCAACGCCGCCGGCACCGGGGCGCGCATGGCGCTCCTCAACAAGGGCTATCGCAGCGAGATCGAGGGCGTGGTGCGGCGGATCGAGAAGATCGAAACGGCGATCGAGCCGCGCTTCCAGGAGCACTTCGTCAACGCCATGGCCTTCCCCAACAAGGCCGAGGCGTTCCCCAACCTCGCCGCCGCGGTGGCGCTCCCGGCGCGACAGGACGCCGCGCAGGCGGGCGGCCAGGAAACCCGCCGCCGGCGTGGCCGCGCCGCCCGCCGCATGGCGGAATAAGGTCTTCGGCCGGAAAGGTTAACCGGCGCTCGTTTACCGTTCGGTGGCAACCGCCTGTTAGTGGTCCCGGCGTCACGGCGGAGCCATTCATGAGCGAAGCAGCGGTTGCGGGATTGCCCCGGCAGGCCATGGTCCTTTCCGCCCGCAACAATTCGGCTCTCAGACCTCCTTTCAAAGCCGAGGTGATCGAAGGCGCCGAAGCCTACGACACGCTCGCCGCCGACTGGCGCCGCATCGCCGAACAGCAGTCGGGGCCCCTCCTCTTTCAGACGCTTGAGCTTCTTGCCACCTGGGCCAGACACTTTCCGAAGCAGCGCCCTGCGACGATCGTCGTCAGGGAAGGCACCCGGCCGGTTCTGATCTGGCCGCTCGCGATCGAGCGGCGCATGTTCTTCCGCATCGTCCGCTCGGCCGGCTCGCCGATCGGGCAATACGACGACATCCTGCTTGACCTCGACGTCGACAGCGAGGCGGCGCTTAAGGCCGCGCTCGACGCGCTGAGGGAGACGGTGCAGCCCGATCTCCTGATCCTCGAGCGCGTCCGCAGCGACAGCGCGCTCCGCGCGGCGCTCCACGACGCCACGCCCATCTGCCAAGAGGAAGCAGCCCCCTTCGTCGATCTCTCCGCCGGCGCCGAGCAGGCTCTGACGGCGTTGAAGCCCACGGTCGCGAAGAAGCAACGCAAGCGCGTTCGCCGCTTCTTTCGACAGGGCGACGTCAGCTTCGCCATCGCCGACGACCCCGCCGAGGCGGAAGCCTGGCTTGCCGCTGCGCTAGCGCTCAAACGTCGCTGGCTGGAGGAAACGGGTCGAATCAGCCGCGCTTTCGTCAAGGGGGAGACCGGCAACTGCCTTGCCATGCTTGCCCGCGCGCTACCCAACGCCGGGCCGGGCCCGCTCATGATCGTCTCCAAGCTCAGCCTCGACGGCCGCGCCGCCGCCTATGAAGCAGGCTTTCAGCACGGCCGGACCTTCTATCTCTACCTTCGCGCCTTCGCGCCCGAGCTTGCCACGTTCGGGCCCGGCAACGTGCTGACGCAGCACATGCTCGACTGGTGCGCCGCAAGGGGCATCGAGCGCTACGACATGATGGCGCCGCGCTCGCGCAACAAGGGCGAGTGGCAGTCGGGCGAGGTTGCGGTCTTCGACTTCGCCTTGCCGATGACCCGTGGCGGACGCTTCTATCTGAGGACGGTGCTCAAGACCCTCGAGCCGGCGGTGCGCAACGCTTTCTACGCGCTGCCGGCACCGCTCCGCTCGGCGGTCGCCGGCCTGGCGCTCAGAATGTGAACGACGTGACGTCGATGCCAATCGCGACGGATGTTTCGGCGCGTCCGGCTGTCGCCCCCTGGACAAGAGAATTCGGACCGGAGGTCGGGGACGGCGTCGGCTTCGATGTCGAGGTCATCTCCAGCGTCGGCGCGCTCGACACTATCGCCACCGAGTGGCGTGCACTCGAAGCGCTCTCACCTGCCGACTGCGTCTTCCAGAGCTTCGTGCATATCCGGCTTTGGGCGCAGCACTTCGTCGAAAAGGCGCATGGAGCGGCGCTGCATGTCGCCCTTGTACGGCGGGAGGACCAGCCGCTGCTCATTCTCCCGAGCGTCGTCGCGGGTCCATCCGCCTTTCGCATCGCGCGGATCGCGGGCGACCCGATCGCGCAATATTCCGACGTCATCCTCGATCCGTCGCTCGCCTCGCGTGCGGCCTTCGAAGCCGCGCTCGCCTCGTTCAAGCAGGCAGGCGTCGACGCCATCGTGCTTCGCCGCGTGCGCGACGACTCTCGCCTTCTCCGCTTCGCCGCGCCCCACCTGCGACCGGCAACCGGACGGCAGGTGGCGCCTTACGCCGACCTTACCGCATTCGCCGACTTCCAGGCGTACAGGGGGAGGCTCTCCAAGAAGGTGCGGCAGGCCCTGCGGCATCGCTGCAACCACCTCGAAAAGGCCGGGCCGTTCAGCTTCGAGATTTTCACCGGCGGCGCGGAGGCGCGCGGGGCGGTGGCCGACGCCTTCGACCTCAAGCGCAAGTGGCTGGTGCAGCGCGGCAGCCTGTCGACGGCCTTCGTCGACCCGGCGACGCGGGACTGCCTGCTCGATCTCGCCGAGAGCGCCGAGGGCGGCAGCGTGGTCGCGCGCCTCACGCTCAACGGCGAGGCAGCGGCGATCCGCTTCGGCTTCGAGTACCGCGGCACGCACTTCGCATATTTGAGCGCCTACGACGCGCGCTTCTCCGACGTGTCGCCGGGCAAGCTCCTGATGGAGCACGTGATCTCGGGTCTGTGGGAGCGGGGCGTGCGTTGTCTCGACATGCTGCCGCCCGAGGGCCGGCACAAGCGCGACTGGTGCCGGCTCGAAACCGGCGTCGCCGACTATACGCTGCCGCTCTCCCGCGCCGGCAAAGCCTACGCCGAGATCTACCAGGAACGCCTGCGCCCAGGCCTGAAGCGCGGCTTCGAGGCGATGCCGACGGCGCTACGCTCGCTCGCCTCGGCGCTCTTCGTAAGGGTGTGAGCGGCGCGGTCTGCGCCGGCTATGCCACCCCGAGCTTCTTCTGCAGGCTCGTCGAGGAGGTCGTGTACTGGAACACGATGCGCGCATTCGGATCGACCACGCGCTTTGCCGCCTGTGCCATCAGCGCCGCCTCGTGGAAACCGCAGAGGATGAGCTTCAGCTTGCCCGGATAGGAGTTGATGTCGCCAACGGCGAAGATGCCGGGCGCAGAAGTCTCGAAGCGAACGGTATCGACCTCGATGCGGTTCTCGTTGAGGTTCAGGCCCCAATCGGCGACCGGGCCGAGCTTCATCGTCAGCCCGAAGAAGGGGAGCATGCGGGTCGCGGCGATCTCAAGGTCGCCGTTCGGCCCTTTCACGACCGCCCCTTCCAACGCCCCGTCGCTTCCGACGAGCGCGGCGACCTGGCCGATCTCGAGGTGAATCTTTCCAGCGTCGCGAAGCGCCAGCATCTTGTTGACGCTGTCGGGGGCGGCGCGGAACTCGGAGCGGCGGTGCACAAGCGTCACGCTCTTGGCGAGCGGCTGAAGGTTCAAGGCCCAGTCGAGCGCGGAATCGCCGCCGCCCACGATCAGAAGGTCGTGATCGCGGAAGTCCTCCATGCGGCGCACCGCGTAGAAGACGCTCTTGCCTTCGAACGCCTCGATGCCGGGGATCGGCGGGCGCTTCGGCTGGAACGAGCCGCCGCCCGCGGCAATGACGACCGCCTTGCAGGCGATCGTCGCACCGCTGTCGGTCGTGACGCGAAAGCCGCTGTCGGTGCGCTCAAGCGCGCTCACCATCTCACCGAAATGAAACGTCGGAGCGAACGGACGGATCTGCTCCATCAGCTTGTCGACGAGCCCCTGCGCCGAAATCTCCGGCCAGCCGGGGATGTCGTATATCGGCTTCTCCGGATAGAGCTCGGCGCACTGGCCGCCCGGCCGGTCGAGGATGTCGACGAGGTGGCATTTGAGGTCGAGGAGGCCAAGCTCGAACACGGCGAAGAGCCCGACCGGGCCGGCACCGACGATCGCCACGTCCGTCTCGACGTGGCCTGAGGCCGCTTCCACCTCCTGCCTGCTTTCGATCGGCTTGTTCATGCCTGCTTGTCGGGAACGGTCACGACGAGGCCGTCGAGTTCGTCGCTCACGGTGATCTGACAAGAGAGCCTCGAGCTCGGCTTCAGCTCGTAGGCGAAGTCCAGCATGTCCTCTTCCATCGGCCCGGCGACGCCGGTCTTCTCCCGCCATTCCTCGGCGACATAGACGTGGCAAGTCGCACAGGCGCAGGCGCCGCCGCACTCCGCCTCGATGCCGGGAACGCCGTTGCGTATGGCGTTCTCCATGACGGTCGAGCCGTTCTCCGCCTCCACTTCGTACCGCGTTCCGTCAGCTCCGATATAGGTGATCTTGGCCATGCTGCTCCGGGACGCGACCAGTCCGCGACGACAAGTGGAAGGGGAAGCCGCACGGGGTTTAGACTCCCGCGAAAGCGAGTCAAGGCAAGTCGCCGCCGACCAGGCAGTGGCAATAAGTCCCGCGCCTTAAGCTTAATGGCCGGCGTGCCGCATGTGGGACAGCGTCCGGCCGACCGCCTCGCGGAGCGGCGTCAGGTCGGGCTCTCCGATGGCGACCTTCGCTTCGAGGCTGCGGGCCTCCTGCTCCAGCATCGCCGCTCCCGTGGTGCGCGCCAGGGCAATCAGCGCGCGAAGACGCTCGCCCCTCACCTCTGCGTCGGCCGCCTCTTCGATCTGGCGCAGCAGCCGCTCCGCCTCGGCGGCGAAGAGCGCCAGCACCTCGATCTGCATGTTGGGATCGCCATTCGTGCGCCGGGCTAGCTGGGCGCTGTCGAAGACAGGCACGTCGGCGCTTTTCATGTCAGAGGTGCTCGCTGCTGCCTTCGGTTCCGGGCCTGAACTCAGACTTCACTTCCGTCGCTACCCTCAGGCCGTTACCACGTCACATCTTTCCGCTGCACAATGGCCGCAAGTCACGGTTTTTCCCTTTAAACGGCGACACTGTGGCACTACAATCGCAGGCGGACAAGCGCGAGGAGGCGGGCCAGGATGGTCAGCATTCCGCCCACTTTCGGTTCCAAGGCCAGGGACCGAGGCAGGGCGGATCGGCTGACGAGACTGTGGATGAAGTCGCGCCCGGGACGAGGTCGACCTCATTCTGTTTTTGCCGTCGCTTGCCGCGGTGCGGCAGCGCGTCCGTTTTGTGTGCTGTGTACGGACGAGACGAGTGACGAATGAGTAAGTTCCGAAAGTCGGACACGACTGAATCCGCCCTCCACGCCGTCGAAGAGGCGTTGAAGATCGACTTCAAGGGCGGTCAGCGGCCGCCCGTGACAGGCGTTGCACAGAAGGTACGAAGTATGGCGACATGGACGGGCGCGCCCACTGCGCGAAATGCTCCGGCGGGGGAGGAGACCGCAGCTGCACCTCAGGGACGCACCAGGACAGTGAGCGAGCGCAAGTCGTCGGACCGCAGCCGCGCACGGCGCGCCGCCAACGACGATGTCCGCTCGGTCGGCAATCTTCTTTACGCGCTGCAACGCCGCCCCTCCTACACGGTCTTCTGGGTCGCCCTTTTCGTCTCGCTCGCCTGGGCAGGTCTCGGACTCTCTTTCGGTCTCAGCATGTGGGGCGACGAGCTGTCGTCGCTCGGCGGCGTTGAGGAAATCCGCTCCGCTCCGCATCTTCTCGGGCTGGCGATCGGCATTATCGGCCCGATCCTGCTCTTCTGGGGCATCGCCGTCCTCGTCTGGCGCGGACAAGAGATGCGTCTCGTCTCGCGCACGATGACGGAAGTGGCGCTCAAGCTCGCCGAGCCTGAGAACATCGCCAAGGAGTCCATCGTCACGGTCAGCCAGGCGATCCGCCGCGAAGTGGCGGCGATGGGCGACGGAATTGAGCGGGCGCTGGCGCGCGCCAGCGAGCTTGAGGTGCTCGTCCACAACGAGGTCGCCTCGCTAGAGCGCTCCTACACCGACAACGAGCTTCGCGTCCGCCGGCTGATCGACGAGCTCGTCACCGAGCGCGAAGCCATCGTGCAGAACGCGGAGCGCGTGCGTCAGGCGATCCGCGGCTCGCACGATTCCTTCTCCGCCGACCTCGCCGGCATCACCGATCAGATCGCGCTTGCCGCCGACAGCTCGGCGAAGCGCATCTCCGACCTCCTCGCCGGCCGCAGCCAGGCGATCACCCAGTCGATCGGCCAGACCGGCGACCAGGTCGTCGAGCTTCTCGCCACGCGCAGCGACAACCTGTTCCAGCGGCTGAACGAGGCCGGCGACAAGCTCTCCGACACGATCATCAACCGCGGCGACCTTCTGGTCGAGCGGCTCAACAATTCCGTCTCCAGCGTCTCGGAGACGTTCCTCGAGCACACCGAGGTGCTCGTCGACCGCCTGGGCCGCACGACCGGCAGCTTCTCCGACAGCTTCGCGGAACGCGCCGAGGGGCTGCTTGAGCGGATCACCGTCACCAGCGAGGGCTTCACCGACTCGCTGCTCGCACGCGGTGACGACCTCCTGATGCGGCTCGAGACCTCGAGCGGCAGGACCCTCGACTCGTTCAGCCAGCGCGGCGCCGACCTCGTCGAGGAGCTTCAGCAAGCCGGCGACGCGCTTTCGCGCAGCGTCACCACGAGCGGTCACGACGCGACGAAGCAGATCCGCGAGTCCGGCGGCGCGTTTATCGATGCGATGAGCGAGCAGACCCGGGAGATCGACGGCCGTCTGCGCGAGGCGCAGGACCGGCTCGATACCACGCTCACCGACCGCGCCAGCAGCGTCATCGAGCGCTTCCAGGCGGCCGGCGACAAGATCTACCAAGCGGTCACGATCGACGGCGAGGCGCTGGTGCAGCGTCTCGGCTCGCGCGCCGAGGAGATCGTCGACCTCGTCTCCAGCCAGGCCGACAGCACCACCGGCCGGATCGAGCGCGCGGCGGAGATCGTCAATACGGCTCTCGAGGCGCGCTCCAAGGCGGTCATCGAGCATCTCGGGCAGACCGGACAGACCGTCGCACGCGCGATGAGCTCGCAGCTGCAGGAGGCGCAGGCCACGCTGGTCAGCGCCGGCGACCAGCTCGACGGCACCGGCCGCTCGGTTGTGGAATCGCTCGAGCGCCACATCAACGAGGCGGAGTCGCTGCTCGTCTCGGCGAACGACCGGATCATCGAGACCGGCCGCACGGTCGAAAGCCAGATGCGCAGCCACATCGAGATCGTCGAGCGAGAGCTTGCCTCCGCGGCGGAGCGCTTCGGCGGCGTCGGCTCGGAGACCGAGCGCAGCGTCGGCGCGCAGCTCGAGCGCATCAACGCCGCCGTCGAGGCGGCGAGCCAGCGCTTCGGCCAGGCCGGCGTGCAGATCGTCGGAGATGTCAACAGCCAGCTCAGCGCCATCGATGCCGCGCTCGAGGCCGCCGATCAGCGCTTCCGCCAGGTCGGCTCGAAGGTCGGCGCCGGCGTCACCGCACAGATCGCGCTCATCGACGCCTCCGTCGATCTCGCCAAGCAGGGCCTCGACACGACCGGCGAGAAGCTGGTCGGCGACGTCAACAATCAGATCGGCGCCGTCGATGCCGCGCTTGCTGCCGCGGGCGCGCGTGTCATCGGAGATATCAGCCGACACTCCGGCGCCGTAGAGGCGGCGCTTTCGGCCGCCAACGACCGCGTCGGCAACACCGCCGAAACCGTGACGCAGGCCTTCGCCACGCAGGTCGACCGCATCGAGAGCGTCGTCGGCATGGCCGGCGACCGGCTCGATCAGGGCGGACAGCGCGTCGTGGGCGACATCGAGCAGCAGATCGGCCTGATCAACGATGCGTTCGACAACGCCAGCGACCGCTTCAAGAAGACCGGCGTCGACATCACGCTCGATGTCGGCATGCAGATCGAGCGCATCGAGAGCTCACTCGAGTCCGCCAGCCGCTCCCTCGGCGATTCCGGCGAGAAGCTCGTCGGCGACATCAACCGTCAGGTCGGCTCGATCGACGCTGCGCTCGCGGCAGCCAACGACCGCCTCTCCTCGACCGGCGACCGCATCGCATCCAACATCGACGAGCGGGTGGAAACCGTCGAGGGCCGGCTCGCCACCGCCAACGACCGGCTGAACAATTCCGGCGACCGTATTGCCGGCAACGTCGTCCAGCAGCTCGGCTCGATCGAAGCGGCACTCGCGCTCGCCGACGAGCGGCTCGCCAATGCGGGCAGCGACGTCGCCGGGCATATCGGCGAGCAGATGGACCACGTGCAGACGACGCTGCGCGATGTGCAGGCCGGCTTCGAGAATTCCGGGCGAGAGACCGTGGCGGTCATTCGCGACCAGATGGACTCGCTCAAGAGCGTCATCGCCAGCACCGGCGAGCAGACGGCGTCGGAGCTTTCGTCGCGCGGCGACGAGCTGCGGCGGCTCATCGAGGCGAACATCCAGCGCATCTCCGACGTGCTCGACACGCGCGGCGGCAACCTCGCGGCCACGCTCGGCGAGCGCAGCGCGGCGCTCGGATCGCTCATCGACACACGCGTCGCGCAGATCGGCGAGACGCTCGACTCGCGGCTCACCGGCTTCGAAAGCCGCCTCACCGAGAGCGCCGAAGCCGCCGCGATCCGCCTCGCCTCTTCGGCGAGCACGATCGAGATCGCGGTCGAAGGCCGTCTCTCCGGCTTCGAGAACCGCGTCACCGCCCGCATCGGCGAGGTCACGCAGAACTTCGCCCAGCGCGCCGACGGCTTCGCCAACACGCTCGACGACCGCCTCGACCGTATCAACTCGACGCTCGACGTCCGCGCCCGGCAGATCAGCGAGACGCTGGTCGCGCGCACCCGCGAGATGGCGGCCGCCTTCCACGACGGCCACAGCGAGATGTCGGCCGCGCTCGACGCGCGTTTGCAGACGCTCGGCGACCAGCTGCAGACACGCACTCACGAGCTGACCGAGACGATCGCCAACCGCATGACGGAGATCAACCGCGGCTTCGGCGAGCGGCTGCAAGCGCTTCAAAGCGATTTCAGCGACCGCGCCAACTCGCTGCAGGCGACGCTTTCAGGCACGAGCGAGATGCTGAACGAGCGGACGGACAGCCTGCAGACAACGCTGCAGGCGCGCCACGCCGACCTCGACAACCTCCTCGACAGCCGCTCGAGCGCGCTCTTGGAGTCGCTCGATACTCGCTCCAACCAGCTTCTCGAAGGAGTCGAAGGCCGCGCCAGGGGCATCACGCAGGGGATCGCGTCGAATACGCAGTCGCTGCTTGAAGACCTCGATCAGCGGCGTGAGCGGCTGGTCAACGACCTCGTCGGCCACGGGCAGATTGTGGTCGAGACAATCGGCCGGCAGAGCGAGCAGTCGGCGTCGGCGCTCGAAACCAACGTCCGCGGGCTCCTCGATACGCTCGGCTCGCAGATGAGCGCCATCCGGGAGGCGATGGAGGGCACCAACAGCCGTGTGCGGGCGGAAGTTCAGGACATGGTCGGCCGGCTGGAGAGCGCCAACTCGGCGCTGCAAACCGTGCTCAGCGACACGTCGCAGCAGCTCGCCAGCATCGAATCCACGCTGACGGAGCAGGTCTCGTCGCTGCGCACCGCGCTCTCCTCGGCGACCTCTGAGACGAGCCGCTCGCATATGCTCCTTTCCGAGCAGGTGAACACGCTGCGCGAGGTCTCCACCTATGCGCTCCGCGACATCTCCGCGATGGCGTCGCAGTTCGGCGAGCAGACCGAAGCGCTGTCGTCGTCCAATACGCGCCTCAGGGAGACCAACGAATTGATGGAGGTTGGGCTCTCGGAGCGCCGCGAGGCGCTCGAGGCGATCGCCACCGGGCTTGCGCAGCAGGCGGAAGCTGTGGAGTCGCGGCTCAGCCGTCTCACCACGATGCTCTCCAACACGCTCGGCACCGCCGAGGAGCGCATCACCACCGTCGCCAACACGGTGCGCGAGCGCACCGAGGAGACGGCTCAGCATGCGGGCGACACCCTCACCGCGCGTCTCGGCGACGCGCAGGAGCAGGTCGCCACGCTCTCCGCCGAGCTTTTCCGTCTGGGCGAGAGCCTCGGGCGCGTCACCGAGGAGTCGACGCGAAGCGCTTCGAGCCGCATCGCCGAAGTCCTGCGCGGCGCCGAGGATCGCATCACAGAGGTCGCCGAAGCGGTCGCCCGCATCACCCAGGAAGCGGCCGGCGGCTCGACCAGTGCGCTCGCCGAGGCGCTCTCGGACGCCGAGCGGCGCGTCGCCAACCTCAACGAGCAGCTCGGCGAAAAGGCCGAGGAGGCAGCGCGCAACGCCATCGGCCAGTTCGAGACCATGCGGCTTGCCGCCGTGACGGAAGGCCAACGCGCCGTCGAGGGCGTCCAGGCCGCACGGCTGGCCCTCGAAGCCAAGGTGCGCGACGCCACCAGCTCCTCCAGCGAGGAGCTTCGCGTCGCCGCCGGCGGCCTCGTCAACGAGATCACCGGGGCCGTGTCGGAAGCAACGCGGCGCTTTGCCAAGACCGCCGACGATCTCCGCCGCGCCGCGCAGTCGATGCAGCAGGAGCTTTCGCAGACACGCGACGAGCTGCAAAAGGGCGTGCTCGAGATGCCGGCCGAAGCGGTCGAGGCCTCGAATGCCATGCGCCGCGCCATCGCCGATCAGATCGAGGCGATCAACGAGCTGTCGAAAATCGTTGCGCGGAGCGCCGGCGAGAGCACTCCTACGTCGCCGCGTCCGATGCCGGCGGCGGCGGCCCCGGCGGTCGCCCCCACGGCGGCACCCAAGGAATCGGCGCCTCCGCCCCCGCCACCACCATCGTTCGCCACCTCAACGCCTCCAGAGCCCTTCGGACGGCCGGCGGGCGCAGTCGCGACCGATTCCAAGATCGCCGCAGGCAGGGCAGCCTCCCCGGTCGGCGCGCCGTTGTCCTCGAAGCCCCAGCGCAACGGCGAGGCGCGTGGATGGGTCGCGGACCTCCTCCGCCGCGCCTCCTCCGACGAGCCGGCGCAGACGCAGGCGACGGGCCAGCCCGAGGCGGCCGAGCTCGCTGCAGCGAGCGGCAAGCGCTCGACGGCGCAGGTCGTGGAGTCGCTCAACTCGCTTTCGATCGACATCGCCCGGGCGATCGACCACGAAGCCTCGGTGGAGCTCTGGGACCGCTACAAGCGCGGCGAGCGCAACGTCTTCACGCGGCGGCTCTACACGCTGCAGGGCCAGAAGACGTTCGACGAGCTGCGCCGCAAATACGAGCGCGACACCGACTTCCGCCGCGCCGTCGACAACTATATCGGCGACTTCGAGCGGCTGCTCTCGCAGGTGTCGAAGGACGATTCCGATCCCGCCGTCTCGCGCATGTATCTGACCTCCGATACCGGCAAGGTCTACACCATGCTCGCGCACGCGGCCGGACGGCTGGGCTAGCGTAGAGAGCCCCCAACCTCCCCCTTGTGGGGAGGTCGAAGTCTGCGGGCGGAGCGAAGCAGACTTCGGGTTGGGGGTAGTCGGCAGAGCCCGGGCGGACCCCCACCCGAAATTCGCATCACCTTCGGCTTGCGAATTTCGACCTCCCCCAAGGGGGAGGTTAGAGGTCGAGATCTTTCACTATCCGAGCGCCCAGCCGACAATGTCGGTGAACGCCTGGTCCATCGCCTCGTTCAGCGCAGCGACGACGGCCCCGACGCCGCGTCCGGTGACCGGGACGACGTAGCGGAAGATGCGCGAGCGGATGACGCGGCCGTTGCGGTCGTCCATGACGCGCACGGCGAAGTCGGCGACGGCGCCCTGGCCGCTCAGCTCAAAGGCACGGATATCGAGCACGATCTGATAGTCGATCAGGAGCCCCTGCCCCGGCACGGCGACCGCGCGGACGCGGCCGGAATTTTGCAGCGTCTCCACGAGCCGCGCCTGAAGGAGCTTCGGCAGCCGGTCGCTCCAGACCGCGCCCGGCAGATAGGCGTATTCGGAGGGCGTCGGGCGCCCGGCGATGCGGTCGGTGTCGAGCGCCCTGACGGCGGAGGGCTCCGGCACGAGAACCTGCAGGCCGCGGCGCGGCGGCGAAGCGTCGTGCGCCAACTGGGGCGCGCTCAGATCATAAATTGCGCTCGGCGGCCCGGCGAGGATGGTCGTGCAGCCGGCGACGAGGACCGCCAGAAGCGGCGCGGCGAGCACGCCGAGGCGCGGCAGACGGGTGCGCATCAGGAACGCTCGTGCCGAACTCACATGCCCCCCCAACCTTGCCGCAGGACCGCGGAAACCACACTCAGCATCCCGCGGTCATCGCATGCTTCGCGGCGCGTTCCACTCTCCGCCACCTACCGCCGTCTTCCACCATATTCCGGCACATTCTCTCCGCCCAGCAGGAACCCGGTCGGATTTTGCTCCAGGTTGGAGATGACGCGGTCGAGGCGGCCGATCGTCCGCTGCCCCTCGCTGACGAGGCCTTGCAGGTCGCGCAGGCCGCGATCGCTGAAGTCGTTGAGTCCGTTTCCGAGCGTCGCGACCTGGGCATTGAAATTGTCGGCGGCTGCCTTGATCGAGGCGAGCGTCGCCGACGCGTCGTCGAGAAGCCCGCCGGGGGCCTGCCCCGCCATGCTGTCGAGCTTGGTCAGAAGCGAATCCGCACGCTCGCCGAGCGACTCGAAGCGATCCGAGACGTTTCGGGCATTGGCGACGATCTGATTGATATCGTCGCTCGAGCTGCCGAGCGCCGACGCGAACTTGTCGAGATTGTCGAGTGCGCGAGAGAGCTTCTCCGGGTCGACCGCAGCGACCAGCGTCTCGGACTGCTCGCCGAGCGCCGGCAAGTGCTTGGAGAATTCCTCCGCATTGGCAGCCACGGAATCGACGCGCGTGATGATGGAGCCGAGCGCTTCGCTCTGCGCCGCCAGACCCTCGCTCGTGGTGCGAATGCTCTTCAGCGTCGCGTTCACGTCCTCCGGGTCGATGGCCGCAAGCAGCGCATCGCCCCGGGTGAAGATGCCGTCGAGCTTGGTGGAGGCCTCGGCGATCCCCTTGGCGGCGGCGGAGGTATTGGAGACGAGGCCGGCGATATCATCGGAGTTCTCCGCCAGCGCGCTGGTGAATTTGCGCACGTCGAGGACGGCCAGCGAGATGTCGTCGGAATTGTCGGAGATCGTGGATTCGAGCTTCTGCAACGCCTCATCGGCACGGGAGAGGATCGTGCGCGCGCCGGCGAGCAGATCCTGCATGGACGAGCGCGTGGCGATGATCGTCGGGTTGGGCTGCGCTTCCCAGATCGGCGGCAGGCCCGGCGAGCCGCCTGCCATCTCGATATAGCCGACGCCGGTTAGCCCCTGGAACCCGAGCGTCACCTGCGTGTCGGCCTTCACCGAAGACTTCGGCGTCACGCGCAATCCGGCAATCACGACCTTCGGATTCTTCGGGTCGAGGTCGAGCGTCTTCACGTCGCCGATCTTGATGCCGTTGAAGACGACCTGGCTGCCGACCGACAAGCCGGTGACCGGATCCTCGAAGATGACAGTAAGCGGGGCATCGGCATCCTCGCCGGCGCCGCGCGCGAGCCAGTAGACGAAGACAAAGCCGAGCGCCAGAACGACGAGGGTAAAGGCGCCGATCAGAGCCGTGTTAGCCTTGGTGTCCATCTTGCTATTTTATCCTACGCCAACGCCGCCCGCGCCCTCTTGCCGGTGAAATAGTTACGCACCCAGGGATGGTCGAATCGCTGCATTTCCGCGAGGTCGCCCTCAATGAGGACACGTTTCTCGCCAATTACCGCCACACGGTCGACGATCGCGTGCAGCGTGTCGAGGTCGTGGGTTACCATGACCACGGTGAGGCCCAAAGTGTTTCTGAGATCGGCGATCAGCGCGTCGAACTCGGAGGCCGATATCGGGTCGAGCCCGGACGTCGGCTCGTCGAGGAAGACGATGTCGGGATCGAGCGCCAGAGCGCGAGCGAGCGCCGCGCGCTTGATCATGCCGCCGGAGAGCTCGGAAGGAAATTTGCCGGCGTCACTTTCCTTCAGACCCACCAACTCCACCTTGAGATTGGCAAGCGCGCGCACGAGTTGGCCGGGAAGGTCGAGGAATTCCCGCATCGGCATCTCGATGTTCTGCACCACGGTCAGCGACGAGAACAACGCGCCGAACTGAAAGAGCACGCCCCAGCGCCGCTCGATGTCGACGCTCGGGCCCTGCGGCCCAATCACCTGGCCGAAAGCCTCGATCTCGCCCGCCCGCGGCGCGACGAGACCAAGGATCGAGCGCATGAGCACCGACTTTCCCGTGCCCGAGGCGCCGACGATCGCCAGGATCTCGCCGCGCCGCACGTCGAAATCGAGGTTCTCCAGCACGCTTCCCTCGCCGAAGCCGACAGTCAGCCCGCGCACGCGGATGATCGCTTCGCCACTGCCGCCGCCTGCGCCGTTTGGAGCCATCAGAAGTCGATCGCGCCGTAGAAGATGGCGAAGACGCCGTCGACGACGATTACCATGAAGATAGCCTTGACCACCGAGGCGGTGGTGTGGCGGCCGAGCGATTCAGCGCTGCCGCGGACAGCCATTCCTTCCGTGCAGGCGATCAGGGCGATGATGAGCGCCATGAAGGGTGCTTTGATGAGACCGCTCCACAGCGAGGAGAAGTCGACCGCGCCCTGCAGCCTCTGCAGAAAGGCGACCGGCGGAATCTCGACGTAGATCCACAGCGTCAGCATCGCGCCGGCGAGTGTCGCCAGCACCGAGAGGAAGCTCAGAAGGGGCACGGCGATGATGAGCGCCAACACCCGCGGAAGAACCAGCACGTTTACCGGGTCGAGGCCCATGACGCGGAGCGCATCGATCTCCTCGCGCATCTGCATGGAGCCGAGCTCCGCCGTGATCGCGCTGCCCGAGCGGCCGGCGACCATGATGGCGGTCAGGAGCGGCGCCAGCTCGCGGAGCGTCAGGATGCCGACGAGGTCGACCGTGAAGAGGCTTGCCCCGAAGAAGCGGAGCTGGAAGGCACCCTGCTGGGCGACGATACAGCCGATCAAGAACGACATCACGACGATGATCGGCACGGCGCGCACACCGGTCACCTCGGTCTGCCGCGCCACCGCCATGACGCGGAAAGTGAGCGGATGGACCACGACTCGGCCGAACTCGCGCACCGTGCCGCCGAGCGTGCCGAGAAGGGTCTCAGCGTCGTGGGCGATCGCGAGCACGGTCTCGCCGATGTCTTCCAGGACGCTGCGCCGCGTCCGGATGCGCGGCGCTTCGGCGCGATCAAGGACGGCGCGCACGCGCGAAAGAAGCGGCGCGCGCTCATCATCGACTCCGCGCCAGGCAACACGGCCGCCGTCTTCGATGGTCTGGCGCTCGAGCTTCGCAAGCAGGAAGGCGCCGGCCGTGTCGAGCGCAGCGACCTCCGACAGGTCGAGCACGAGCTGCCGCGGTCCCTCGTCCGGCAAGCCGAGCAGAACCTCGCCAATCTTCTGGTCGAGCTTGCGCGCCTCCTCGATTACCCAGCCTCCGACCGGGAAAAGGAAGAGGCGGCCGGCTTCGAAGTGATGCTCGAGTCTCGCGGACATGAACGTCTCAGACGGCTGACGGATGTGCCGCCGCCGTGCTAGCAGGTGGCGCTGAAACGGCAAGTCTGTTGAAGACGCGCCGGTCCTACAAGCGCAAGGCGAACACAGCGCGATGGCGATCGAGAAGCCCTATCTGCTCTTCCTCGGCGACGTGCGCGACGAACTCGCCGCCAAGACGGCGCATGGCGTCGTGGACTGGCGGCGCGATTGGTGCGTCGGGCAGATGCGGCTGCCGGGGTGCCTTGCCGATACCGGGCTTCCCGACATGGACATCGGGGCGGCGCGGGCGGCCGGCGCGAAGACGCTGGTGATCGGCGTGGTCAATGCCGGCGGTGTGCTGCCCGAGAACTGGATCGCCAGCATCGTCCAGGCGATCGAGGCCGGAATGGACGTGGCGAGCGGCCTGCACGACCGGCTCGCCAATATTTCCCCCGTCCGCGCGGCGGCAGAAGCCCACGGAGCCACGCTGCACGAGGTGCGCCACTCCGACCAGCATTTCGCGACCGGGAAGGGCACCAAGCGGACGGGAAGGCGCATCCTTACCGTCGGCACCGACTGCTCGATCGGCAAGAAATACGCCGCGCTGGCGCTTGAGACAGAGATGCGCCAGCGGGGCTACGACGCGGAGTTCTGCGCAACCGGGCAGACCGGCGTGCTGATCGCCGAGCGCGGCGCGGCGATCGACGCGGTCGCCGCCGACTTCATCTCCGGCGCGGTCGAATGGCTGGCGCCGGCGGCGGCGCCGGACCACTGGCAGATCATCGAGGGCCAGGGCTCGCTGTTCCATCCCTCCTTCGCCGGGGTGACGCTTGGGCTTCTCCACGGCGCGCAGCCGGACGGCTTCGTGATCTGCCACGAGCCGACGCGCACGACGATGCGCGGCGTGAAGACCCCCCTCCCCTCGATCGCCGCCGTCATCGACGCGACGGTCACACTCGGCCGGCTGACGAACCCCGACATCCGTCCGGTCGGCCTCGCCATCAACACGGCAGCGCTCGACGAGGAGGCGGCGCAGCGCTGTCTTGCGGAGGCGGCGGCCGAGTACGGAATGCCGGCGGTCGACCCGATCCGTACAGGGGTCGGCCCGCTCGTCGACCAGATCGCCGCGATGTTCCCGAAGTCATGACCATCTCAGTTAAGGCAGCGGTCGAGACCTGGCCCATCGCCGGCTCCTTCGTGATCTCGCGCGGCGCGCGGACCGAGGCCACTGTCGTCGTCGCGGAGGTCGGCGACGACGCGCATGTCGGCCGCGGCGAATGTGTGCCTTACCCGCGCTACGGCGAAACGGTCGAAAGCGTCATCGCCGCGATCGAAGGCGCTCCCCGCGACGGCGACCGCGAGACGCTCCGCCGCGCCATGCCGCCGGGCGCTGCGCGGAACGCCGTCGACTGCGCGCTCTGGGACCTCGAAGCAAAGCGAAGCGGCACACCGGTCTGGAAGCTTGCCGGCCTGTCGAAGCCGAAGCCGGTCGTCACCTGCTACACGCTCAGCCTGGGGACGCCGGAATCGATGGCGGAAGCTGCCCGCGCCGTGGCGAAGTATCGGCTTCTCAAGGTGAAGCTCGGCGGCGACGGCGATCCCGCGCGCATCCATGCCGTGAGGCGCGCCGTTCCCGATGCCGAGCTCGTCGTCGACGCCAACGAGGCGTGGAGCGCGGCGAATTTCTCGGAGAACATGCGCGCCTGCGCCGATGCGCATGTCGCCTTGATCGAACAACCGCTTCCCGACGGCAGCGACGAGCTTCTCCGCGACGAGGCACATGTCGTGCCGATCTACGCCGACGAGAGCGTGCACGTGACCGCCGACCTCGACGCGCTCGCGGGGAAGTACGACGGCGTCAACGTCAAGCTCGACAAGGCCGGCGGGCTGACCGAGGCGCTGTCGCTCGCGCGCGAGGCGCGGAAGCGGAATTTGCAGATCATGGTCGGCTGCATGGTGGCGACGTCGCTTGCCATGGCGCCGGCGATGCTGATCGCGCAGGAGGCGGATTTCGTCGATCTCGACGGGCCGCTGCTCCTCGCCAGGGACCGGACACCGGGCCTCTCCTATTCGGCCGCCCTGGTCTCGCCGCCTGAGCCGACGCTCTGGGGCTGAAGCCCGCGCTGCAGACCGTTCGCGAGGTAGGCAGCCGGCAGCGCCAGCGTCGCCGCGGCGAAGAAGGCGAGGGTCGGCGAGATGCGGAAGAGCGGCCCGCCGGCCGCCATCACAAGCGCGATCATGGAGCTGTGGCAGAACTGGTAGGCTGCCTGGAGACGCGCCGTGTGGCCGGGCGTCGCGACCGCGCCGATCGTCATCATGATGCCGAGATGCGTCATGCCGAAGGTCGCGCCGTGGAGGGTTTGAAGCGCGAACGCACTGGCGGGCGCGACGGCGAAGGGGAAAAGCGACCAGCGGACGAGACCTGCTGCGGATCCCGCCAGGATGAAGCGCCGCGCGCCCCAGTTCGGCAGAAGCTTCTTCGCCACGCCGAAGAGCGTCACTTCGACGGCGACGCTAAAGGCCCAGAGAGAGCCGATCATCGTTGAGGAGAAGCCGTGCGCCTGCCAATAGAGCGTGCCGAAGGAATAGAAGACGCCGTGCGCGCCAAGCGTCAGCGTGCCGGCGATGAGCGCGCGGCGAAGCACTGGGTCGGCGAACGCCTTCTTCAGCCCGAACTTCTCCGCAGCCGGCGGCGGCGCGGGGACGCGCGGCGAGATCAGCGCGATTACGCCGGCCGTGGTGTAGGCGCAGATCAAGACGGCGAGCACGGCGTTCCCGGCGAAATGCTGCGCGGCGGCTGCAGCCACGAGGCTCCCGGACATGAAGCCGGCGGAGCCCCACAGCCGCACGCGCGCATAGTCGATGCCGTGCTCGCGCACCCCGTAGAGGATCACCGCCTCGGTGAAGGGCCCGAGCGCACTCCAGAACATGAGCGCCGCGCCGGTGAAGATCAGGATCACCCAGAAGCTTGAAGCGAAGAACGGCACCAGGAAGAGCGCCGCCGCCACGAAAGCGTAGATCGCCCCGGCCACGCGGAGGCTCGGGAGCCGGTCGGCGAGCCCGACCAGGGCCGGCGATACGAGGATGCGGATCAGAAGCGGCAGGGCCAGGACGATACTGATCTGGCCGGGGCCGAGGTCCTTGGAGGCGAGCCAGATCGGGAAGAACGGCATGTAGATGCCGTTCGAAAAGAACATCGAGGCGGAAAATGCCGCAGAACGAATGGCGTAGGTCCGGGCGGCGCCCAACGGCATTTCGTAAGCCATTTCTAAAGCGTTTCCGGCTTCTTTAGGGCCCGGTAAGACGCGTTGCGGGGTGTCGGATGGGCGGCCGAAAGAACTTCGGACGTATCAGCGAGTCTGATTATTCCAGCCTTCTACAGGCGCTTTCGGGGACGACCAAGGGGCGATCGTTCCTGGACGAATACCGCCGGCGCTGCCAGCCGACGGAGACGCTCGGGCTGATCGATTCGCTGCAGCGCATCGAGACGACGATCGAAGGGGTGCGCACCCAGCTCAAGCCCGACCTCGTCGTCGGCGAGCTGCAGCACGTTG
>Ga0307442_1000099_pt1 | contig 33297 bp, 31 predicted proteins | sample SalMarWE160430MG_FD_202143 | JGI IMG/M metagenome (GOLD analysis project Ga0307442, IMG submission 202143) | Salt marsh sediment microbial communities from the Plum Island Ecosystem LTER, Massachusetts, United States - WE1604-30 | ecosystem: Environmental > Aquatic > Marine > Intertidal zone >...
CTGCCCGGAAGCCGCGGCAAAAGCGCGCGAAGCACCGGAATCGCTTCCAGAATCGTCGCGCCGCGGCGGTCGCGGCGCGATAATTTTTGCGGCCTTCGGCCGCATCTCCCATTGACAGGATTTCCGCCTTTTCCTATCTGCGGGCCACCTGCTGGCACTCTCAACAGGAGAGTGCTAACAGCCAGGATCCAGGGGCGCGAGGCCCCTCAATGTGGCCCCAAGAAATCGGGAAGAGGAAAACATGCATTTCCGTCCGCTCCACGACCGCGTCGTGGTTCGCCGCCTTGCTTCGGAAGAGAAGACCAAGGGCGGCATCATCATCCCTGACACCGCGCAGGAGAAGCCGCAGGAAGGCGAAGTCGTCGCCGTCGGCCCTGGCGCCCGCGACGAGACCGGCAAGGTTCAGCCGCTCGACCTGAAGGCCGGCGACCGCATCCTCTTCGGCAAGTGGTCCGGCACCGAGGTGAAAATCGACGGCGAAGAGCTCCTGATCATGAAGGAGTCCGACGTCATGGGTGTCATCGAAGGCACCGCCGGCTCGAAGCGCAAGGCCGCCTAGGCGAAGCTTCCAGACAAAATTCGAACACGAGGAAATCAAATGGCAGCGAAAGACGTAAGATTCTCCGCCGACGCGCGCGAGAAGATGCTCCGCGGCGTCGACATCCTGGCGAACGCGGTCCGCATTACCCTCGGCCCCAAGGGCCGCAACGTGGTGATCGAGAAGTCCTTCGGGGCGCCCCGCATCACCAAGGACGGCGTGACGGTCGCCAAGGAGATCGAGCTTGAGGACAAGTTCGAGAACATGGGCGCCCAGATGGTCCGCGAAGTCGCGTCGAAGACCAACGACGTCGCAGGCGACGGCACCACGACCGCGACCGTGCTCGCGCACTCCATCGTGAAGGAAGGCGCCAAATTCGTCGCCGCCGGCATGAACCCGATGGACCTGAAGCGCGGCATCGATCTCGCCGTCACCGCCGTCGTCAAGGAACTCGCGAAGCAGTCGAAGAAGATCAACACCTCCGCCGAAGTCGCGCAGGTCGGCACGATCTCGGCAAACGGCGACACGACGGTCGGCAACATGATCGCGGAAGCGATGCAGAAGGTCGGCAACGAGGGCGTGATCACGGTCGAGGAAGCGAAGTCGCTGGAGACCGAGCTCGAAGTCGTCGAGGGCATGCAGTTCGACCGCGGCTACATCTCTCCCTACTTCATCACCAACGCCGAGAAGATGATCGCCGACCTCGAGGACCCCTACATCCTGCTCTTCGAGAAGAAGCTCTCCAACCTGCAGGCGATGCTGCCGGTGCTCGAAGCTGTGGTGCAGTCGGGCCGTCCGCTCCTCATCATCGCGGAGGACGTGGAAGGCGAGGCACTGGCGACGCTCGTCGTCAACAAGCTGCGCGGCGGCCTGAAGGTCGCGGCGGTGAAGGCGCCGGGCTTCGGCGATCGCCGCAAGGCCATGCTGCAGGACATCGCCACGCTGACCGGCGGTCAGCTGATCTCCGAGGATCTCGGCATCAAGCTCGAGAACGTGACCCTCGACATGCTCGGCCGCGCCAAGAAGGTGTCGATCTCCAAGGAAGAGACGACCATCGTCGACGGCTCCGGCAAGAAGAAGGACATCGAGGGCCGCATCGGCCAGATCAAGGCGCAGATCGAGGAGACCACCTCCGACTACGACCGCGAGAAGCTGCAGGAGCGGCTGGCGAAGCTCGCTGGCGGCGTCGCGGTGATCCGCGTCGGCGGCGCGAGCGAGGTCGAGGTGAAGGAGAAGAAGGACCGCGTCGACGATGCGCTGAACGCCACGCGTGCGGCGGTCGAGGAAGGCGTCGTGCCGGGCGGCGGCGTTGCGCTGTTGCGTGCCAAGAAGGCCGTCGGCAAGCTGATGAGCGACAATCCTGACGTTGAGGCAGGCATCAAGATCGTCTTGAAGGCGCTTGAGTCTCCGATCCGTCAGATCGCACAGAACTCCGGTGTCGACGCCTCGATCGTGGTCGGCAAGGTCTTGGAGAACAAGTCGAACACGTTCGGCTTCGACGCGCAGGCCGAGGAATACAAGGACCTCGTCCAGGCCGGCATCATCGACCCGACCAAGGTCGTGCGTGTCGCGCTGCAGGACGCCGCGTCGGTCGCCGGGCTTCTGGTCATGACCGAGGCCATGATCGCCGAAGCGCCGAAGAAGGACGCACCCGCCATGCCGGCAATGCCGGGCGGCGGCGGCATGGACTTCTAAGGTCCGACACCACAAGCCTAGAATCGAACGGGGCCCTTGCGGGCCCCGTTCTTGTCTCGGCGCCGGCGAACTGCGAGCGCTAAGCGCGGGCCGCGCCTGCGACCGCGAGAGCCCGCACCTCATCGACATCCAGGGCCGTGCCGGCGGCCGAAAGGCTCCCCAGGAACCTTGCCGCGACGGCCTCGGTCTTCGCGCTCCATGCGGCGGCGCGCGAGGCGGCGAGCTTTGCCTCCGACTTCAGGATCACGCCGTCCTCGAGCACTTTCAGATGGTTGGCGGCGAGCGTCGCGCCGGTCGTGGTGATGTCGACGATCAGATCCGCCGTGCCGGCCGCAGGCGCGCCTTCGGTCGCGCCGAGGCTTTCCACCACGCGGTAGAGCGCGATGCCGTGCTGGGTAAAGAAGCGCTGCGTCAGGTTCCAGTATTTCGTCGCGACCCTGAGGCGGCGGCCATGGCGCCCGCGGAAATTGGCGGCGACGTCGTCGAGGTCCTCCATGGTCCAGACATCGACCCAAAGCTGGGGCACGGCGACGACGACGTCGGCCTGGCCGAAGCCGAGACCGGCGAGGAGCGCGATCTTCGCGCCCCAATCGGCTATCGTCTCGTGCACCAGGTCCGCGCCAGTGATGCCGATATGCACGTTGCCTTCGGCAAGCTCGCGGGCGATCTCGCCGGCGGAGAGGAAGGCGACCTCGATGTCGCCTTCGATTTCATTGGGGCCGACGACGCGGCCGCGATAACCGCGCGCGTCGCGCTTTTCGATCGGCAGACCGGCGCGCGCCAGCAGCGCCTCCGAGTCCTCCATGAGCCGGCCCTTCGAAGGGAGCGCGAGGATGAGCGCGCCGTTCATTCGCCCGCCTCCACCAGATCGAGCCGCATGGTGAAGCCGACGGCCGGCACCGGCAACGGCGCGCCGAGCATCTCCATCATGCGGTCGTAGCGGCCGCCGCCGATCAACGGCTCGGGGAGCCCCCCGACGCGGAGATCGAAGACGAGGCCGGTGTAGTAGTCGAGCGGACGCCCGAAGCCGGCCTCGAACGAAATCTCGGCGTCCCCAGCCTGCGCCGCGATTTCTTTGGCCCGAGTGGTAAAGAGGGCGAGCGCATCGGAGAGATCGATGCCGTGCCCTATCGCAAACGCCCAGAGCGCATCGGCGGCGCGGGGGAGATCCGCCCTGAGCTCGAGGTACTCGCCGACGATCTTCGCGGCGCGCGCGGCGACCGCCGCGTCGGGAATGGCGCGCTGCGAGAGGAAGCGCTCGGCAATTTCCTCGGGCGAGCGCCCTGCCCCATCCTGGTAGCCGTGCGCGTCGTGACGCTTGGCAAGAAGCGCGACAAGCTCGCCACGATCACGGGCGACGGCGCGCAGGCCCGAGTCGAGACGACGGTCGCCGGCGTCGCGCGGCTCAACCATGCGCTCAAGGCTCGCCGCCATCACCTTGGGAAGGCCGAAGGAATGACGAAGCCGCCGCCGCCAGCGGCCGGGAAGACCGAGGGCGCGAAGCAGCGCGTCGAAGAGCGCGATGTCGCCGAGGCGAACGGTGATCTTGCCAGGCGCGGCCTCGCTCGCGCAGGCGATGGCGAGCGCCAGCGCCTCGGCGTCGGCCTTCAGCCGGTCCTCACGACCGATATCCTCGTATCCCGCCTCGAGCCGCTCGGGCGAGCCCTCGTCGTGACGGCGGAAGACGAGGCCGCGATAGGCGTAGCGCGCGGCCCCGTGTCCGCGCGCCAGATGTGCGAGACAGACGGGAACGGTGAAGTCCGGACGAAGCGCCAGCCGCTCGCCCTGCGGCCCTTCCGTCACGAACATGCGGCGGCGGATGTCCTCGCCCGCCGTCTCCAGAAACGGATCGGCCGGATGCAGCACCGGCACGTCGACGAAGCGCGCGCCGGCGCTGTCGAAGAGGGTGCGTAGGCGCTCGAAAGCCGGCGGCGGCGCCATCGCTTAACCGCTGCGCTGCTTTTGAAGCAGCTTCTTCACTTCCGCGACGATGTCGTTGGCGGAAACCTCGAATTGGCCGGGGCGCTCTTCCTTGTATTCGGCGTGCCCGGAGATGGCCGCCGCCTGCGCCTTGCCGGCGACGAGGTCCTTGATCTGCAGCTTGCCGGATTCGAACTCCTGGCTGCCAGCGATGATGGCGGCGGGGGAATTTCGGCGGTCGGCGTATTTGAGCTGCGCCTTCATGCCCGAGGCGCCGAGATACATCTCGGCGGCGACGCCGGCATTCCTCAAGTCGGCGACGATCTTCTGGTAGTCGGCAAGCTTGTCGCGATCCATCACGGTGACGACAACGGGACCTGCCGCCTGCTCGTCGCCGAGCTTGCCGACGGCCTTCAACGCTGCGGCAAGGCGCGACACGCCGACGGAAAAGCCGGTCGCCGGCACGTCCTCGCCGCGGAAGCGGCCGACGAGGCCGTCATAGCGCCCTCCCCCGCCGACCGAGCCGAAGACGACGGGCCGACCCTTCTCGTTCGGCACTTCGAAGGTGAGCTGCGCCTCGAAGACGGGGCCGGTGTAGTACTCGAGACCGCGGACGACTGATACGTCGAGGCGGATTCTTTTCGTTCCGTAGCCGGCGGCCCTGACAAATTCGCTTATTTGCAGCAGCTCATCGAGTCCAGCTTGAGCGAGTTCGCTGTCTGAAAATTGTTTCTTATACGTCTCAATGAAACGAGGATTGCCAACTACCAGCGGAACTGAGTCGTTGGATACGATCAACAGATCGTCTTGAAGTACCCGTTCCCCGGGCATGGCCATGAAGAAATCCTGCGATCTCTCTTCTTGGTGCCCGTACAGCTTCTCGACGCGCTCGATCTGCTCAGCGGCCAGACCCGCTCCGTTTGTGAAGTCACCACTCTCGTCCTCGCGCCCTTCCCCGAGGAGTTTGCGCACTTCCCGAACGCCCAAGCGGTCTAACTTGTCGATCGCACGCAGCACCATGAGCTTCTGGCGCTCATCCGTGACGCCGATCGCTTCCATGACCCCGTCGAGAACTTTGCGATTGTTGACCTTGATGACGTATTGCCCACGCTCGAAGCCAAGCGCTTCCATCGTGTCCGCCGCCATCATGCAGATCTCGGCATCCGCCGCCGGCGACGACGTGCCGACCGTATCCGCATCGAACTGCATGAACTGGCGGAAGCGGCCCGGCCCCGGCTTCTCGTTCCTGAACACCCAGCCGGCGCGGTAGCTGCGATAGGGCTTCGGCAGGCGCTCGTAATTCTCCGCCACGTAGCGCGCCAGCGGCGCGGTCAGGTCGTAGCGAAGGCTCAGCCAGCTCTCGTCCTCGTCCTGGAAGGAGAACACCCCTTCGTTGGGCCTGTCCTGGTCGGGCAGGAATTTCCCGAGCGCTTCGGTGTATTCGACGAAGGGCGTCTCCACCGGCTCGAAGCCGTAGCGCTCGTAGACGCGCTTGATCGTCGCCATCATCTCTTCGACGGCGCGGATATCCTCCGGCCCGCGATCGGCGAAGCCGCGCGGCAGTTTCGGCTCGAGCCTGTTCTTCTTGTCGGCCATCTCGGCGGGACGCGCTCTCAAATGCCAGAAAGCCCGCCCTTCGATGCCCTGGGGGCGGGCTAGCCTTAGTAGCGAGGTGGGGGAGTGGCGGCAACCGCGCGGGCCCGACCCGCGAGCGGGAAGCTCAGAGGCTTAATCCCAGAGGCCGTATTTCTCCCACTCGTCCTCGGGGATCGGCTCGCCGATCTTATAGTTGAAGTCGAGCACGTCCATGTGGTCGTCGGAGGTCCGGCAGACGTAGGAGAGGCGGTACCACTTGCCCTTCGAGCGGAAGGCGGCGCCCTCCCCGGCAATCGAGTCGCCGTCGACCTTGGCCTCCGCCGTCGCGCCGGCGACGACGCGATCCGGCCGATAGCCCTTCTTGTCCTTGGCGATGCGGGTCAACGCCTCGTAGTCGCAGCGCTGCTCGAGCCGCGCGCCGAGATCGAGCTCCCGCAGCCCCCTCGCAATCGCGGCCTCGAGCGCAGCACTCGGCGGCACGAAGGGCGGCGCGGCGGAGAGCGCGAGGGCCAGGATCAGCGTTTTTGAAAGGGGACGAAGCCGATGCGGCTTCGGGGCGGGCCGGGCCATGTTGCGGCTCCTGATTCTTGCCGACTTACGCGAAACTTGACAGCGCGGGTCTTGTAACGGTGCAAGGAGGCTGCGGCAACCGGCGGAAGGACGCGGGCCAGAACGCGGTAAACGAGTAGGGGGAGAAGGTTGAAAGCCATCGAATCCGACGCGATCATCATCGGCGGCGGGCATAACGGCCTCGTGTGCGCCGCCTATCTGGCGGCCGCCGGCTTGAAGGTGACGGTGCTCGAGCGGCGGAGCATCGTCGGCGGCGCAGCGGTCACTGAGGAGTTCCATCCGGGTTTCAAGAACTCCGTCGCCTCCTACACCGTATCGCTGCTCAATCCGAAGATCGTCCGCGACCTCACGCTCCACAAGCACGGGCTCCAAATCGTCGAACGCAAGCTGCAGAACTTCCTGCCGCTTCCCGACGGGCGCGCGCTCAGCGTCGGCGCCGGGCGGACGAAGGCGGAGGTGGCGAAGTTCTCAACGAAGGACGCGGAGCTCCTCGACCAATATTCGGCGCGGCTCGACCGCGTCGCCGACGTGCTACGCACGCTGGTGCTCGAGACGCCGCCCGACGTGCTCGCCGAAGGCTGGCAGATCGTGCCGGAGCTCCTGAAAGCCGCGCCGCTCGGACGGCGTCTCGGCGGGCTCGACGCCGAGGCGCGCGGCGACTTCCTCGACCTCATGCTGAAATCGGCCGGCGACTTCCTCGATTCCTGGTTCGAGAGCGATCCGATCAAGGCGATCTTCGGCTTCGACGGCATCGTCGGCACCTATCAGAGCCCCTATGCGCAAGGCACCGCCTACATCCTCCTCCACCACGTCTTCGGCGAGGTGAACGGCAGACGAGGCGTCTGGGGTCACGCCATCGGCGGCATGGGCGCGATCACGCAGGCGATGGCGAAAGCGTGCGTGGCGCGCGGCGTCGACGTCCGCACCGATGCGGCTGTGCGTGAGGTGCTCGTAGAGAGGGGACGCGCCGCCGGTGTCGTCACGGAGGCCGGCGAGGTCTTCCGCGCGAAGATCGTGGCGTCGAACCTGAACCCGAAGCTGCTCTTCACCCGCCTCGTCGAGCCTGCTGCGCTCGACGCGGAATTTCTCCGCCGCATCTCAGGCTGGCGCTCCGGCTCCGGCACCTTCCGCATGAACGTGGCGCTCTCCGAGCTGCCGGATTTCACCGCCGCACCCGGCGTGGCGCTCGCCGATCATCACACCGCCGGCATCATCATCGGGCCGAGCCTTTCTTATATGGACCGCGCCTTCCTCGACGCGAAAGCGCATGGCTGGTCGAAAGCGCCGATTGTCGAGATGCTGATCCCCTCGACGCTCGACGACACGCTGGCGCCGCCGGGGAAACACGTGGCGAGCCTTTTCTGCCAGCATGTCGCGCCGGAGCTGCCGGCGGATTTTCCCGGCGGGAGCTCGTGGGACGATCACAGGGACAAGGTCGCAGACCTGATGATCGCGACGGTCAATGCCTATGCGCCCAACTTCGCCTCGGCCGTCATCGGGCGGCAGGTGCTCTCGCCGCTCGACCTGGAGCGCACCTTCGGGCTTCTGGGCGGCGACATCTTCCACGGCCAATTGTCGCTCGACCAGGTCTTCTCAGCCCGACCCGTGCCCGGCTACGCCGACTACCGCTCGCCGATCCCCGGCCTCTATATGTGCGGCTCCGGCACGCATCCGGGAGGCGGCGTCACCGGCGCGCCCGGCCACAACGCTGCGCGCGAGATCTTGCGCGACGCGAAGCGCCGGCGCGCCGCGACGAGCGCCTGAAGCACGAAGCGCAGAAACCGTAGCCCGTTTTCGGGTAAGATCGCGCGCACGACTCGGGGACGGCGATGCGCGGATTCTTCCGGCGGCTCAACCATCGCGACGCGGTGCTTCGCGACCTCGAAGCGCTGCTTCTCGCCTATCCGCGGCGACGCCAGTTCGACCGCGATTTCCCTTCGCTGAAGCCGATGATCCGCAAGGATTTCGAGGCCGGCATCGCACCTGCGATCTCGGCACTCAGGATCACCAGCGGCGTCATCGCAAACTTCATCGGCCAGCTCGGCGAGGGCGAGAGGGAGCGGGTGCTCGACGCGCTCGTGGAGGGCGGGCGCGTCGACTTCGCGGAGGTGGCGACGCGGCGGGTGAAAGGCACGCGCGAGGCGGTTCAGGACCGTGTCCAATTCATAACGCAGCTCATCGGCGTCGCCATCTACATGGCTGGGCGGATGGCGGAGGAAGGGGCGCTCCGGTGGGACGACTACGCCGACTTCCTCAACCGCATCGAAGCGGCGCTCGGCGTCGATCCAACGAGCCAGCCGCCGCTCGCGCGCGCTTTCGCGCCTTAAGACGGGCGGGCGTGCCAAAAAGAAACGGGCGGAGCCGAGGCCCCGCCCGCATGCGTCGATCCGACGCCCAGGTCCGCGGTCAGCCGCCGATGCAGGTGTCGGCTGTCTCAGGCGTGCAAACGTCGAGACCCGTGTAGGTCGGGTCTTCCGGCGGGGCAGCGTTGTTCACCTTCATGTCGTAGATGGCCTTGATGACCTTGTAGCCCATCTCGAACGGCCGCTGGCCGACCTGACCGGCCGAGAGGCCTTCCTTCATCAGGTCGATCTGAACCGGCAGCGTGTCGGCGACGACAAGCGCGAGCGAGCCGTCGGCGATCTTGTCCTTGTACTTCGAGGCCACGTCGCGATAGGCGTCGGGCACGAACTGCGGGAAGCCGCCGGTCGGCGTGAAGGCGTCGAGATCCGGATACTTGCCGAGGATGTCTTCCATCTGCTGCACCGACAGCGGGAAGTCGTCGTTGGTGTAGAGCGGGCAGCCATCCACCTCGGTCCAACCGTTCTGACCGGTCAGGCGCTCGCCTGGCGATTCAGTGCCGGTCATGCCGCCGAGCGTGTCGCGGATGCCCTGCATGCGCTCGTTGTGGTTGGCCGCAGCAGCGCCGCCGGACTGGATGCAGATGGTGCCACCGTTCGGCTTGATCTTCTGCACCAGCTTCGCGATGTTGACGCCGATGTCGTAGTTGTGCGTGCCGATGTAGGCGAGACGCAGATCGGCGTTCTCCGGCAGAAGGTCAGAGTCCCAGGTCAGGACCGGAATACCCTTTGCCTTGGCGTCGGGAAGCACGCTCGCCATTGCGGCGGCGTTGGAGGGCGACACGCCGATGCCGTCAACGCCCTTGGCGATCAGGTCGGCTACGATCTGCACCTGCTCGTCACCGCCGCCGTGCTCGCCGGGACCGGTGAAGTAGCACTCGACCTTGTCGGCGCCGATTTCCTCGACCGCCTTCTCGCAGCCGAGCTTCGCCTGATCGAAGAACGGGTTGTTCAGGTTCTTCGGCACCACAGCGATGACGACCTTGTCCTGCGCGCTGGCCTGACCGGCGAAAATCATGCCGGCGGCGAGAGCGCCAGCTAAGACCGCTGCACTACACAGAATTTTCCTCATTTAGCTTCCTCCCTTTCACTCACTCCGACGCGCCATGTCCTAAGCGACGTTCAGGCGCGCCGCCTCCCGCGGATCTTTTCAAGCAGAACCGCAAGAACGATGAAGACGCCGACGAAGGCGCCTTGCCAATTGGAATCAATGCCCTGCATGAGCAGAGAGTTGCGGATGACCTCAAGCAGCGCCGCCCCGACGAAGGAGCCGTAGGTTCCGCCCTCACCGCCCATCAGGTTGGCGCCGCCGATGACGGTCGAGGCGATGACCTTGAGCTCGTAGCCGGTGCCGAGCGCGTTGATGGCAGAGCCTTGCCAGCCGACCACCATGATGGCGGCGATCGCCGCAGTCAGCCCGGAGAGCATATAGGCCTGCGTCTTGACGCGATCGACCGGGACGCCGGTCAGCCGCGCCGCCTGCTCATTGCCGCCGACCGAATAGAGATGACGGCCCCAGGTGGTGAACTTCAGGATCACGCCAACGACGATCACCAGAATGATCAGCGCCCAGACCATGTGCGACATGCCGAGGAACTCGCCGCCGCCGAAGGCGCGGAAGCCGGGCTTATAGGGCCCGAAATCATAGATCATCTTGTTTTGCGACAGCACGATCGCGACCGAGCGCGCGAAGGACAGCATGCCGAGCGTGACGACGAAGGCGGAAAGCCCGACATAGGCGATCAGCAATCCGTTGATCAGGCCGACGAGCGCTCCGGCCGCCAGTCCGGCGACGATGGCGAGCGCCCAATGATAGCCGGCCTGCAGGATGACGCCGCAGACGACGCCGACGAGGCCCATGGTCGAGCCGACGGAAAGATCGATGCCGCCGGTGATGATGACGGCCACCATGCCGACCGACATGATGCCGATGTAAGCGAAGTTGCGGGTGATGTTGTAGAAGTTCTCGGACGAAGCGAAGGCCTGCGGCTGCAGGAAGCACATCAGCCCGACGATCCCGATCAGCGCCACTGTCACCCAGAAGGGCTGGCTCGAGATCAGCTTCTCGAAGGGCGTCTGCTCCTTGATGCCGACGACGTCCTCGATCGACACGCCGCTCATCGGCGCCGGTGCCGCGACGCCGGCCGGTCCTGCGTCAGGCTGCATGGATCGCCCCCGTGATGAGCCCGGTCACCTCCTCCGGACTGGAATCCTTGACCGCCTTCTCCGCCACCTTGCGGCCGCGTCTGAGCACACAGACGCGGTCGGCGACGCTGAAGACGTCGGGCATGCGGTGGCTGATCAGGACGATGGCGATGCCCTGGTCACGCAGCCGGCGGATCAGGTCGAGCACCTGCGCCACCTGGCGCACCGAGATAGCGGCGGTCGGCTCGTCCATCAGCACGATCTTGGAATCGGCAAGGCGCGTGCGCGCGATCGCCACGGCCTGCCGCTGCCCGCCCGACATGCGGCGCACGAGATCGCGCGGACGCGTCTCCGATTGCAGCTCGGCGAAAAGCTCGCCGGCGCGCGCGTACATCGTGCGGAAGTCCATGAACTTGAACGGCCCCACACGGTTTGCGACCTCACGGCCGAGGAAGACATTGGCGGCGGCCGTCAGGTTGTCGCAAAGCGCGAGATCCTGGTAGACGATTTCGATCCCCTTCTGGCGAGCCTCGACCGGGCGGTGGAAATGCGCTTCGGCCCCTTCCACGAGAATCTGACCGGAAGACGGAGGAAAGTTGCCGGCGATGATCTTGACGAGCGTCGACTTGCCGGCGCCGTTGTCGCCCATGAGGCCGAGCACCTCGCCCTGCTCTAGCTCCAGATCGACCTCCGTCAACGCGGTGATGGCGCCGAAGTGCTTGGAAATCTTGCTGAGCTTGAGAACAGCCACGTAGGCTTCCACCCGACCCTTGGACGTTTCCCGATCCGGCTGGCTGTCGGCCGGTTTGTTTTGCGGAAACGATACGGGCGTCTCACCGGCTTGTCCAGCGACGCGCGCCGGTCGCGAAACGCGCCTACCCCACTACCAGAATATGCAACGCGCGCGGCCCATGCGCGCCGAGGAGCAGAGTCTGCTCGATGTCGGCGGAGCGCGAAGGTCCGGTGACGAGGTTCACGGTGCGCGGCAGCGCGCCGGCGCCGTGGCGTTCGCGGATGCGGCGCCACACCGCCTCGTAATCGCCGGCGACGTCGTCGGCTGAGAGCATCACGATCTCCGTCTCCGGGAGAAAGTTCAGCGTGGTCGGGTTGTCGGGCCCGGAGAGAAGAACGAGCGTGCCCGTCTCCGCGACACCGGCGAAAGCATGGTTGAGCGCGACGACATCGCGCCCGTCGGAAGCGCCCTCAAGGCGCTCAAGATGCGGCTCGCGGTCCCAGGGCAGCTTCGCGATCGCCGGGTCGGCGCCGGTGCGAAGCCGCAAAGGGAGATTGTGGCCGCGCAGATAGCGGGCGACCGCCGACGGGACGTCGTCGGAGGAAATCTGCTCCACCGTGGCGGAGACTCCTTCCGCCATCTTCCGGAAGAGCGCCACGCGTCCCTCCCGGTCGAGCTGCCCACGGGCGGGGATGGTGTTCGGCTGCGGAGACTCAAGACGCGCGGCCACTGCGCTTTTTCGCACCGTGTCGTCGGCGGAAGCGCCGAGCGCGCGCCGAACCTTGGCAAGGACGGTGCCGCGGCCGCTCACGCCCGTCCTCGTCCGGCCTTGTACAGATCCATGAAGGTGCGGCCGGCAGGCGCCGGCAGATCGCGATGCCTGGTCCAGCCGCCGGCCAGTGGCAGCGACTTGAAGCGGCCCGCCGCGCTCCCGAGATTGCCGAGCGCACGCATGGCGATCCGCGTGGCGAAGCGGTAGAGCCGCGGACGCTTGGCGACATAAGCCCAGACACGGATGCCGAAGCGCTGCGTCGCCGGCGACAGCGCGCGCTCGAACTCCTTGTCGCGCCAATGGCGCATCAGCGCCGGGAGCGGGATCATCATCGGACAGACGCTCTCGCAGCGCCCGCAGAAGGTCGAGACGTTCGGCAGCTCGTGCGTCTTCTCGAGCCCGAAGATCGCCGGGTCGAGCGCCTGCCCGATCGGCCCGGGATAGGTGGCGCCGTAAGCGTGACCGCCGACGGCATTGTAGACCGGGCAATGATTCATGCAGGCGCCGCAGCGGATGCAGCGGAGCATCGCCTGGTATTCCGTGCCGAGTACCGCCGAGCGCCCGTTGTCGAGGATCACCACGTGGTATTCCTCCGGCCCATCGGGATCTTCCGGTCGCCGCGGCCCGGTGGAGAGCGTCGTATAGACCGACATGTCCTGGCCGGTGGCCGAGCGTGCGAGGAGCCGCAGGATCGTCGACGCGTCGTCCAATGTCGGAACCATCTTCTCCAGCGACGCGACGACGATGTGGACGCGCGGCAGGATCTGCGTCAGGTCGCCGTTGCCCTCGTTCGTCACGATGATCGAGGTGCCGGTCTCCGCAACGAGGAAGTTCGCGCCGGTGATGCCGACGTCGGCCGCGAGAAAACGATCGCGCAGAACACCGCGCGCCTCGGCGAGGAGGCTGACGGGCTCGGAGAGATCGCGGTCCGGCGGAAGGTGCGTGTGCACGCGGCGGAAGTCGGCTTCCACCTGATCCTTGTTGACGTGCACGGCGGGGGCGATGATGTGGCTCGGCACCTCGCCGCGAAGCTGGATGATATATTCCCCGAGATCGGTCTCGATCGGCGCGATGCCGTTCGCCGCGAGATGCTCGTTCAGGCCGATCTCCTCGGAGATCATCGACTTGCCCTTCGTAGCGGTCCTGGCGCCGACGCGGCGGCAGATGTCGAGGACGATCTTCCGCGCATCTGCTGCCGTCTCGGCGAAATGGACGTGTCCGCCTTGCTCCCTGACGCGTGCCTCGTAGGCCTCCAGGTAGAGGTCGAGATGGTCGAGCGTGTGGTCCTTGATCGCGCGGGCTTCGGCGCGCAGTTGCTCGAACTCGGGCAACGCCGCCACCGCCTTGGCGCGCTTGCCGATGAAGTTGTCGCCGACTTTGCTCAGCGCGCGCTGCAACTGCGCGTCGTCGAGCGCGTCGCGCGCGTTCTCCTTGAAATGCTCGGCGGTGATCTGCATCAGCCGCCGCCCTTGTCGTCGGCGGCTACGGATGTCCCGTCGTCGAGCAGCCGCTCGACAATGACCGTGTCGCGCCAGACTCCGTCGAGCCGCGCATGGCGCTGGTAGATTCCGACCTCGCGAAAGCCTAGCGCCGCGCAGAGCCGCCTGCTCGCGACGTTCTCCGGAAAGATGCGCGATACGAGCTTCCAGTAGCCTCGCCGCGCCGTCTCCTCGATGAGAGCCGCGAGCAACGCCTGGCCGACGCGCTGCGAGCGCGCGGCGCGCCCGACATAGACGGAGAACTCGCCCACGCCCGCGTAGCAGGGTCGCGCGCGATAGGGGAAGACCGCGGCAAAGCCGAGAATCTCGCCGGCGCGCTCCGCCACGACGATCGGCCCGCCTCGCGCGAACCAGGCGAGGATGTCGGTCTCCGTGCGCGGCTCGGTCTCGAAGGTGGCGATGCGCTCTTCGATGCCCTGATTGTAGATCGCGCAGATCTGCGCGGCGTCGCGCCTCTCGCCAATGCGCACGCCGAGACGATCCGCCGAGGCGACAGCTGCGGTCACTCCGCCTCCCCGATCGCCGGCGCATCGGCCATGCCGGCAAGCACCTCTGCGACGTGGCGCGATTTCACTCCGCTGCCCTCGCGTTTCAGCTTGCCGGCCATGTTCAAGAGGCAGCCGAGGTCGCCGGCGAGCAGCGTCTTCGCGCCGGTTCCCGTGATCGCGGCCGTCTTCTTCTCGACGATGGCGTTGGAGACATCCGGATATTTGACGCAGAAGGTACCGCCGAAACCGCAGCAGACGTCGGCGTCGGGAAGCTCCTTCAGCTCCAATCCCTCGACCGAGCCGAGCAGCCGGCGCGGCTGCGCCTTGATGCCGAGCTCGCGGAGGCCAGAGCAGGAATCGTGATAGGTGACGCTGCCCTCGTGGCGCGCCGTCACTTTCTCGATTCCGCGCATGTCGGTCAGGAAGCTGACGAGCTCGAAGGTCCTTGCGGCAAGCGCGTCGGCGCGCCTTTGCCAAACAGGCTCGTCGGCGAGGAGCGCCGGATAGTGCTTCTTGATCATGCCGGCGCAGGAGCCCGAGGGCGCCACGACGTAGTCGTAGGCCTCGAAAGCGGCGATCACGCTCTTCGCGAACGCCTTGGCGTCGCCGCGGTCGCCGGAATTGTAGGCGGGCTGGCCGCAGCAGGTCTGCCCCTCAGGCACCTCCACGCGGCAACCGGCGTCCTCCAGAAGCTTCAGCGCCGCGAAGCCGACGGTGGGGCGGAAAAGGTCGACCAGGCAAGTCACGAAAAGCGCGACCCTGGGGACGTCGGGGACAGATCTGGGCTTTGCGGCGGATGCTTCGGACATGGCGAGCCTTTCGTGCACGATTTGCACGCAGGTCGAGGCCCGGTCAAATCCAATCGCGAAGCGAATTCGCCGCAGCGCGGCGGCCCGTTTAGGCGCCGGGAACCGCCCGGATCGGTTACGTTCCGGCCGTTCCAGGGTGAGGCCGATGAGCGACGCCGAAGACAACCGATCCGCGCGCGGGCCGTTCGGGCTTTCCGAGCACCCGCTGATGCCGCGCATCCTCGGCGAGATCCACGCGCGGCCGTTCCAGCTCATCACCGTCCCGTGCACCATCGTCCGGCTGGCGTTCCTCGCCGCCGGCGGCGATTTCTCCGCCGATCTTCGCGCGCTAACCCAACTGGAAGAGCGCCGCGGGCGGCCGCGACCGGCGGCGGTCTCAGCCGCAGGCTCGGTCCCGCCATGCGCACCTGCGAGACCGTCTCGCAGCAACAGGAAACGCTGTCGCAAAGGCTCTCGCGCGCAGCCGACCTCCTGCGCACCCGCGTCGACGTGGAGCTCGCTCGAACAGGGGAACCGCGACCTCCTCAGCTCCATGGACCGGCGGGCCAAGCTGCAGCTTCGCCTGCAGCGCACGGTGGAGGACTCTCCGTGGCCGCGGTCAGCTACTACGTCGTCGGCCTCATCAGCTATCTGGTGCACGGCGCGGAGGCGGCATGGCGTCCGCTCGATCCGAGCCACGTCGTGGCGCTCGCCGTCCCCGTCGTGGTGCTAGCGATCTGGCTCCTCGTCCGCCGCATCCGCCGCCGCAGCAGCGACGCCTGAAGCCGACTCAAAGCCTATTCGACAGGCCGCGGAAAAGGCCCTAGTGAAAGGCCTATGTCCCTTTCCATGCCGGAGCCGAAGGCCGACATTCTCGCCAAACGGGAGACGATCGCGCGCGATCTCGCGGCCATCGTCCCCGGCGAAGGCGTCGTAGCCGGGGCCGACGGGCTCCGCCCCTTCGAGACCGACGGCCTCACCGCCTACCGGCAGGCGCCGATGCTCGCGGTACTGCCGGAAACGGTCGAGCAGGTGAGCCAGGTGCTGCGCTACTGCCACGAGAACGGCATCCGCGTGGTGCCGCGCGGCTCCGGCACCTCGCTCTCCGGCGGCGCGCTGCCGCTCGCCGACAGCGTGCTCCTGGTCATGTCGAAGTTCAACGAGGTTCTGGACATCGACTACGACAACCGCGTGGCGGTGGTGCAGCCGGGCGTGACCAATCTCGGGGTGACCAACGCCGTCTCGCGCCAGGGCTTCTACTACGCGCCCGACCCCTCCTCGCAGATCGCCTGCTCGATCGGCGGCAACGTGGCGGAGAATTCCGGCGGCGTGCACTGCCTGAAATACGGGCTCACCGCCAACAACGTGCTCGGCATCGAGATGGTGCTGATCACCGGCGAGGTGATCCGCATCGGCGGCAAGCACCTCGACAGCGAAGGCTACGACCTCTTGGGCCTGATGACGGGATCGGAGGGCCTGCTCGGCGTCGTCACCGAGGTGACGGTCAGGATCCTGCGCGCGCCGGAGACCGCTCGCGCGGCGCTGATCGGCTTTCCGACCAGCGAGGACGCCGGGCAATGCGTCGCCGACATCATCGGCGCCGGCATCATCCCGGGCGGCATGGAGATGATGGACAAGCCCGCGATCCACGCAGCCGAGGACTTCGTCCATGCCGGCTATCCACGCGACGTCGAGGCGCTCCTGATCGTGGAGCTCGACGGGCCGGAGCGCGAGGTGAGCGCGCTCTTCACGCGGGTCGAAGAGATCGCCGTCGCGGCCGGCGCGACGACCTTCCGTCTCTCCGCCAACGAAACCGAGCGGCAGCTTTTCTGGGCGGGGCGCAAGGCTGCGTTCCCGGCGGTCGGGCGGATTTCGCCCGACTATTACTGCATGGACGGCACGATTCCGCGGAAGGCGCTCCCGGAGGTGCTGCGGCGAACGCGTGCGCTTTCCAAGGTCTACGGGCTTCGCGTCGCCAACGTCTTCCACGCCGGCGACGGCAACCTCCATCCGCTCATCCTCTACGACGCCAACAAGCCCGACGAGCTGGAGCGCGCCGAGGCCTTCGGCGCCGACATCCTCAAGCTCTGCGTGGAGGTCGGCGGCGTGCTCACCGGCGAGCACGGGGTGGGCGTGGAGAAGCGCGACCTCATGCCGACGATGTTCTCAAAGGACGACCTTGCGCAGCAGGAGCGGGTGAAGTGCGCCTTCGATCCGGACCACCTGCTCAATCCCGGTAAGATGTTCCCCGAGCTCCACCGTTGCGCCGAGCTCGGCCGCATGCACGTCCACAAGGGCAAGGTGGCTTTTCCCGACCTGCCGAGGTTTTGACGCCGGGAATGGAGACGACGCTCAAGCCCGTCGATGCCGATGGCGTGCTCGACGCGGTCCGCTGGGCGGCGGCGGAAGAGATTCCGCTCGACGTCTTCGGCCACGGCTCCAAGCGCGGCGTGGGGCGCCCGGTGCAGGCGGAATACGGGCTCGACCTCTCCGGCCTCTACGGCATAACGCTCTACGAGCCCGAGGAGCTGGTGCTCTCCGCCAAGGCCGGCACGCCGGTCGCCGACATCGAGGCGCTGCTTTCCGAGCACAACCAGATGCTCGCCTTCGAGCCGATGGATTTCGGGCCGCTCTTTGGCGCGATGCGCGGGCGCGGCACGCTCGGCGGCATGCTCGCGGCGAACGCGAGCGGCCCGCGGCGGCTCAAGGCGGGCGCGGCGCGCGACCATGTGCTTGGCATCCGCGCGGTCTCCGGTCGCGGCGAGGCGTTCAAGTCGGGCGGACGCGTCGTCAAGAACGTCACCGGCTACGACCTCTCCAAGGGCCTGGCCGGCTCGTGGGGCACGCTCGCGGTCGTCACCGAAGCGACCTTCAAGGTGCTGCCCCGGCCGGAGGCGTCGGCGACGCTGGTCGTCGCCGGGCTCGACGACGAGACGGCGGTCGCCGCGCTCTCCAAGGCGATGGGCACGCCGTTCGACGTGTCGGGCGCGGCGCATCTGCCGGATAACCTCGTGGCGGAGGTGCCCGACGCGGCGTTCGCATCGGGCGGGCGGGCCGCGACCTTGATCCGGCTCGAAGGCATCCCGCCATCGGTCGATTACCGTGCCGAAAAGCTCACTGCGCTCGTCGGCCGCCTCGGCGAGGTCTCGGTCGTCGAAGACGCGCAATCGGAAGCCGTCTGGAGGGCCGTGCGCGACGCGTCCGCCTTCGGCTCGTCGGTGCAGCCGGTCTGGCGCGTGAGCGTCGCGCCGAGAGCCGGCCCGACGATCATCGCCGCGCTGAAGGACTCAGGGCCGCTCCGCCATTTCTACGACTGGTCGGGCGGGCTCGTCTGGATCGAAGTCGGCTCGGACGTCGCGGACGGGCTGGAGCTCGCCATCCGTGCCGCGGTTGCCGCGAGCGGCGGAGGGCATGCGACGCTGGTGCGCGGCAGTCCGACGCTTCGTGCGTCCGTTCCGCCCTTCGAGCCCCAGCCCACTGCGCTCGCAGCGCTCGCGAAGCGGCTCAAGGCGCAGTTCGATCCGCGCGGGATATTGAATCCCGGACGCATGGTGGCGGGAGTCTGAGCGTGCAGACCGCGTTCACTCTTCAGCAGCTCGCCGACCCCGACATCCAGGAAGCGGATTCGGTCCTGCGCCGCTGCGTCCACTGCGGCTTCTGCCTCGCCACCTGCCCGACCTATCTGGAGCTCGGCAACGAGTTGGATTCGCCGCGTGGACGAATCTACCTGATCAAGGACATGCTGGAGAACGACAAGCGGGCATCGGAAGAGGTGACGACGCATATCGATCGCTGCCTCTCCTGCCTCTCCTGCATGACCACCTGCCCGTCCGGCGTCGACTACATGCGCCTTGTCGACCAGGCGCGGGTGAGGATCGAGAAGACCTACCGCCGGCCGCTTCTCGACCGGCTATTCCGCGCGCTGCTTTCGGCGATACTTCCTTATCGCCGCCGCTTCCGCATGGCGCTGCGGCTTGCCGGGCTCGGCCGCGCGCTCGTCCCCGTCCTGAACGGCTTCGGCCTAGCCGGCCGGCGGCTCGAGGCGATGCTCGCGCTGGCACCGGCGCGGCTTCCCGCGCGCTCCACCATCAAGCCCGGCGTCAGCTTCACGCCCGAGGGCGAGCAGCGCGGACGCGTGGCGCTTCTCAACGGCTGCGCGCAATCGGTGCTCGATCCGGGCATCAACCTTGCTGCGCTCAGGTTGCTCTCGCGCTTCGGCGTCGAGGTGGTCTTTCCCAAGGGCGAGGCGTGCTGCGGCGCCATCGTCCACCACATGGGGCGGGCGGACCAGGCGCGGCGCCTCGCCCGCGCCAACATCGACGCCTGGATGGAGGAGATCGAAGGCGAGGGCCTCGACGCGATCGTCACCACCACGTCGGGCTGCGGAACCACGATCAAGGACTATGCGCATCTCTTCCGCGACGATCCCGCCTACGCGGAGAAAGCGGCGCGCGTCGCAGCACTGACCGCCGACGTGTCGGAGTATCTCGCCTTGCTGAAGCTGCCGCCGAGCCGGCGCGGCGCTCATGTGGTCGTCGCCTACCACGCCGCCTGCTCGCTGCAGCACGGCCAGCGCGTCACGCGAGAGCCGAAAGCGCTTCTGATGAATGCCGGCTTCGAAGTGCGCGACGTGCCGGAGGGCCACATCTGCTGCGGCTCGGCGGGGACCTACAACATCCTGCAGCCCGACATCGCCGAGCGGCTGCGCGACCGGAAGGTCGGAAACATCGCTTCGGTGGCGCCGGACGTGATCGCTGCCGGCAACATCGGCTGCATCGCGCAGATCGCATCGGGCACGCACGTGCCCGTGCTTCATACGGTGGAGCTCCTCGACTGGGCCTATGGCGACGACGAGGCGGATTTCCTGAGGCGCGGCGGCTCGCCCTTCGGTGAAGGGGTTTCTTGAGCGGCTGCCATCGGCAAGAGTTGAGATACGACAGGGAGACGGGAATGACGGATCGGGTTGCGGTCGGAGACATCGCGATTGCGCGAAGCCTCTACGACTTCGTCAACGGGGAAGCGCTGCCGGGAACCGGCGTGACGCCGGAATCCTTCTGGAGCGGGCTCGGCGCCATCGTGCGCGACCTTGCGCCAGAAAACCGCGCGCTGCTCGATAAGCGCAACCGGCTGCAATCGGAGATCGACCGCTGGCATCACGACCGCCGGGGCAAGAATTTCGAGCTCACCGAATACAAGAGCTTCCTGGAGATGATCGGCTATCTCCTTCCCGAGGGCCCCGACTTTTCGATCACGACCGCGAATGTCGATCCGGAGATCGCCGAGGTCGCCGGGCCGCAGCTCGTCGTGCCGGTGATGAATGCGCGCTACGCGTTGAACGCCGCCAATGCGCGCTGGGGGAGCCTCTACGACGCGCTCTACGGCACCGACGCGATATCCGACGAGGGCGGCGCCGCGCGCGGCAAGGGCTATAACCCCGTGCGCGGGCGCAAGGTCGTGGCAACGGCGCGCAAGATGCTCGACGACTTCTTTCCGCTCGACACGGCGAAGGAAGACGCGCCGGGCTGGGCGACGGTCACCGGCGTCGCGGTGAAGGACGGCAAGCTTGCGGTCGATTACGCGCCAGGGGCCAGCGGCGGATTGCGCGATGCTGCGCAGTTCGTGGGCTATCTGGGCGAGGAGAGCGCACCGTCGTCGGTTCTCCTCAAGCAGCATGGCCTGCACGTCGAAATTCTGATCGACCGCGAGAGCCCGATCGGCAAGGACGATCCGGCCGGAATCGCCGACATCGTCGTCGAGGCGGCGATGACGACGATCATGGATTTCGAGGACTCGATCGCCGCCGTCGACGCGGAGGACAAGGTCGCGGCCTACCGCAACTGGCTCGGCCTGATGAACGGCGACTTGACCGCAAGCTTCGAGAAGGGCGGCAAGACGGTCGACCGCGCGCTCAACCCCGACCGCACCTTCAAGAGCCCTGGAGGCGGCATGCTGACGCTGCACGGGCGGAGCCTGATGCTGGTCAGAAACGTCGGGCATCTGATGACGATCGACGCCGTCGTGACGAAGGACGGCGCGCCGATTCCCGAAGGCCTCCTCGACGCGATGGTGACCTCGGCGATTGCGCTTCATGACATCGGCAAGAACGGTCGCCGGACGAACAGCCGCGCCGGCTCGGTCTATATCGTGAAGCCGAAGATGCACGGGCCGGAGGAGGTCGCCTTCACCGACACGCTCTTCGGCCGGGTGGAAGACGTGCTCGGACTTCCGCGCTTCACGCTCAAGATCGGCATCATGGACGAGGAGCGGCGCACGACGCTCAACCTCAAGGAATCGATCCGTGCTGCCAAGGACCGCGTCGTCTTCATCAACACCGGCTTCCTCGACCGCACCGGCGACGAGATCCATACCTCGATGGAAGCAGGGCCGATGATCCGCAAGGGCGACATGAAGGCGTCGACCTGGATCCAGGCCTACGAGGATTCCAACGTCGACATCGGGCTTAGGTGCGGCCTCCCCGGCCGTGCGCAGATCGGCAAGGGCATGTGGGCCATGCCCGATTTGATGGCCGACATGCTGAAGCAGAAGATCGCGCACCCGATGGCCGGCGCCAACACGGCATGGGTCCCCTCGCCCACCGCGGCAACGCTGCATGCTCTCCACTATCACCAGGTCGACGTGAAGGCGCGGCAGGAGGAGCTGAAGTCGCGCGGCCGCGCCTTGATCGATGATATCCTGGCGATCCCGGTCGCCGAGCGGCCGAACTGGCCGCCGGAGGAGATCCAGCAGGAACTCGACAACAACGCGCAGGGAATCCTCGGCTACGTGGTGCGCTGGATCGACCAGGGCGTCGGCTGCTCGAAAGTTCCCGACATCAACAATGTGGGGCTGATGGAGGACCGCGCGACGCTTCGAATCTCCAGCCAGCACATCGCCAACTGGCTCCATCACGGGATCGTCTCGAACGCTCAGGTGACGGAGACGCTGAAGCGCATGGCGGCGGTGGTCGACAAGCAGAACGCCGGCGACCCGCTCTACCAGCCGATGGCGCCGAACTTCGACGACAGCGTCGCCTTCCAGGCCGCCTGCGACATCGTCTTCAAGGGACGCGAGCAGCCGAACGGCTACACCGAGCCGATCCTCCACGCGCGGCGGAAAGAGGCGAAGCGGAAGGCACGCGCGGGTAGCTGATAACGTTCACTGTCGACATTGCCGGGCTTGACCCGGCAATCCACTTCGTAGCGGCCGAGGAAGCTCCGAGCTTTGCGAATGGATGCCGGATCAAGTCCGGGCATGACGACAGAGGAGCGGACGGAAAGAAAAGGGCGGCTCGCGGCCGCCCCTTCTTCTCGAGGCTTTCGCCTCACTCACATCACGACGACCCTCGTACCGACATGAACGAACTGGTAGAGCTCGGTAATGTGCTCGTTCAGCATGCGGATGCAGCCGGACGACATGTTCTGGCCGATCGACCAGGGAGCGTTCGTGCCATGGATGCGGAACATGGTGTCGCGGCCGTGGTCAAAGAGGTAGAGCGCGCGAGCGCCGAGCGGGTTATCGACGCCGCCGGGCATGCCGTTCGAATATTCGACCAGCTCCGGCCGACGCTCGACCATCTCGGCCGGCGGCGTCCAGGTCGGCCATTCCTGCTTCGCGCCGACCTCGACGGTTCCGCTCCAGCCGAAGCCTTCGCGACCGACGCCGACGCCGTAGCGGATCGCCATCCCGCCTTCGAGCACGTAGTAGAGGAACTTGTTCTTCGTATCGACGACGATCGTCCCTGCCGCTTCGTCAGTCGCGTAGGCGACCACCTGGGCCTGATATTGCGGATCGAGCGGCCGGTTGTGATCTTCGTGCTGCTGATAGGTGACGAAGGTGTGGCTCGCCGGATCATAGACGCGGTGAGGCATGGCCTGCGCGGCCACGGATGCCGTGGCGGCGAGCGAAACTCCGATCACGACGGAACGAGCAAAGCGGAAAAAAGACATCTGAACCCCTCCAAGAGCCGGCCCTCCGCGGCCAGCGTTGGCATGGTTAATATTGGGTGCAGGTTTCGGCGCGATGTCCCGCCTGTTTCGTGGCGCACTATCGCGTTTCAGGAAGGATTCTTCGGGCTCAAGGGCCCGAAACGACGACGGCCCGCCGAAGCGGGCCGTCGCGGTTGGACGAGTGAGTTCGGAAAGAGCCCTAGATGACGACGACTTTGGTGCCGATCTGCACCAGGTCGTAGAGTTCCAGCACGTTCTCATTCAGCATGCGGATGCAGCCGGAGGAAACGTTCTGGCCGATCGAATAGGGCTCGATCGTGCCGTGGATGCGATAGAGCGTGTCGCGGCCCTTGTCGTCGAAGAGATAGAGGGCGCGCACGCCGAGCGGATTGCCTTCGCCGCCAGGCATCCCGTCAGCCTGGTACTTGGCGAGCTCGGGTTGCCGCTTCACCATGTCGTCGGGCGGAAACCACTTTGGCGCTTCGCGCTTGGCTCCGACGTGGACCGTGCCGGTCCAGCCGAAACCTTCGCGGCCGACGCCGACGCCCATGCGGATCGCCTTGCCGCCTTCGAGCACGTAGTAGAGGAACTTCTGCCCGGTATCGACAACGATGGTGCCCGGCGCCTCTGCGCCCGTGTAGCTCACGATCTGGCGGTCGAACTTCTTGTCCGGCTTCTGATAGGTCCGAGGCACCATGGCCGCGGGCGCGGACCCCGGAGCACTGTGCGCATCCTGGCGCAACTTTTCCGGATCGTAGGTCAAGTAGGAGTGCGTCGCGGGGTCGTAGATGGTGCGCGGCACGGCACCCGCCGCGAAGGCCGCCACTCCAAAGACGACGCTCAGTACGCCCACAGCAGCCGCCTGCGGAAACCTCATTCGAAAAACCTCCAGCCCAATTCCCGAGATTCGCCAATCTCATACTGAATTTCGCCGGCCCTCGCCAGCAGGCCCCGTGCGCTTCGCGCAGATGCGTTGCATTGGCGCATCGGCCGTCCGCTCGCGCTCGTTGCACCGAATGCAATCCGGCGCGCTATAGCGCGCCGAAAAACCGTTCTCCCCTAGAGGACAACGACCCGCGTGCCGACGCTGGTACGATTGTAGAGCTCGATCACGTCTTCGTTACGCATGCGGATACAGCCGGAGGAGACCGCATGTCCGATCGTCCACGGCTCGTTCGACCCGTGGATGCGGAACAGCGTGTCGCGCCCGCCATCGTAGAGGTAGAGGGCACGCGCCCCGAGCGGATTGCTGGGTCCGCCGGGCATCGACACCGGCAAATACGGCTGACGCTGGCGCATCTCCGCCGGCGGCGTCCAGGTCGGCCACTCGGCCTTGCGCCCGACATGCACGCGTCCGCTCCAACCGAAGCCCTCGCGCCCGACGCCGACGCCATAACGCTGCGCCTTGCCGCCCTCGAGGACGACATAGAGGTAGCGTGCGCGGGTATCGATAACGATCGTGCCGGGCCTCTCATTGGTCGGATAGTCGACGAGCCGAGGCAGATAGGCCGGATCTATCGTGTGTCGTGGTGCCGGCGCCCGCGTCCGCACCTGCGCTCTGGCGTTGGCCGGCGAGTTACGGGTGCCGCCGAAGCCCCGGAAGATGCCCGTCGAGGGCGCCGTACGTGGGTCGTAGGGGGTCGATCCAAAGGGATTCTCGCTCATCGCGAGCTGAACCCACTGGGCGTCGATTGCGGGGTCGCCGCTCGTCTGCAGGCGCGAACCCGCGGCTGCGACCGAGACGGCGCCGGCAAGCAGAATGAAGAGAAAGGAAAGGATGGTGCGCTGCATGACGTACTCACTACTGATCGTCGATAACGATAACGAAGCGTAAGCCGGAAAATGGCTGCACTTCGGTGAACGGACGGCGCCCCCGCGCTGCCGAGCCCGCGCATTTTTCATTATGCCTAAGAAACGGTTTCAGGTCACCTGAGGCGAGCGCGCACCTTGGCCAAGACGGCGGGCAGCATCTGCGCCGCCTCGTCCTTGCTCATGCCCGGGCGGATGCGCGGATCATAGAGCATGTTCAGGAGATAGCGGTCGAAGCTGGTAAAGGTCGTGTGGCCTGAGTAGTCGTTGAAGACGCTTTCTGAAAGCGTGCGGTCGTCGTTGACCGGCCCCAGACCTTGCAGCACTTCCTCGACGGTGCAGCGGCGCAGAAGGACCTCGCCCTCGTCGGCGACGATCACCGCGTCGGAGCGTATGATCTCTCCGGTGCTGGAGACGAGGCGGACGAGGCACTTGCCGGGCGCGAAGTGCGACGCCGGGCGGCCATAGACCTCACGCGTGACGATAGCGCGGTAATCCCTGCGATCGACGACGAAGACGCGAAAATTCGCCTTCTCCGGCGCGGCGACGAGGCGGATGTCGAGGCCGACGATGAGCGTGGGGAGCGAGCGCACGAAGCTCGCGACCTCACCGCCGCGGCGCGCGCGTGAGCGGTCGTCGACATAGACGCGCACCGGCTGTGTGAACTTCTTCACGATGTTGGACTGCCAGCCCCAGCTCGGATATTCGGAGCCGAAGACGGTGCGCTTGAACCCGTCGGCAAGGTCCGCGTCGGTGAAAGCCAAGCTCGGCGTCGCCGCGAGGCAGACGAGAAGCGCGAACGCATGGCGGATGGACGAATGACGCACGGTTACTGCCACCATGGGCCTAGTATGCAAGGCATGTCTTTCACAGAAGTAAGCGCCGTGCCGGCGCGCCTGGGCACGGCATGACGCGCCTTGCCGACGGCCTGGTCGAAGGTGCCGATGCGCGGCCGCGCTGCTGGTGGCCGGGATCCGACGCGCTCTACGTCCGATATCACGACGAGGAATGGGGCCGTCCGGTCGCCGACGACCAGCGGCTCTTCGAAAAGCTCTGCCTCGAAGGCTTTCAGTCGGGGCTCTCGTGGATCACCATCCTCAGGAAGCGCGAGAACTTCCGCGCCGCCTTCGCAAACTTCGATTTCGTCAAGCTGGCGAAGTTCGGCGCGCGCGACGTAGAACGCTGTCTTGGCGACGCCGGCATCGTGCGCCACCGCGGCAAGATCGAGTCGGTCATCAACAACGCCAAGCGCGCCTGCGCGCTCGTCGAGGAGGAAGGCTCGCTCGCCGCCTTCGTCTGGCGCTTCGAGCCGCGTTCCAAGGACCGGCCGAAGAAGCTCAACCGTGCGGCGCTCGCGCAGCTTTCGAAGTCGCCGGAGTCGACCGCGCTCTCCAAAGCACTGAGAGAACGCGGCTGGTCCTTCGTCGGGCCGACGACGGTCTACGCCTTCATGCAGGCGATGGGTCTCGTCAACGATCACATCGAAGGTTGTGCGTGTCGCGCCGAGATTGAGAAGGCCCGTCGCGCTTTCGTGCGACCAACTTGACGCTTCGGTGAGGGAGCCGTTGTCGCCCCACCGTCGTTTCTGGCACTATGGGAGCGAGGGGCGTGCGATGACGGAGCTCAGATGCCAAGCTTGAGCGATTGGCAGATCACGCCTGCCCGGCAGCCGAAGGCCGGCGAGTACGATTTCGACCTGGAACGCGCACTCACCTCGATCGTCGGCCTCCGCACGATGGTGCCGGACGACGCGTTCACCGCGGAGACGCTCGGCACGGAGCGCGGCGGACACGGTGTCATCATCCGCGACGGCGTGGTGCTCACCATCGGCTACCTCATCACCGAGGCCGAGGAGGTGTGGATCAGTCTCGCCGACGACAGCGTCGTGCCGGGTCATCCGATCGCCTACGACCAGACGACGGGCTTCGGGCTGGTGCGGGCGCCCGGTCAGCTCGACTTGCCGATATTGCCGCTCGGGCGCTCGAGTGTGGCGCAGCCGGGAAACCGCGTCGTGATGGCCGGCGCCGGCGGACGACGCCATGCGCTCGCCGCGACGATCGTGGCGAAGCAGGAATTCGCCGGCTACTGGGAATACGTGCTCGACGAAGCGATCTTCACCGCGCCGGCGCATCCTTACTGGGGCGGCGCGGCGCTGATCGGCGCCGGCGGCGACCTTCTCGGCATCGGCTCGCTGCAAGTGGAGCAGCGGACGGCGGGAGGCGAAGGCGGCCAACTCAACATGATCGTGCCGATCGACCTCTTGAAGCCGATCCTCGACGACCTGCTTTCGAGCGGACGCGCGGCGCGACCGCCGCATGCGTGGCTCGGGCTCTTCGCCACCGACCTCGAGGGCAAGGTCTTCGTCGTCGGCGTCTATGCCGGCGCGCCGGCCGATCAAGCCGGCCTCAAGCCGGGCGACCTCGTGCAGTCCGTCGCCGGCGAGCCGGTCGCGAGCCTTGCCGACTTCTTCCGCAAGGTGTGGTCGGTCGGGCCGGCCGGCGTTTCCGTGCCCATCGTCGTCAGCCGCGACGGCGAGACCATCGACGCGCACATCACCTCAAGCGACCGCGAGCTTTTTCTGAAGAAGCCGCGGATGCATTCCTGACGCCTGCGAGGCGGCGTGTGGCGCACGCCGTCTCGGCGCGCTAACCTCACGCGAAATGCCCGACCCGTCGCGGACAGCGCGGCAGGGATCGGCGTCTCCTGGGGGGCCCGTTGCCTGATTTTCCTATCGTCGACAGCCACGTCCACCTGCTCGACCCGAGCCGGCTCGGCTACGCCTGGACCGCCGGAGCGCCCTCGCTCAAAGCCAAGAAGCTTCCCGCCGACCTCGACGCCGCGGCGAAGCCGGTCAGGATCGAGCAGATCGTCTTCGTCGAGGTCGACGTGGACACTCCGCAGCATCTCGCCGAGGCGGAATGGGTCTCAGAGATCGCCGCGGCCGATCCGCGCGTCAAGGGCATGGTCGCGGCGCTACCGCTCGAGCGGGGCAAGGCGGTCGAAGGCGAGCTCGAGGAGCTGCGCAAGCACAAGATTTTGCGCGGTATCCGACGGCTGATTCAAAACCATCCCGACCCGGATTTCTGCATCAAGCCAGACTTCATCGCCGGCCTGAAGCTGGTCGGCTCCCACGATCTCGTCTTCGACATCTGCGTCTTCCACAACCACCTGCCGAATGTCATCAAGATGGTCGAAGCCTGCCCGGAGGTCCGCTTCGTGCTCGACCATATCGGCAAGCCGGCGATCAAGGACGGGCTGCTCGATCCTTGGCGGCAGCACATGAAGGAGCTTGCGGCGCACGAGAACGTTTTTTGCAAGATCTCCGGCGTCGCCAACGAGGCGGATCACAAGAACTGGACGCGCGATCAGCTCAAACCCTACATCGCGCACGCCATCGAGTGCTTCGGCTTCGACCGGGCCTTCTTCGGCGGTGACTGGCACGTGATGGAGCTTGCGATCCGCTATCCCGAATGGGTGGCGATCGTCGACTGGGTAACGGAAGACGCGAGCCGGGAAGAGAAGCGCAAGCTCTTCCACGACAACGCCGTTCGCTTCTACAGCCTCGACCGCTAGCGGTGCGATGACTCCGGAAGCGCTCAGGCGGCGCGTCTACAATATTGCCGAAATGCGACGGCACGCCCGCCGCATCCTGCCGAAACCGGTCTTCGACTTTGCCGACGGTGGGGCCGAAGAGGAGTGGACGCTGCGGCGCAACGAGTCGGCCTTCGACCGGCATCACCTCGTACCGCAAACGCTTCGTGGCGCGGCCGAGCGCGACCTCTCGGTCGAGCTTTTCGACAAGACACTGGCGCTTCCCGTGATGATCGGGCCGACCGGCCTTTCCGGGCTCTTCTGGCCGAACGGCGAGATTTGCGCCGCGCGCGCCGCCGCGGCTGCGGGAACGGCCTTCTGCCTCAGCCATGCCTCGGTCTGCACGATCGAAGAGCTCGCCGAGACCGGGGTTGCGCCACGCTGGATGCAGGTCTTCATCTACAAGGACCGCGGCTTCACACGCGAGCTTGCCGAGCGCGCGCAAGCCGTCGGCTACGATGCGCTCGTGCTCACCATCGACAACCAGCTCACCGGCAACCGCGAGCGCGATGTCCGCAATGGCTTCACCATTCCGCCGAGACTTGCGCCGCTCGACGTGGCGGCGATGGCGACGAAGCTCCCCTGGCTCCTGCGCATGCGCCCCGAGTTGAAGCGCATCACCTTCGCCAATTATGTTCGCCCCGGCGACGCTTCCGGGCTGACGCGTCTTGCCGGCCGCGTGGCGGAGATGCTCGACCCGGCAATGTCGTGGCGCGACGTCGACGAGCTTCGCCGCGTCTGGAACGGGCCGCTCATCCTGAAGAGCGTGCTCAGCCCCGTCGAGGCGCGCGAGGCGCTTCAGCATGGCGTCGACGGGATCGTCGTGTCGAACCATGGCGGTCGTCAGCTCGACGGAGCGGTCTCCTCGATCGAGGCGCTGCCGGACGTGGTGGAGAGCGTCGAAGGGCGCATCCCGGTGCTTCTCGACGGCGGGGTCAGACGCGGGGCGGACGTGGTGAAGGCGCTCGCGCTCGGCGCGCGCGCCTGTTTGATTGCGCGACCACAGCTTTGGGGGCTGGCGGTCGCCGGCGAACAAGGCGTTGCACGCGTGCTTGAGATTTACCGGAGCGAGATCGACCGCGTCATGGGGTTGAGCGGGCTTCGCCGCATCGCCGACATCGGAGCGGACCTCCTTCGAAGCGCGCCGCGGCGCTGAGCGCTAATCGACCTCGCGAATTCGCTCCGGCGGAATCATCGAGCCATAGAAATCGGGCTTCTTCAGTCCGTCCTTCACCTTCGCCTCGAGGTCCGACTCCAGAGCGCGGACGGCACCGAGATGCTCGATCGTCTCACCGATCTTGGCGAACGGAACCACGACTACGCCGTCCTCGTCGGCGACGACGATGTCCCCGGGGGAGACCGCGACGCCGCCGACGATCACCGGGAACCCGACGGTCCCCGGTCCGACTTTCGTCGGAGAGTTCGGCGTGACGCCCGATGCGAAGCACGGAAGCCCGACGGCGCGAATGCCGGGCACGTCGCGCACGAGCCCGTCGGTCACGAAAGCCGCGATGCCGTTGTTCTTCATCATGCCCATCACGAGATCGCCAATGACGGCGGTGCTGGAGAACGAATCGGCCGCGCAGAGAATCACGTCGCCGGGCTGAGCCACGTCGAGCACGCCGAAGACGGCAAGGCAGTCGGCCGGTCCTGCTTCACAAGTGAGCGCCGTGCCGCAGAAGCTCTTCGCCCCGCCGATCGGCTTGATGCGGTAATCGAGCGCGCCGCGACCGCCCATCGCGTCGACCACGTGCCCCGTCAGCGCACCCTTGAAGGCTGCGAGCTCTTCGGCGCTCGGGCGCGGGAAGCGGCGGCGTACGGTGAGAAGCGGCGGATCCTCGATCATCGTCTCGTCCTGTCGGCTGGGGGTGAAGGAAGATGACCCGAAACACCGGCGCGGCCAAGCAACCGGGTCGGCGGGCGCGTGGAAACTTTTCGTTCATAAAGCCCGAGAAGCGCCGCGCGCCGGCCGCTTTTCACTCGGAAGAAGACGCGATTCGACCTTTCTACTCGGGTAAATGGCGGAAAGTTCACCTAATCTTAGCGTGCTTCGCCGTTGATGGCCGCCTTGCTCTGCGAGGCGGCCGATGCACTCCGGCTCGATTGTCAAACAGGCGACGGCCACCGCGCGTCGGGCGGCGCTTATTGCGCTTCTCGGAGCGGCTGCGGTCGTCGGCGCCTTCCTGGCGGAGCGGGCCTATTTCCAAGAACAGATCCGCACCGCCACTGAGCGGTTGGTCAAGGCAAATCGCGCCGCCGACCTCATCTTGCTCGCCGACGAGCGACTGACGATGTCGGCGAACATGGCGGCGGCGACCGGCGAGAAACGCTGGATCGACCGTTACGAAGCCGAAATTCCGGTGATCTCTGGTGCGATCATGGAGGCGGTCGCACTGGCGCCGCCGCCGGTCGCTGATCGTTTCGACGCGGAGACACGTGCGGCAAACGACCGGCTCCTCCTGCTGGAGCGGCAGTCCTTGGCGGCGGTCGAACGCGGCGACACGGATCGGGCTCGCGCCATCCTCGACGGCCCGGCCTATGCGGCGAACAAGCGCATTCTGAGCGCCGGGACGAACCGCTTCGTCAACAGCATGATCGCCGCCATTGACGAAGAGCGTGCCGCCGTGCAGCGCCACGCTGCGATCATCGTCTCCCTCGTTCTGCTTCTCTCGTTGAGCGGCGCGGCCATCCTGTGGCGGCTCTTCAACGCCACGCTCGCCGATTCCGAGACAGCACTCCTGGAGGCCGAGCAAAAGATCCAGACGCTGGCCACGAACGACATCCTGACGGGACTCGCCAATCGCTCGTCGCTACGCGAGGGGCTGGATGCCGCGATCGGGCGCGCCGATCGTGGAGGCACCAAGCTCGCCCTCCTGATGATCGACCTCGACCGCTTCAAGCCGATCAACGACCGGCACGGGCACCTGATCGGCGACCTGGTGCTGAAGACGGTGGCGCAACGCATGTCGCGCATCCTGCGCCGCGGAGAGATCCGTGCGCGCTACGGCGGCGACGAGTTCGTCGCGGTGATCGAATACGCGGCCGACGACACGGTCCCGCGCACGGTCAGCCGGCGGCTGATCGAAGAGCTCTCAGAGCCGATGGATTTCGAGGGGCTCAGCGTGCAGATCGGCGCAAGCGTCGGTTTCGCGGTCTACCCGTCCGATGCCCGAAACGAAGAGGATCTGATCCGCAAGGCCGACATCGCCCTCTTCCGCGCCAAGCAGGACGGGCGCGGCACCGTGCGCATGTACGACTCGACCATGGTCGCCGACATCGACGCATGGGCGAAGGCGGAGGACGAGCTTCGCGACGCGATCATCGCGGGCGAGATCGTGCCCTATTTCCAGCCGCTCATCGACCTCGGCAGCGGCGAGCTGCGCGGCTTCGAGGTGCTCAGTCGCTGGCAGCATCCGACGCGCGGCCTCGTGCAGCCGGCCGACTTCATTCCGCTGGCGGAATCTTCGGGCCAGATCGGCCCGCTTTCGATGTCGATCCTGCGATCGGCATGCGAAGCGGCGTTGACACTGCCCAACGAGCTTCCGATCGCCATCAACATCGCGCCGCAACAGATCCAGGACGAATGGCTGGCACCTGGCATTCTCGCCGTCCTGAACGAGACAGGCTTTCCGCCGAGCCGTCTTGAAGTGGAGCTGACGGAGCATGCGCTCGTTGCCGACCTCGCTTCGGCGAAGCGCGTCATCTCGTCGTTGAAGAGCGTCGGCATCAAGATCGCGCTCGACGATTTCGGCACCGGCTATTCGAGCCTCTGCTATCTGTCGGAGCTTCCCTTCGACAAGATCAAGATCGACCGCTCCTTCATCAAGAGGCTGCACGAGCGGGAGGAAAGCGCCAAGATCGTGAACGCCATCGTGGGGCTCGGGCGGAGCCTCGGGGTGCCGACCATCGCGGAGGGCGTGGAAACGGAGCGCGAGGCGGCGTTCCTGCGCGAGATCGGCTGCCCGGTGGCGCAGGGCTTCCTCTATTCGACGCCGGTGCCCGCGTCCGAGCTGCCGAAACTGCTGGCCTCGTTCTCGATCGCGACGGAAAAGCGCGCGGTCGCTCAGCGTGGCGGCGAGAGCCGGAGGGCGCTCAGGCCGGTGGCTTCTGCGGCGTCCGCTCGGTAAAGAGCTTTCCGCCCTTCATCTTGTCGGCCTTCGTCGATTCGACGATCTGCACGACGACAGCTTCCGGATCGACGCCGAGGTTCTTCACAACCGCGTCGGTGATGTCCTTCATCAGAGCGCGCTTCTTATCCGGCGCGCGTCCTTCGACCAGGTGGATCAGAATCTCGGGCATGTTTTCCTCCTGCTTCATTCGCGACCGGACATAGAGGCCCGGACGCGCCACCGACATCGGCACACGAACGGCTTATTGCGGCTTCGTCAGGCGCATGACGGTGATGTAGCCGAGATAGACGGCGACGGTCTCCGGCTCGCCCAACCCCTCCGCCGCGATGATCCGCTCGAGCTCGCCGCCGAGCTGCGGGCGCACATATTCGTAGAAATTCGCACGCATCGGAATCGACGCGATGAGTCCGTAGAGGCCACGGGCGCGGGCGTAGTCGGTGATTACCAGCCGCCCGCCCGGCGCAAGCACGCGCCACATCTCGCGCAGCGCCTCCGGCTTCACCTCCGAAGGCAGGTGATGGAAGAAGTAGGAAGAGGTCACGGCGTCCGCCTCGCCGTCGTCAAGCGGCAGCGCCTCGGCAATGCCGACCTGAAAATCGGCGGCGACGCCGGCGTCGTGCGCGCGCTCGATCGCGAGATTGATCATGCCTGGCGTGGCGTCGATGCCGAGCACGTGGCTTTCCCCGCCGTGCTTATCGCCGAGCATTGCCGCCGCCA
>Ga0307442_1000100_pt1 | contig 33197 bp, 29 predicted proteins | sample SalMarWE160430MG_FD_202143 | JGI IMG/M metagenome (GOLD analysis project Ga0307442, IMG submission 202143) | Salt marsh sediment microbial communities from the Plum Island Ecosystem LTER, Massachusetts, United States - WE1604-30 | ecosystem: Environmental > Aquatic > Marine > Intertidal zone >...
GTCAGGGCGTAACAGCGATAAACGGATTTGAAATGCTCATTCTGCAGGGGTTGTACTCGCTCGTGCGCTGGTTCCCACAGTTAGAGGAAAATATCCTCTCACTCAAGGGGCCGGTGATCGAATATCTACAGAACCGTCCGGAGGATTTCAGTGCCGACCGGTAAAATTGATAAGAGGTTTATATTTATTCTGGGATTCATGGCGTCGGGAAAATCAACCGTTTCACGATTGCTCGCCCAAAAACTGGGATATCGGTTCATCGATACGGACAGCATCATAGAAAAAGAGGAGGGCCGGACTATACGGGAGATATTTATTCAGGAAGGAGAGGCTTATTTCAGACACAGGGAGGAAAAACTGCTCAAGCGAATCGTACATGAATCGGATCGTGCGGTTGTCGCCACCGGTGGCGGCATGCCCTGCGTCAATGAAAATTTAGAACTGATGAAGGAACAGGGATATACTGTCTATCTGAAATCTTCTCTGGGTGATATATTTTCAAGGGTAAAAAATACAGTCGACAGGCCGGTTTTTCTCCGGCTGGCCGGCGACCGAAACCCTGAAGAAGTGGCAAAATCTCTGATGAGACGCCGTGAGGCCTTTTACAACCGGGCAGATTTACAGGTGTGGAATACAAACAGCCGGTCTCCCGCCGAAACTGCACGAGAGATAGCTCGTATGCTGTCTCTGCCTGAAAAAAGCGGTTTACAATAATATGTTTACAACAACAATGGAAAAAATTAACGCAGGGGCATACAGGGTATATGTTGGAAAAAACATTCTCAGCAGTATACATGGGCTCATACGGGAGAACCTGAAAAAAGATACACGGGTGGATTCCCTCGCGCTCGTTGTCACCGACAGGAATGTCGCGAGGCACTACCTGAAGCCGGTAGCCGGGTCTCTCAAAAAAGGCGGCTTCAGGGTAAAACATCTGGTTCTGCCGGCAGGTGAGGGCATAAAAAATCAAAAACAGCTCTTCCGCCTGCTCAACGGGATGGTAAAATACGGCCTCACCCGCGACTCGATTGTTGCCGCGTTAGGAGGCGGGGTTATAGGCGACCTCGCCGGATTTGCGGCCTCTGTCTACATGCGGGGATGCCGTCTCATTCAGATCCCGACAACACTGCTGGCCCAGGCCGATTCTTCAATAGGCGGCAAAACGGGCATCAATCTCCCCCGGGGAAAGAACCTCGTCGGAAGCTTCCATAACCCCCTTTTCGTCGCAAGCGACCTTGCAACACTTCGGACGCTCCCCGAACGGGAGCTGATTTCCGGGTTTGCGGAGGTCATAAAGTACGGCCTCATCTTTCACCGTCCCCTCTTCGAAAAGATAGAGCGCGTGGTCGGCAGGGAGGAAGGCCTGGGCTTCGGGGACACGCTTATTACGGACATCGATTTTCTCAAGGAGATCATAACCCGGTCAATTAAAATAAAGGCGGAAATCGTGCAGGCCGATGAGCAGGAAAACGATCTCAGGATGATACTGAACTTCGGGCATACATTCGGCCACGCTGTGGAGCAGCTTACCGGATATCGGCGCTTTCTCCACGGCGAGGCTGTGCTGCTGGGCATGGAGATGGCTACACTGCTTTCCGTCAAAAAAGGGTTGCTCGACATTTCAGATGCAAATCGCATACAGACCCTTCTTGAGTCATTCAGCCCCCATGCGGGCGATGAGAAATCCGAAAAGAAGTCATCTTCGAAAAACGGCGCCCGCAAAAAAAATGTTCGGGGTTTTACAGGCAAACGGGTATCTGTCAGGGGGCTTACGGCGAAGAGTGTATACCAGCAGATCAGCACCGATAAAAAGAAACGCAGAGGTGTGGTGCACTACATACTACTCAAAAAAATCGGCTATGCGGTTCCGGAAACAGAGTTACAAAAAAAAACGGTTCTGGAAAGCATTGCTGAAACCCTCGCCCGGAAAAAACCCTGATCACCAATAATTGATGAGTATCGCTTTTGTCTTAGGGCGCAAACCGGTGTGAGCCGGCATACGAAAACTGTTCCGAAAATGCTATTACGAGCATCATCACAAGTCCAACAACAGGAATAATGATACTCAAAACAATGAGAACCGGCTTGACCGAAAACGCCAGATACAGCTTCACAGCCCAGATGATCCCGAGAACGATATTTAATCCCGGGATGAGAAGAAGAAAAATACTCCAGCCGCTCTTGTCGATGACATGCAGAAAGACGATGGTCTGCAGCACCGGAATAAACGCCACCCACGTCTTTTTTACTCCGGCTTTTTCACCGATTTTGTACAGCGATACTGCCTGCACCACATACACAACGAGCATAAATATCCAGCTAACCTCCGACATCGCTCCTGCATCATGGTACATGATATGCCTCCCTTTATAAAAGATTGATTTGAAACTGTATTTACTACACAGGGCCCAAGTCCCCGGGACTTCCCTTTTCGCTGATAAGATTACCATACAGCCGTGTTTTACGAACAAGCCTCAGGTGCTCGATTTCCGAACAACATCGCCAGACCCGCTTTTAAAGAACAAAACATCACCTTTCCAATAGGAGCTCCAGCGCCTGCAGGTACCCCTTTGGACCAAGCCCTTTGATTTGCGCAACGCACACGTCCCGCAGCACCGAGATCTTCCTGAAATCCTCCCGGTTTTCTATATCCGAGAGGTGCACCTCGATCACCGGCAGAGGCTGTGATTTTACCGCGTCCCTGAGAGCATAGCTGTAATGCGTAAGAGCCCCGGGATTAATGATTATCCCGCTGTAGCCTCGGCTCGCGCATGCCTGTATCCGGTCAATGAGCCTTCCCTCATGATTGGACTGATAGGAGTAAAGCCGTACACCGCGTTCCCTGGCCTGGTCCTTGAGCCACTTCAGAAGTTCTTTCAGAGTCATACTCCCGTATATTTCAGGCTCCCTTTCACCGAGCATATTCAGATTCGGGCCGTTTATAACGAGTATCTTTTTCATAAAAAAAAACCGTTATGCTCGCAGAGTGCACTATTGTAGCACAGTCGGCAAAAAAACAATATAAAAATTTCCGGATATGCTCAAATTTCCGTTTGCATTTATAATCAAGAAATAGAAAGGATTGGTGCACGGAAAGGTTGTACTAGGCAAAAAGAAACGGGAGCCTGAAAAACAGTATGCCCGCAAGGTAGAAACAGAGGGTAATTGCCACCACACGCCAGTAGAGCGCACACCCTGCCAGAATCAGATCGGGCGTAATCTCGCGTGTATCCGCGTTGCCGATAACGGGTTTTTTATGCAGCCGACCATCGTAGTTCATATCTCCGCCAAGTGCAATACCGAGGGTCTCTGCAAATCCCGCCTCTGCAATCCCGCTGTTTGGGCTCGGGTGCTTTTTTCCGTCTTGAACCATTGTTCTGAAAACTCTTTTTTTAAACCCTGAAGCACAGAGAATAAAAAAGAAGTTCAGCCGTGCGGGAATGAAGTTAAGCATATCGTCCAGACGCGCACCCGCCTTTCCGAACTTTTCGTATCGGTCATTTCTGTACCCGAATCGCGAATCAATTGTGTTCACCGTTTTGTACATATACGCTGACGGTATTCCTCCGAGTATCAGGTAGAATACAGGCGCGGTAAAGCCGTCAACGACATTTTCTGCAAGCGATTCAACAGCCGCTTTGACTATCTGCGCTTCGGTCAGCGCCCCGGTATCTCTCCCGACAATTCCGGATACCGTCACCCGAGCATCATGTATATTTCCACTCGCGAGAGACTTGTACACGGCCTTTGCCGACTTCACCATATCCCGGTTACAGAGAAGAAAGTAGATAAGCACTACCGCAAGAATATTCAGTGAAAACGGAAGCAACAGGAATGGCTTGATGAGCTCAAGAGTACGGGTAACAGCAAAAACCGTTGCGAGAGAAAGAATAACGAGAAGGAGGCCTCCCATGATCTTTCTTTTCATCGGATACAAAAGCTTCTCGTATAGACCAAGCAGTCTTCCGATAAGCCGTACCGGATGGAGCCTGAAGACCGGGTCACCCGCGATAAAATCAAGAATAAATGCAGCGACGAGATCGACAATCAACGAAACCTCCCATGCTTGAATATTTTTTCTGACGCAGAATTTTACCTTACCGTGCATGCTACGAAAAATTTTTCACGCCTGTACAAAAAGAAAGAAAACGAGTGCAAACCCCGCAACCTCTGTCATCTCTATTCCCGCGCCGATGGTGTCGCCGGTAAACCCGCCGATTTTCTTCCTGCATATAATCCCCCAGACTACCCAGAACGCCAGAATGAGAACGGGAAGCAGAAGGATCATTACATTGAAGTGCCTGAAACTGAGCAGCTCCATTATAAGAAAGGAGGTGAGGATATGCCCGGTCTTGATCGAGGATGCAAATGAAGACCCCATTCCTTTTCCGGCAGGGGGAAAAATCCTGCAGTACAGTCCAACCCCTCCCCTGCTGAGAACCGGAGGAAGTATAAGCAAAGAACGGTGCGCGCCAGGTATATACCGTGCTATTTCATATAAAATCGTGATCTTCAGCACATAGATGCAGAAGGCGCTTATAAAGCCGAGAGCGCCGACCCTCGAATCCTTCATGATCGAAAGGATCTCTTCCTGCTTCGTTCGTCCGGAAAGAAACCCATCGAAGGTATCCAGTATTCCGTCTGCATGGATTCCTCTGGTGGCGATGATGAGAAATATTACAATGAAAACCGCAACGCTGAGGGGAGAAATTCCAACAAAGCTTATGCCGAATATACAACAGCCGAGGAAGGCGCCGACAACGGGAAAAAAAGCGGACGATGCGCCTGCATCAGCTTTTACACTGCCGAGCCCCGGGATTACGGTGAGGAACCCGAATGCGAACAACAGCTGCTTTACGGATCTCCGTATCATAAATCACAGTTTCCCGTCCACACCAGCCTGGTCAAAGGTTGCCATGTTATAGTACAGGGCAAGGGCGGCATCGACGATCTCCATCGCGAGCGCTGCGCCTGTGCCCTCTCCGAGTCTCAGCCCCAGGTCCAGAATGGGTTTTTTCCCGAGATATTCGGCGAAAATTTCATGCCCCTTTTCCGCCGAACGGTGAGACAGTAGTATATAATCGCGAACGTTTGAACAGAGAGCGCATGCGACCATCGCGCCGACAGTTGAAATATAACCGTCGATAACGGCCGGCTTTTTCTTTATCGCCGCTCCGATAACGAGTCCGGCGATCCCTCCAATCTCAAAACCGCCGACACCGGCGAGTACACCGACAGGGTCGGAGGGGTCCGGGTGGTTTCTATCGATTCCTCTCTCTATCAGTTCGACTTTTTTCTCCAGGGTGCCGTCATCAATACCGGTGCCTCTCCCGGTTATATCACGCACCTTTTTTCCGGTCAGAACTGCGGCAACCGCTGCCGAGGCGGTGGTGTTTCCGATTCCCATCTCTCCGGTACCCATAATGTCGAACTCCCGTTCGAGTGCCAGCTCTATTCCGGTAATTATCGATGTGAGCGCCTGCTCACGGCTCATGGCCGGCCCGTGTATAAAACTCCCGGTCCCGTAATCAATTTTTCGTGCGATAAAACCGGAAAAATCGAGGTCAGAGGCGACACCGATATCCACAACCACCACCTCACATCCCGCGTGCCGGGCGAGAACATTTACGCCAGCACCTCCATTGACGAAATTCAACACCATTTGCGCGGTAACGCTCTGCGGATATGCCGATACACCCTCGCCCGCTATGCCGTGGTCGGCAGCGAGCGTGAATATGACCTTTCTGTCGCACACCGGCCGGTCTGTGCGCTGTATCGCAGAAATTTCTTTAACGAGCTTTTCGAGAGTTCCCAGGCTGCCCTGCGGCTTGGTCTGGCTGTCCAGGCGCTTCTGCACGGCGGAAACGACCTCCCGGTCTACGGTCTCCACTCGGTTACAGTACTTTTTCAAATCATTCATTTTTCCTCTTATATTTCCTCCAGCCCTTTTTCCTTTCTGAACCGCTCGAAACCAAGCGCGATGAGCCGGTCGACAAGCTCCGGCATGGGCAATCCGCTTGCATCCCAGAGTTTCGGGTACATGCTGATGTTTGTAAACCCGGGCAGGGTGTTTATCTCGTTTACGAGAACCTCTCCGTTCTCTTCACGAATAAATAGATCAACCCGGGCCATGCCTTCACAGCAGAGCACCCGAAATGTCTCAACCGCAAGGTCCTGTATTCTCTCCTCTGTCTTTGGGTCCAATTCGGCAGGGATAATCAGCTCGGCTTCATCGTTGTGACCGTACTTTGCATCGTAGGAGTAAAACCCGCGCTGCATCACAATCTCACCCGGCACAGATGCGCGTACAGTATTGCCGCTTCCGAGCACCGAGCATTCGATCTCTCTCCCCTCTATACACTCCTCAATGATAATTTTGAGGTCGTAACGAAACGCCGTAGCAACGGCGGATTCAAAAGACTTCCGGTCATCAGCACGGTTGATTCCAACTGATGAACCGAGGTTGGCAGGCTTGACGAACATCGGGGACCCGACTATTTGCCGAACATCCTGATACCGGATACCGCTGGATGATTCAGCAGCAAACACACTATAGCGGGGCACCGGCACGCCCGCTTCATGCAAAAGACGTTTCATTACATCCTTGTCCATCCCGACAGCCGAGCCGGTGACTCCGGCCCCGACGAACGGGACGTCGAAAAGTTTCAGCATTCCCTGCACAGTGCCGTCCTCACCGTTCGGACCGTGCAGCGCAGGAAACACAATGTCAGCCTCTGCGAGCGTATTGTAATTTTCGGCCTCAATAATGCACGCTTTGCCTTTTTTCGGGCGTAAAAACACCTCTTTTCCCCTCTTTTCAAGTAATACGGCGGTTTTCGCACGTTTCACCTGGTCGATATCGGAAACAAAGAGCCAGTCCCCGTCACGTGAGATATAGACCGCACATACATCGTACTTCTGCGGCAGTGCAGAAACGATATTCGCGGCTGACTGTATCGACGCTTCGTGTTCCGCCGACTTTCCACCATAGAGCAGCATGACAACAGGTTTTTTCATGACAGTATAGACACCTCGCATCAAAGATCCCGCGCGGTTTTGAAAATATCCTCAATTGTCTCGCGCCGTCGAATGAGCCGCGCGGTCCCCTCTTTTACCAGCACCTCGGCGGGACGGGGACGGGATATATAGTTTGAAGACATCGAAAACCCATAGGCTCCTGCATTACAGATGCATACGATATCGCCCTCGTTAAACGCAGGAATATCCCTGTCGACAATGCCGTTTTCATCACGGGTAAACGTGTCGCCTGATTCGCAGATATTTCCGGCGATTGTCTGGGCTATGATGTCTCCATCAACATGCGTAGCGTTGATAATTCTGTGATAGCTTCCATACATTGCGGGACGCACAAGATGATTAAAACCGGTATCAACCCCGACGAAACGGTGCTTTTCACCCTGCTTCACTGCAGTCACCGTGGCAAGCAGATACCCGCACTCCGCAACGATGTATCTGCCCGGTTCTATAACGAGTTTCAGCGTTTTACCGCAGCGGTCGCAGAACCGGGAAAATTCTTCGGATATTTTTTGCCCGAGAACCCCGACATCTATTCTCTGCTCATCCTCCCTGTAGGGAACACCGATGCCGCCGCCGAAATCAATAAAAGAAAGCCCGCCGAACTTTCCGGCCGTTTCCAGAAGAACATCCATAGCTTCAATAAACTTGTCGGGCTGGAGAATACCCGAACCGATATGCTGATGAATACCAATTATCTTCAGGTTGTACTTTTCAGCCGTTTTTTTGATCTTATCCACCTGCGCGAAGTGAATGCCGAACTTGCTTTCAGGGCCGCCGGTAATAACTTGATTATGGTGCCCTGCGCCGACATTCGGATTGATACGCACGCAGACCGCTATCCCCGGGTATTTTTCTCCTATGAGACGAAGTTGTGCCAGAGAATCGATATTGATAAGAATGCCGTGCGATTGAGCGAACTCCAGATCCAGCGCGGTTGCGTTACTCAGTGTGAAGAGGATGTCCGCAGGATTGAAGCCGGCGGCAAGCGCCGCATGAATTTCCCCCGGCGACACGGCATCGATCCCCACCCCCTCATCGCGGAGTATCTTCATGATTTCAATATTGGTATTTGCCTTGCAGGCATACTTCACCTCTCTATCGGGGTACGATACGGCAGCGAGCAGTTCGCGTGTGCGCTCTCGCAGAATATCTTCCTCGTACACATACAGAGGGCTCTGATAGGTCTCGACCAATTCACGTACACGAACGCTCCCGAGCGCGAGCGTATTATCCTGCACCTCCATTTCGCTTTCCCCGTATACGTATTTCAGCCCGTCTGCGGCCGGCTTAATGAAGCTCGTCCGTCCAAAATGCCCACGGATGCTCCCGACCTGCATTTTTTCATTTTCATTATTACTTTAATTAAAAAAATTTAGAGTTAAATGTATGCATCAAAGAGGTATTTGTCCATGAAATTATCACCGCAAACAGGAGTCAACAGAGTGCCTGTGCGGTTTTTTATCGGCGATCAGACTCCTTCACTGCAGTTGCCTTTCTTTTCACATAGGCCATACGCCGCTCTTTGGTCGACAGTTTCAACCTCCGCAATTCACGGTAAACGAGTGTCGGCTCGACTTCGAGTGCGCCGTACTGTTGAAACGCGAGCGCCTGCGCGATTTTCACTGCGGAATATTCAGGATGATCGGCAATGACGTTGATAATCTTTCGGCTGATTTCAAAATCAAGCACCGTGATCTCCCTATTCTCAGTTTCAGGCATAATCGCCTCGACTCCCTGCTCGTCACGCAGTTTTTTCAGCTTGTAGTAGCTGCTTCTGGAAATGCCGGCCTGTTTGCATGCCTCAGCAACGGATACACCTCTCTTTTCAATCAGGTCGAAAAGTTTAAGCCTCTTTTCATACTCGAGCTCGTCGTATTTCTTCTTCTCCTTTATCACCACAAAGGTGATATCATCGTTCTGTGGATGACCTCTGGTAAAATTTTTTATCTCGTCGACAAGCTGCTGCGAGAAGGCATTCACAGAGAGTTCCCTGTGCTCCCGAATAAAACTTAAAAGCCGCTCCTCACCGAACTCCTCACGGTCGGCATTCATCGCCTCCGTTATACCGTCTGTGTACACAAAAAGAAGATCCCCTCTGCTGAGGCTTACCTTTTCATTTGTGATGTTTTTTCTGAACACACGACTGTCGCCGAGATTCAGCCCGATTGGAAATCCCTTTGGATTGAGCTTGTACAGGCGGTCCGTTTCAGACCGATACAACACCATAGGAGTGTGTCCTGCGCTCGCGTAGTTTACAACCCGTTTCTTCGAATCGAGTATGACGTAGAAAAGGGTAATATACATCCCCTTTTTAAACTCTCCGTCCAGGGTGGCGTTGAGCTTCTTCAGCACTTCGCTTGCGTTCTTGTTTCCCCGTGCCTCAAGCCGCAGAGCCGTGCGTACAATGCTCATAACAAAGGCTCCCCCCACTCCTTTTCCTGAAACATCTCCCACAACTATCCCGATAGAATGCTCGTCGACATAAAAAAAATCGTAGTAATCGCCGCCGACTTCCATTGCGGCATTGTACTTGGCGGCTATCTCGAACCCCTCCGATTCAGGCACCTGACGCGGAAGCAGGGTCTGCTGAATATTCTGGGCGAGCTGCATCTCCCTCTTCAAGCGGGCCTGGTCGGTCAGCCTGACCTGTGACTGCTTAATCTCACGCATCATTTTGTTGAAAGCGGTGGAAATCTCGGCAAACTCACCGAACCCCGCGTAGTGAAAGCTTCCGGCTGTGCCTTCTTTTCCAACGCGGTTGATCTCCTCGGTGATCTTTTTTATCGGTGTAACAAACATATTGCCCATAAAACTGATGCCCGCAATGCCGATAATCCAGAACACGATCATATACAGAACGATTCTCGCCCTGTTCATTCGTACCACAACAGCTTTTTTTACCGCATCCTCTTCGATCGAGAGGAACACCTTGCCTATCACCATATCCGAAATTCTGATCGGCACCGCAATATACACACAGCTTTTATATTCAGGGTCCATATACTCGTCAACGAGCTGTTCCTGTTCAATAAGAGACGGAACACCTTCGGGCGGACTGTACAGCCTACCGATGTTTGTAACGGTTTTATCGGCTGTGACAATGCCGTTTCTATCGATAACGGTAAGTCGTACAATGGCAGGCTCATCCTCTACCATTTTGAATATCTGCTCGGTGATGAGGAGATCCCGTTCGCTGAGAATATACTCCGCCGTCGTCGAGGCAAACCCCTTCGCCAATGCCACATAACTGCCGACAGCCTGCCTTGTAAATGTTCTTTTCTGGGAGAATGTGGCGATAAAGAATGTGCCCACCGTAATGCAGGAAATAATTAGAGAAGCTACAACCGTAAATCTGACTCGTATGGTCATACCGGATGGTTTGAAGTTCCGTTTCACCTGATCGATCAGCGTCGGCTTCGGCTCAACGGTATTGACCAGGGTGAGAACATTGGTATTCCCGATCCGCTCATACCTTACTTCGTCATTCAATTGCCGGACAAGATAAATACCGAACCCGCCTTTTCGTTTTTCACGCACATACCGGTCGAGATCGGGGTTCAGAACGGTGTTATAATCAAAGGCGACACCGCTATCCGTAATCCTGGTTATTACCTCCTCCTTCTGTTTAATAATTTCAAAACGGACGTCGCCGGGTTCCATTCCCTCATAGGCATAGCGAACTATATTTGTACAGATCTCATCAAGCGAAAGTTTATATCCGTTGAGCTGTCGCATATTAAAGCCGAATTTCTCACCGTACTTGACCGCAAAATCCCTGATACGGGTAAGGGAGGCTGCCTCTGCAGGCACACTGAATGTTTTGATCTTTTCGTCTCTCACTGTTCTTTCCGGCTGTATATAGCGCGGACCTTCCGCTCAAAATAGATTGACAGGTCTTGTAACGTATATGATTATACTGAAAAGTGTAAAAATGTAAATAACCAATATACCTGCAGAAAAAAGAATGAAGCAAAGAACCTACCCAGAACGACCCATTCCGGGGGTCGGCGCCGTTGTATTCCGGGACAACGAGGTGCTTCTTATAAGGCGGGGTAACCCACCGCTGCAAGACACCTGGTCACTGCCCGGCGGCGCAGTGCACCCGGGGGAAGATCTCGAGCACGCTGTTAAACGGGAAATTCGGGAAGAGTGCGGTATCGAAATCGAGGTTCTGGACCTGATAACGATGTTCGAGTACATCGAACGTGATAAAAAAGGCCGGATTCTGTTCCACTACATTGTTTTCGATTTTGCAACTGAGTATGCCAGCGGGCGCCTCGGGCACTTTTCGGATGCCCATGATGCGCAGTGGGTGGAGGTTGACCGGCTCGGGGAGTATACACTCACAGACGCTGTCCGTACGGTAATAGCAGGAGGGCTTGCGTTTCATTAGTGCTGCAGCGATATTCGTTAATTTTTTGGGTTCAGTCTTTCAATTCGGCATAGTACTTTTTTTCGATATATTCGAGAAAATTTCTATCTGCTGGTTTTTACCCCGACCCTGCTGCACAGGTCTATCATGCGGCATTTTGAGCAAAACGGCGACACAGGTGTGCATAAATTTTGACCGTATGTTACAAGAAGATCGTTTATTTCGATCCAGTACTGTTCAGGCAGCCTTCCCCGCATGGCGAACTCGGTTTTTTCAGGTGTTTTCGTATGAACATACCCGAGCCTGTTCATAATTCGATGAACATGAGTATCGACACAGATTCCGGGCTTTCCGTATGCCAGTGTTATGACGAGATTGGCCGTCTTCCTCCCGACACCCGGCAGGGACAGCAGCTCATCGAGTGTATCCGGAACCTGGCCTTTATACCGAGTTCTGAGTATGCTGCTGATCGTCCTGATATTCCCCGCTTTGACCCGATAGAATCCGGCGGGATAAATCGCCTTTCCAATCTCCTCTTCCGAAAGCCGAAGCATTTTATCAGGGGTGTCCGCTCTTTTAAAAAGCCTCTCGGAGGCTGTTTGCGTTACCTCATCCTTTGTACGCAGGGATATCACCGTTGAAATAAGAACCCGGTAGGGATCGCGCGCCTTTGCAACTTTTGTCACTATGGGTTCTTCCCACCGGGTGTATTCCTCTCTGAGAATCTCGACAACCCTGTGTATGTCACCATTTTTCATATGTATCCCCGTTTGCACTGAACTTAATCCCAATGAAAAAACAAACATAAAAATGAGAATTGCATAGATAAAACCTGCGGGTAATGGTACATTTTTACTGTTGAAAGTGCAAATAAAACATGCAAAGAGGAAGGAGGTGAAACAATGGAAAAAACAACAAAACTCACCGCTGAACAGACAAAAATCCTTCTTCAGGAAAAGGAGTTTTTTGAGCTTAAAACAATTTTAAACGACGCACTCCCTCCGGATATAATGGAGATAATTAACGACCTGGAAATTCCGGAACAGGTTCTTTTATTTCGCCTTCTCAGCAAGGAAACCGCTGCAGAAGTTTTTTCGCTTCTCGACCATGACGACCAGGGGGTGCTGTTAGAGCATTTTAAAACTCAGAGGGTGAAAGAAATCATAGGTGAAATGGACCCTGACGATAGGGCGGAACTTTTCGATGAGCTCCCGGAACGGATGGTAAAACGGCTGCTGCGCCTGCTTTCAACGGAGGAGAGAAGGGAGGTAAACAGACTTCTGAACTATCCTGAAGATTCCGCCGGGCGGCTTATGACGCCGGAATTCATCGAACTGAATGAGGGAATAACTGCTGGTGAGGCAATAGATAGAATCCGGAAGATCGGGCTCGATAAGGAGACGATATATTACTCATACGTTATTAACGAGCACGGCATTCTCATCGGCATTGTCAGCCTCAAAGACCTGCTTCTCGCAGAGCCTGAGAGAAAGATCCAGGACATCATGACAACCAACATCGTCTATTCGAACACAATTGATGACCAGGAAGATGTTGCACAGGTGCTGACAAAATACAACCTCAACGCGATTCCCGTTGTCGACAAAGACAGGAAGCTTGTCGGTATCATCACCGTAGACGACATCGTTGATGTTATTCACGAGGAGGCGACAGAGGATTTTCATAAAATGGCCGGTATCGAGGCAACGGATGAACCGTACTTCAGCACCGCCTTCTTTGTCATGGGTAGAAAACGCGCACTGTGGCTTGTTATTCTTCTCATTACGTCCTACCTCTCATCGGTTGTGCTGAAAAACTACTCCGATATTCTGCAGATTGTCATCCCCCTCGCATTTTTTATCCCGATGCTCACCGGTACCTGCGGCAATACGGGGATGCAGTCGGCGACCCTTATCATCAGGGGACTGGCAACCGGTGAGATTGAGCTGAATGATTTTTTCAAGATAATCGGCAGGGAAACACTCATGGGGGTGTTTCTGGGAATCGTTTTAGGACTGTTCTCATATGTCAGGGCTCATTTCGTCGATGCAAATCCCCGTGTCGGTATAACCGTAGGATTGGCGGTTATTATAAGCGTAATTGCGGCGAACATCATCGGGGCGCTGCTCCCCCTTATCCTGAAGCGGCTGAAAATAGACCCGGCTATTTCAGCCGGTCCATTCATTTCAACGATTATTGACGTGACAACACTCATACTGTACTTTGAGATTGCGAAAGTCGTGTTCGATATCGTCGGATAGTTATTATACAGGCATATTGGATGAATATCATCGAAAGTATAATTCAACGTTCGGTGCCTCTTGCACCCTTCACCACATTCAAAATCGGCGGACCCGCGCAATACTTTGTCGTACCCGGCACGATTACACAGTTCAGACAGGCGCTCGAATGGGCGCTTATGAAACATATACCCTTCTTCGTTATGGGAGGAGGGGCAAATGTTCTTGTCCATGATACCGGGTATGCCGGACTCATCATTAATACAGGAAAGCTGAGCAGGATAACCGTCAGCGCCAGAGGAATGCACGCAGAATGCGGCGTACCTGTCGACACAGTTGTGGATGAAAGCCTCAGGTATTCGCTTACCGGGCTCGAGTTTGCAGCCGGTCTGCCCGGCACCGTCGGCGGCGCCCTGTTCATGAACGCGCGTGCGTATACGGGTGAGTTTTCACGCATCGTGCATGAGGTTCAGTGCCTGGAAGTGGGACACAATGAAATTCGGGAACGCACATTAAAAAAAGATGAGATTAATTTCTCCTATAAAAAATCGATATTCCAGGACAGGAAGCTGTTCGTATCGAGCGTACGGTTCACTCTTTTGAAGGGAAGCAAATCGGTGATACAGAAGAGTATTGAGAAAAACAGGAAGAATAGAATGGATGCGGGACAGTACACATTCCCCAATGCCGGCTGCATATTCAAGAACGATTACCGTGTCGGAAGGCCCGCAGGTGCCATAATCGACGAGCTCGGCCTGAAGGGGAAAAGGATCGGAGATGCCGAGGTATATGCGAAACATGCCAACTTTATCGTAAACAGGGGAAGCGCGCAGGCTGTGGACGTGTATGCGCTCATCCGACATATTGAAGATGAGGTGCTCAAAAAGACCGGTATCCACCTGCAGAGAGAAATCATTCTTCTCGGTGATTGGGACGATAATTGAGCAGTAAAAAGGGATGATTTTATTCGTTTATGTGGTATATTTGATAGCATAATGAGAAAATTATTAATAGTATGCGCCCTCGCGATATCCCTGTATCTGCCGGTCTTCGCAGCGGCTCAGACTGAAGTGGGCGGGGTCGAGAATGTGTTTTCGTACGGTGCGGGCCTGCGGGCGCTTGGTATGGGCGGTGCATTTACTGCCATGGAAAACGACGCAACTCTTGCGTACTGGAATCCGGGCGCAATGGCATTCAACCAATACAAGGAAATATCCCTGTTCGGAACGCGCCTCATAGCAGACTCCTATTATTTTTCCGCCTTTTATTCAAATCCGACGACCAGATTCGGGACTCTCAGCCTCGGGGGAATAGGCACATACACAAACGGAATAGAATCCTATGACGAATTTGCATCACCAATTACCAATGCGAGCACCGATTATCTTCACTATCAGATGCTTCTTTCATACGGGTACAACTTCAAATGGGGGTTGGGGCTCGGTGCAACAGCCAAAATCGAACAGCTTCGCATCACCGATTATAAGGGCACAGGCGCAAGCTTCGATATCGGCACATACTACAAACCGCCCAAGATGCCCTGGCTCAGTCTCGGTGCAGTTGTGCAGGACGTATACGGAACAGGAATAAAAATTGCCGATGAATTCGAACAGAACACGCGCATATACAAGCTGGGAACAGCAACCAATTTTAAACTGGGTAAAAAAAAGACCACCCGGCTCTCGTTTGCCCTCGATGGGCGGGCATTTACCGATAACTATAATCCGGGCAGCCATACCCTGCTGTATGACCTCAGTATCGGAAGCGAGCTTTCATTTAACGACGAATTCATGCTTCGGGCCGGCTACAAAAATTTCAGCTTTGACACCGCTTTTCAGAACCTCCCGCTTGGCCTTACCGCAGGTATGACCGTCAGGCGATGGGGATTCGGAATAGACTATGCGGTAGGCTTTGAAGACCCCACCTGGCAGGGTGCTGCAGAGCTTTTCATGCGGCTAGGCCTGAGCTACAGGTTCGGGAAGAGCATGGATGAGAAAAAGCGACTCGAGGCGCAGAAAATCAGGGATGAAATAAACCAGGGTATCAAAACGGCAACTGCAAAATACGAACAGGACCTCAGTAAACTTTCCCAGCAGTATGATCAGGAGAAGGAAAACCTGACGGCTGAGATGGATAAACGCTACAAGGAGGACGTTGCAAAACTCAAGGCTAATGACGCAGAGGCACGACAGAAAATCATCGCAGATCTGTCCGCACAGTCCGAAGCTGAAAAACAGCGGGCCCTGCAGGATCTGACGAATAAGTACGACAGGCAGCGGGCCGCTCTCGAGGCGCAGCTCATACAGCAGAGAAATACCTACCAGACACAGATAGGCACAATGGAGCAGCAGTTTAGGCTGAAAGAATCGTCCATGAAAGAACAGGTCACCGCTAATGAAGCCTTCAAATCCGAAAACTACGCACGCGGCCTCCAGCTGTTTTCCGACGGCAGTTACAAAGAAGCACTCAGCGCATTCGAAACAGTTGCCGGAAGCGATCAGAACTATCTCAAGGTTCAGGAATACATCGCCAGGACGAAAGCCCAGATGAGGAATGTTACGAGTTACAACCAAGCAATACTCGATCTCTACTACAAGGGTATCGACCTGTTCGTGCAGAAGAAGTACGAGGAAGCAATCGCGGAATGGAAAAAGATACTCGCAATAGATCCGTACAACAAGCTCGCTATGCGGAATATCAAGGAAGCTGAGGACCGCCTGAACAAGCTCAAGGAACTTGGAATCAATGAATAATCATCAGAAATACGCCTGCATGAGCATACCGGTGTCTCTGAATCCGAGCCTCCTGTACAGGCTGTAGGCGGACTTGTTCGCGGTGTTAACAAAAAGCAGTACCCGTTCATACCGTTTAAAGAGCTGAACAAGGTGATATGAAACCACCGAGCTCCCGTATCCCCTTCCCCGTCGGGAAGGGACGACGTACACCGAACCTATCTGACATATATTCTCATACCGCGCATTTACACCGGCCATGGCGACCGGCACCGGTCCCTCGAGCACCGCGGATACCTCTTTACGCATCATCTTTTTCTTCAGAACGGTGAGAACTCTGCCTCTGTTTATATCCGAAGCACAGGCGCCGACTTCCTCGATTTCGTACTGGATCTGAAGCGGGAGAAGCTGGGACGCCATATCCGGCGGCGGCGTCATGCCCCGGTACAGCTGGCGGGGGCAGAGCCAGGGTCGGCATATCTCCATAGTGATAAAATTTTTCACAGATACCGACTTTTCCCCTGAAAACTTCTCAAAGGTGCGGACACTGAGCGCATCCCCGAACAGCATCTTCAGACCTGGAAACCTGTCTTCTATAAACTTCACTGCCTTTTCCCGGGAGGAAACAGCCATGCTCCCGGAGAAGAAAAGATGAACGGAAGAACCGCTCTTCGAATGGACAATTCCGACAATACGTCCATCCTGGATAAAACAGTAATTGTGAAACCGCGCATGGCCCTGGGCTATACCCTCGAACAGATAGGCGTCATTGACACGCGCCTCCTTTAAAAAACTGAGACAATCGCTTTTCGTTTTTTTTCTTTCTATTTTCCGAACTTTTATAGTATTTTCCATTACTGAATCCGTAGAAATCATCGAGGAAAAATGAAACACGTTAAAAAAGATGCACCCTTTTACCACAGGGGGCTTCAGTTTGAATGCACACGATGCGGTAAATGCTGCACAGGATATCCCGGCTTCGTGTACCTTTCCGAAAATGATATTGACAGTATAGCAAAGTTCCTGAAAATGGACAAAGGGTCATTTGCTCGAAAATACACACGCAGTGTGCATGTATTCGAAGAGCCCAGAATGTCTCTTACTGAAAAACCTCCGTATGACTGCGTATTCTGGGATGGACTGTGCACCGTTTATCCCGCACGTCCGTACCAGTGCCGATCCTACCCCTTCTGGAAACGAAATCTCATTTCACAGAGGGAATGGGAAAAAGTTGGAAGTACGTGTCCCGGTATAAACAGGGGGCGGGTGCATTCGAGAATTGAGATCGATGCCTGGGTGAAAAATGTCCCTTCGTACAACTGCGAATCATTTTCGTCATGGCTTGATATATATAGCGTGGTTAAATCGCAATAATCTCTACACGCATTACAGATTTTAGCAGTTTGACCCTGTTCCCACTTCATGATAGGCAAGTAAACTTTCAATCGTAAAAGGTCAAACCGATCGGGCTCGTTGATAAATATTTTTTCGTTGCAACTACACAGGCGAGCCCATTCTGACGGTCGAAAGAACACTTGCCTAATGGTTTTTACCTTTATTTCACAATGCTTAAAATGCAATGGAAAAGTAGAAGGCCATTGCCCTATGTAAATTCTAGTACAAAAGGAAAAGATATCGCTTCGCTAGAACATAATATTAATGGATAAAACCATAAGGAGTACTGGTACAGCACAATGCCTGAGAATTCGAGTCTCATTGTAATCGGCTTTTTCATTCAATTCACCACAATGGCATTTGGCCGCTTTGCGTACACCCTGATCTATCCGGAAATGATGGAATATCTCTCGCTTACCCATACCGCCATGAGTATGCTCGGTACCGGCATCGTAGCCGGATACCTGGTGAATTCTCATGTCAGCGGATGGCTCTCAAACCATATCGGCGCGCACCGCAGTGTTTGCATATCCATTTTTCTCACATCTCTGTCGCTCTTTATTCTCGGATATGCCCGGCAGTTCACGGTTCTGTTAGCCGCATCTTTTGTTCTGGGTGCTTCGGCAGCAGGGGCCTATGTCCCGCTCATACACATTCTCAACAGAGAGACCGGAGGCAGAGCCGCCGTATTTGGGTTTGTTATGGGTGGTGCAGGGGCCGGAATTCTTGCAAACGGGTACCTCATCCCGTTCCTGCTGATGTACCGACCGATCCAGGGGTATCGTACGAGCTGGTATACACTGGCCCTGATTAATGGTGCGGTGTTCATGCTCTCGCTTTTTTTCTTCAGAAAGCAACTTAGAACCGATGAATGGACGGCACAAACTGTGAGGGAGGGCAGGCTCATTCCCCTTCTCATCGAGCACCGCCGGCTTCGGCTCCTCCTTGTTGCCTACTTTTTTGTCGGCTTCTCATATATCGTATACGTGACCTTTTTCGGTGCATATACGGTTGATGAGCTCGGCTTTACAATACGGTCAACCGGAACAATGTGGTCTCTTTTCGGTATAAACATGATATATGCCGGAATTATCTGGGGAATGCTGTCGGACCGGTACAATAAAATCGATATGGGAGTGCTGTCTCTGATCGGCCTTTTCCTGTCCATCCTCGTTATTACCATCAGCAGAAAAAAATTTCTCTTCTACATCTCGACGTTTCTCTTCGGCTTTTCGTTTATGGGTGTTTTGACAATAATAATTTCCATTATGAGTGATCTTGTGCCAAAAGAGAGCATGTCGGTTGTTTTCGGCTTTTCAACGCTGGTGCACGGTGGGGGTCAGGCGCTAAGCACACCGCTCGCGGGATCGCTCAGAGATATAACAGGCACGTTCAGGGTTCCCTTTACGATCTCCTGCGGTGCCGCCTGCATCTGCATCCTGGTTTTTTTTATGCTCAAGACAATGCAGAAACACGCCGGGAATTGAGGGTTTTCTGCGCAGATACTAAATAATCCCGAGCTTCTTTCCCGCCTTTTTAAACACATCGAGAGCAAAATCGAGCTGTTCGTCGGTATGTGTGGCGATATAACTAGTCCGTATGAGAGAGCGACCGGTCGGCACTGCGGGCGGAACAACGGGATTGACAAAAAGTCCGTTATCACTCACCTCTCTCCAGAGCATGAGACAGGTATCCATGTCCCCGATAATAAGCGGAACAATCGGTGTAACCGTCGGGCCGACGTCGTAGCCCATATCCCTGAATGCATTTCGCATTCTCTCGGCTATTTTAAAAAGCCGCCTGCGCCTTTCAGGTTCGTTCACGATTATCTCGAGCGCCGCATTCACGGCACCGATAACCGCCGGTGGAGGGCTCGCGCTGAAGATGAGCGGGCGTGAATGATGCTTGATGTAATTGATGACCCTGTCCGCCGATGCGGCAAAACCACCGATGGTCGCAAATGATTTACTGAATGTTGCCATCTGAATATCCACCTCATCCTCGACCCCGAAATGCTCCGTGGCGCCCCTGCCCCCGTCTCCAAGCACACCGATCGCATGGGCCTCATCCACCATCACCCGCGCATTATACTTCTTTGCAAGATCGACGATGGCAGGAAGATCCGCGAGATCTCCCTCCATGCTGAAAACCCCGTCGACCACGATAAGCTTCCCGCTTTTTTTATCCGAGCTCTCGAGCACCCTCTTCAAGTCTGTCATATCGTTATGCTTATACTTGACGACCTTCGCAAAACTGAGCCGGCAGCCGTCGATGATACTCGCATGATCAATCTTGTCCAGGAATATGATATCGTTCTTTCCGGTGATTGTCGAAATAATGCCCAGGTTCGTCATATACCCGGTTGAAAAAAGAAGAGCACGGTCCCTTTTCATGAATAATGCGAGCTGTTCCTCGAGCTTTTCATGTATATCCAGCGTGCCGTTGAGAAACCTCGATCCCGCGCAACCGGTACCGTGCTTCTGAACGTTTTGAACAACACTCTGTATGGTTTTATCGTTGAAGGTCAGCCCCATGTATGAGTTGGATCCGAGCATAACCATTCTCTTCCCCTTTATGTACACCTCCGTATCCGTTCCCGTTTCAATTGCACGGAAATAGGGGTACAATCCCTTTGCCTTGTACTCCTCAACGAGAGAATAATCATAGGCTTTCTCAAAAATGTCCATGGGTATCACCTTTCAATGCAGATCAGAAGCCTTTTCCACAATCAGTTACGATGCGCCCTAATATATCATATAATAATGGGAATGTCGAGATGAAGAGAGGTGAAGATTTATAAAAAAACAGGAGGTTTTACAAAAACACAGTCAAGCCGATAATAAGCAATGAAAGTGCAAAAAGAGAATGATTTTTGCCGATGATAGTACTATACTGTGTGATGCCAGCATCACCACGTACATTTTCAGTAAGAGCTCACAGGAGGTTCTATGAAAAAGATAGTTTTCATTATCTGTATAGCTTCCCTTGTCTTTACCGCCCAGTTGATTTCTGCGCAGACAATCGTTGAGATCGGGGACCTGCCGAAAAGTGAATACTCTATAAATGTGTATCAGGTTTTCGGTTTTCAGGAGGGGTATGAAGGGTATAAAATCCTGTATATTGACAATAACAGCAAACCTCAGTACCTCTTTCTCCCGGCTGAAATGCGCGCCAATTACAAAATATATAAGCCTGAGTTCAGTTCAGGACAGACAAACTTCATTATAATATGGAACAAAGGAGACCGGGTAGAGCGGGTCGAGTGGTTCATGCCAAAGGCAGTAAACTACGATCTTCCAAACTTCTCGATCAAACCGTTCGGAGAAAAGGACAAAGAGGTATTCGCCAAGATTATTGAAAACGGGGAGCTCGTGCTAGGAGGCGAGGTATCAGGCGCCAAACCGGAGATTACCGCACCAGGCGGCCAGTAAATAATCTGCACATGGCGGCCAACAAGCAGGCCGCATCCGCGGCCAGTAAATAATCTGCACATGGCGGCCAACAAGCAGGCCGCATCCGCGGCCAGTAAATAATCTGCACATGGCGGCCAACAAGCAGGCCGCATCCGCGGCCAGTAAATAATCTGCACATGGCGGCTAACAAGCAGGCCGCATCCGCGGCCAGTAACAGCAGATTACGGCTGAAAAAAGTTCAACCGGCTACCGTTCACGTGTCGGATCGGCCGAACTGCTGATCGGTGGGCAACAAAATGAGGGAAGTCCCTTTACGGGACTTTCCCTGCTCGGGACCTTGTACCTGTAAGGGTTTTAAGATCCTCAAAAAAGCCGGGGTAAGATATATCGATACATGCGTCATCATCTATGGCCGTTTTCCCTTTTACCGACAGAGCAAAAATACCCGCCGCCATTGCAATCCTGTGATCTCCGAAGCTCCGAACACTCCCGGGCGCGTAAAAACCGCCGCCTGTAACGACAAATCCGTCATCCCGTTCCTGTATATCACCGCCGAATGAACGGACGAGTTCTACAATCCCTCTGATTCTGTCGCTCTCCTTCACGCGAAGCTCCGAAGCGCCACGCACTTCAGTTTTTCCACCGGCATGGCAGGCCACCACTGCAAGTGCCGGTATTTCATCGATGATAAGCGGTATGTTCGTCCCGGATACGGAAATCCCCTGAAGCTTCGAATAACGGGCACGTACTGAGCCGACCGGTTCGGGGTATTCCCGCTCAATTTCGACATCGATTCTCCCCCCCATCATCCGTAAAAGGTCAATTATATGCGACCGCGTTCTGTTCAGGAGGACGTTTTGTATGCGCACGTCGGAACCGGGGAGTATGAGAGCCGCCGCAATAAAAAATATCGCAGATGATATATCTCCGGGCACGGCAAGCTCGACAGGAGACAGATCCTTTTTTCCGGTGATGTATATCTCCTTTCCCCGTGTGGTGTTTTTGATTCGTATATCGGCATCCATGAACAGCAGCAATCGTTCGGTATGGTCTCTTGTTTCAACCGGTTCGACAACAAGGCCGTCTGTAAAAAGCCCTGCAAGAAGCAGCGCTGATTTGACCTGTGCACTTGGAACGGGTACGGTATACTCAAAGGCCTGTATCTTCCCACCCGCGATTTCAACTGGAAGCCTGCCATCATTGCTCGAAATCATCGCACCGGCCAGGGTGAGGGGGCTTACGACGCGGTTCATCGGCCTTACGCTCAGGCTTTCGTCTCCCCGCAGTACTGCCTTGACCCTCGCTCCCGCAAGCATACCCATCAATAGGCGGGCGGTTGTACCGGAATTACCACAGTCGATATCTATTCTTCCATTGCCAAGGTCTTTAAAACCCTCCATACCGATACCCTGGATAACAGTTTTGTTGCCATCGCTTTGTATCTGAACCCCAAGGCGGTCCATTGCTTCGACAGTTGTCTGCACATCCCGTGCCCGCGACAGTCCCCGGATGGTGCTCGTGCCCCGGGAAAGGCCAGAGAGGATAACGGCGCGGTGCGATACGGACTTATCGCCTGGAACCGAAATCGCACCCCGAACACTCTTTTTACCCTGTACTTCTCGCATACCTGCTCCTTCATACCGTTTCGTTCGTCTCGACTGCGCGTGATGCATCGAATATTCCTGAATATACCTGTCTAACAAAACGCGCCGCATTTTCATCCTGTATCCGGCGGGTGACCTTTTCTATCACTGCAGTTTCACGCTCGGGATCGGCAACGCTCATTTTCTTTTCTATCTTATAGCGCCCGATTGATGATATGCATTCGTATCTTTTTACAAGAAGCCCGGTGAGCTTTTTATCAATGCGGTCGATTTTCCTTCTGAGAACCAAGAGCCCGGATTTTGGCATCCCCTCATTCCCCCGTTTGGATTTCGTGCCTGCGATTCATCATGTACCAAGATAAACAGCAGTATGTTTTATGTAAATAGTAAAGCGACGTGAATCCCCCAGGGACCGAGTATCAACAGAAAACTTATTTAAAGGTACTATGAAGCCGGTCCCAGGGAAAAGACGGTTTTTACGAAAGAGTGTTTGCAATAAACCGTGCTCCTTGTTATCTTTTTAAAGTCAGATTATTGGAGGAGGTTTACGGATGAATTACAGGGTGCTTGGAAAAACGGGATTCAAAGTTTCCGAAATATCTCTCGGAACATGGCAGCTCGGGGGTCGCTGGGGGGGCACCTTCAGTGACGAGGAAGCGAAGTCAACATTGCAGACTGCTGTGGATAACGGCGTGAATTTCTTCGACACCGCCGACAAGTACAGCGAAGGGCTGAGCGAACGGGCTGCAGGAGCTTTTGCACGGGAGTACAAAGAGAGAATTTACGTTGCCACAAAGTGCGGCAGGCGTCTTTCACCTCATGCGGCCGAAGGATACAACGATAAAAATATACGCGGATTCATCGAGGACAGCCTGAAAAATATGGGTTGGGAGACGCTCGACCTCATTCAACTTCACTGCCCTCCAACCGAGGTATACTACACACCGGAAGTGTTCGAAACACTCGAGGCCCTCAAAAAGGAGGGAAAGATACTCAACTACGGGGTGAGCGTTGAAAAGGTAGAACAGGCGCTGAAGGCAATCGAATATCCCGGTCTTTCCACGGTACAGATAATATTCAACATGTTCCGGCAACGGCCCGCCGAGCTCTTCTTTCCGGAGGCAAAAAAGAAGAATGTCGGTATTATCGTGCGTGTGCCGCTCGCAAGCGGGCTTCTTACCGGAAAATTTACCAGGGAAACAACTTTTTCTGAGGGAGACCACCGTTTTTTCAATGTTGAGGGCAAGTTTTTCGACAAGGGAGAAACCTTTGCAGGACTCAACTTCGAACGGGGGCTTGTAGCAGTCGAAGAATTGAAAAAGTTCTTTACCGGCCCCGAGCCACTCGCGTTGTATGCCCTTCGCTGGATTCTCATGTTTCCGGAGGTGAGCTGCGTTATACCGGGCGCAAGCAGGCGTGACCAGGCTGAAATGAATACGCGTGCATCCGCTCTCCCCCCGCTTACCGACATGCAGATGAAAAAAATATATGAGATATACGAAACCTTTATTAAACCGGATGTCCATCACCGCTGGTGATGTATCCCCTAAAGGGGATGTGTCCCCTTCGGGGATACTACAGGATCATGGAACAGGATATGATTATCGGGCACGGCGTTGATATCATGAGCACGAAAAGAATCGAAAAGGCGATACAACGTTTCGGTGATCAGTTTGTTTCGCGTATATTTACCCCCTACGAACGGGCGGACATAGAAAAGCGCGAGAAATACGCTCCCCAGCTCTTCACCGCGTACTGGGCGGCAAAGGAAGCAACGATGAAGGCGCTCGGTACAGGAAACAGGCAGGGAGTCCGCTTCATCGATATCGAGGTCCGACATGAGTCGTCCGGTAAACCCTATATACAGCTCTACGGTGTGTCAAAACAACGGGTCGAAACAATGAACGTCAACACCATCAATGTATCCATGTCCCATCTTGATGAAATTGCGACCGCATCGGTAATATTCGAATCGAACGGAAAGGAATAGAATGACTATGAATCGTAACGAGGCATTCGATCTGTTGAAAGAGTATACAAAAAAGGAGGGTCTCATCAAGCATGCGCTCGCAGTCGAAGGAGCGATGCGTGACTACGCAGTAAAGTTCGGTGAGGATGAGGAATCCTGGGGCATAGTCGGCCTGCTCCATGATTTCGACTATGAAAAATATCCCACTTCTGAAGACCACCCATTCAAAGGTGCTGAAATACTCCGCGGAATGGGGGCCCCCGAACAGTGGATAAAAGCTATACTCGGGCACGCAGACTACAGCGGAGTGAAACGTGAAAGCCTGATGGCCAGGACGCTCTTTGCCGTGGACGAGCTCACCGGTTTCATCGTCGCCGTTTCTCTCGTTCGACCGTCTAAAAAGGTCGCGGATGTCGCAGTGAAGTCGGTGAAAAAAAAGATGAAGGATAAGGCATTTGCCAGCGGCGTCAATCGCGATGATATTCGAACGGGTGCCGAGGAACTCGGTATTTTGCTCGACGAACATATCGGGTTTGTGCTCGAGTCCATGAAGAAACGTGCCGATCTTCTTGGACTTTAAGCAAAACCTTGCCCGTCTCTTTAAGCGTCGACCCGCGCATCAGTATACGGCCGTGCACAGCGAATTTAGATGTAAATACCATCTGCAGCGCTCGAATACCGTTCCTTTGAACTGTCATGCAACCATTCCATCCCGGTTCCCTGTCAAAAAAAACAAAAAAAACCATACGTTCACCATTATCCGGGCGTGTTTCAGATGTTAAATTTATGTATACATACCGGTGAGTGTACGGTTTTTGGTATCTCTGTGTGATTCATAACACGCTATTTTATTCAAGGGGCATATACATGAAATACACACCGTCACTGAAAAGATTTTTAACATACAGTTTACCATTACTCGTGCTCGTTTTCATGCTTGCTGCAATCGTTCCTTTCAGAATTGATGCAGCTCCGAAAGCGAAGCTCTGGGGGTACTGGGAAACATACGACAGTGCGAGCGATACGAAAGTAGACCATACTCCATGGAACCGATTCATGAAAAAATACCTGGCGACGAACGACCCGTCAGGGATTAACCGTATGCACTACAAATCAGTCACACTATCCGACCGACAGGCGCTTGAACAGTATATCCAAAAACTCGCCGATATCCGCGTTACGTCTCTCAACCGAAAGGAGCAGAAGGCCTACTGGATAAACCTGTACAACGCCCTGACCGTGAAGGTCATTCTCGACCATTATCCGGTTAAGAGCATCAGGGATATAGACCTCACGAAAGGGCTTCTCTCAGACGGACCGTGGGACGCGAAACTCCTCGTAATCGAGGGCAGGGGGGTATCGCTCAACGACATCGAGCACCGGATTCTTCGTCCGGTTTTCAAAGACAGCAGGGTGCATTACGCGGTCAACTGCGCGAGCGTCGGCTGCCCGAATCTTCAACCCGAGGCCTATACCGCGGAAAATACCGATACCCTTTTAGATCGTGGCGCACGCGAGTACATCTCCCATCCGAGAGGAGTCAGCATCGAGGGAAATAGAATGTACCTCTCCGGCATCTATGAGTGGTTTCAGGAGGATTTCGGCGGTACCGAAAAGGGTGTGATGGAACACATTTTGAAATATGCACCATCCGACCTCGCCGGGCAGATCCGAAACTTCAAGGGGCGTATCAAATACCGGTACGACTGGAGCCTGAACGAGTAGTTTATTTTTTTCCGCACACCCGGTCAGGCTTCCCTATCCGATTCGATGAGAGCGATCCCGTGCTCCCCGATAGCATCCTGGAAACAGTTTTATTATCCGAATACTTCGCATCCGGACCACTTACAGGGACAGATTCAGATGCACCACCGAGTAACGAGAATTGCGACAATCCCGGCAAGTGTATAAATGTCCTCTATGAGCGCCCACTCGTCCGGTGCATGCAGGTTGTCTCCCCGAGGTCCGAGTATGACAGCCGGCATGCTGCCGACATCCCCGTACAGAGCGAGGTCGCAGGAAAAAGGCGCACCCCCGACTGCAGGGCTTTCTCCCGTATAGTCTGAAAAGGCATCAGTCACTGCCCGAACCCCCGGATCATCTGTGCCGGTTTCCCAGGGGCGAACGTAGTGGTAGGTGGGCGTTATCTCGAAATCGAACGGCTTTACCTTTTCATCCGAGGCCGCATGCCCTTCCCAGAAATTCCTGAATTGCCGATAGAACTCCTTCTCGCTCATTCCAGGATAGCACCACACGATCCATGACAGGCCGGCGACGAGCGGTATGCCCATCTGGGTGAACTCACCGGGGATTTTCGATGAGAGACCCCACAGCACGACGTTGAGCTCCTTTCCAGGCCTCCTAAAGAGGGGATGGCTGTTTCGTGAGCGCCACTCGTTCTGCCATTCGGAAAAAAGCTCTATCACCCCCGACAGGCCGAATACGGGGTTCGGTATCGCTGAGCCCATATATGGCATTCCCGCTTTTCCCGTAAGCCCAATATCGCCAAGAAAAGCCCCGAGGCATGCGGGACAGACCTCCATACGCGTCGGCTCTCCCAGAACCGCAAGGTCGGCATTATGCCCCCTGAGGCGGGATGAAAGGGTGCCGTTTCCACCGGCAAACTCCTCGTCCACGACACTCTCGAAGATAACATCGCCTGCCGGCATAAAGTCGATATCCATGAGAAGCTGTATCGCCCACAGAAAGGCGGAAAGCCCCCCCTTCATATCAGCAGTTCCACGGCCGTAAAGCCTTCCATCCTGCTCCACGGGCTCAAAGGGACGGCAGACCTTCCAGTTGTCGGGTTCGAACGGCGCAACGTCGACATGCCCGCTCAGCAGAATCGATCGCCCTCCCCCGCTCCCCTTCCAACGGGCAGCAACGTTGTTCCGTCCCTGAGGATACTCCCTGCCGGGAAGAAATGACGGGTGGTTTTGAATGCCCTGAACATCGAGGGGGTTGAAAACGTCGACATCAAGACCCATTTTCCTGCAGGAATCTACAATGAATTCCTGAGCAGGGCCTTCGTTTCCGCCGGGCGGCCTGTTCTCGGAGGGAAATGCGATGAGCTTTTTTGTCCATTCAAGAATATCCGATCGTCTTCGATTAAGCGCCTGACGGATAGTATCGATCATAATTCTATCACCTCGCGCCGGTAGCTTGTAAGCTCTCTGATGCCGTCCTTTGTGATGAGAATGCCGTCTTCATACCGCAGGCCGTATGTTCCGTCTGAAAGCCAGATATCGATATTAAACAGCATATTCGGCTGTATGGTGAAATCGGCCTTCTCGGCCAGCCACAGGCCCTCCACCTCGGAGTGACCGGTCCCGTGAGCAGGGCCGTAGAGTGTGAAGTTTTCATACCCGTATCGTGCGAGTATATCGTGATACCCTCTGAATACCTCGTTTGAACGAACGCCCGGTTTGACGGTGCCGAGGGTGTAGTGCATGGCTTCGAGCGCCACATCCATGAGTTCCCGTGCGCCGTCCGGCACCCTGCCGATAGCGAAGGGGCGGCACATGTTGCCGCAGTAGCCCATGTATTTCGCGCCGAAGGTGAACTGCACCAGCTCGTTAGGCCCGATTGCCCTATCTGTCGACCTGCACAGGCTCAGCGGCGTGTTCGGCCCTGAACACACCCATGCAGGGTAGGGCATACCCTCAGCACCGAGCTCGAGCATCTTCGAGCGGGCCACTGTTTCAAGCTCCCACTCCCGTTTGCCGGGCTCGACCGCCTGAAAAGCGGCCTTCATAGCTTCCTCCGTGATTCTATACGACTCGACTATATAGGGTATCTCGACATCGGATTTCACAGACTTCACCCTGAGAAGCAGGTCATCGGCGGGTACGAATTCGGCCCCACGTGCTGCCTTTCTGAGATCTTCAAGCAGTATATGGGGAAAAATATTCCAGTCGCCGACACCGACCCTCTTCGGTGAATTGCCCATAACGGCATCCATGATTGTACTGAAGCTCTCCCCCTCGACCTCCGGCACCCAGTCGGGCGCCGACGTCTCCACGAGAAGAGGATTTATTCTGATTTCTGGCACTGAAGAAAAGACCTTCGCAAATTCATAGGATTCCGGCCCTCCGGTGACGAGCACCGCATCTCCCTGCGCCGGCACAACGACGCACGCAAAATCAAAAAAGGGCCAGAAGCCGGTCAGGTACCTGGATGTGGAGGATTCGCACTCACTGCTGTACCCGACGTACACGTCGATTCCTTCTGAAACGAGCTGCTCCTGCAAGCGCTTTACCCTGCGCTCGTACTCTGATGATGGAAGCGGGTTCATTCTCATTTTTTTCTCCTTTTCATTTTCTCGATAACCTTTTCAATTCAATTCAATAGTTTATGTAAATGTCCATTTCGAGGTTACTGTTTATGGCCGTACATGTCGGTACCAATTTCGAGGCCCATTCATGTCGCCGTCCATTGTAGAATAAATCGGAATGAAAGTCAATCCCGGCACAAAGGACCCTTTCTTTCATTCCAGTTTTTCATTGATTTCAAGGCTGGCAAGGGCGTATACTTTTCAAAGAAAAAAAAGGGTGTAGCCGCTTTTTTGAAGGAGCTTTTTAATGAAAAAAAATGAAGAGACTCAGGACCTGAAATCCATATTTCTTGCCGGGGTAAAACAGGTCGATCCTGCTGCGCTCATAAAAAACCGGGTTCATATTCGGGGAAGCATGCTCTCTGTGAAATCTGAAGAGGCCGTGCTCGAATTCGACCTCGACAAGTACAACCGAATCATCGTTATCGGCGCCGGTAAGGCAACCGCGAAAATGGCGCAGGCTGTTGAAGGGCTCTTCAAAGGCCGAGATATTAGCGGCACGATCGCCGTCAAGTACGGACACACCGAGCCCCTGTCTACTATTAAAATTATTGAAGCGGGTCATCCGGTGCCTGACAAAAACAGCCTGCTTGCCGCCCGGAAAATAAAGGAGATTGCAGCTGAAACAGATGAAAAAACCCTCGTCATCAACCTGATCTCAGGCGGAGGCTCCTCCCTGCTTGCCGGCCCGATCGAGCCCGGCCCTGGTGCAGGGAATTTTAAGCTGACCCTTGATGACCTGCAGAAGACAACCGGGCTTCTCCTCGCATCGGGTGCCACGATCAACGAAATGAACTGCGTGAGAAAGCATCTCTCCTCGATCAAAGGCGGCAGGCTTGCTGCACTCATGCACCCCGCAATACAGGTAAACCTCATCCTCTCCGATGTTGTCGGCGACAGGCTCGATGTCATTGCATCGGGGCTTACTGCCAGTGATGAGACCACATATGAAAATGCGGTTCGGGTTCTGGAAAAATATGAAATCGAAAAAAAGGTGCCCGAAAATGCACTCGGTATTCTCCAGGCGGGGAAAAAAGGGTTGATACCTGAAACACCGAAAAAAAACGACCCCGCATTCGAAAGAGTGTACAACGTGATTATCGGAAGCAACAACACAGCGCTCATGGCAGCTGCCGAAAGGGCGAAAGAGCTCGGGTACAACACGGTGATTCTCTCCTCCCGGATAATCGGCGAGGCACGGGAGGTGGCGAAGTTTTATGCGGGGATCGCGAAGGATGAGGCCTTCAGGGAAATCCTGGCCCGAAAACCAGCCTGCATCATTGGAGGCGGTGAAACAACCGTCACTCTGACCGGAAGCGGTAAAGGCGGAAGGAGCCAGGAGCTTGCGATCTCGTTTCTCATTCAGTTTCTTGACGAGGAGGATGAGCTGAAGCGGGGTATTTATTTTCTTTCAGCATCGACCGACGGAAACGACGGTCCGACAGACGCAGCAGGCGCGTATATCCGCGCGCAGGAGATAAACCGACGCACCGCACCTTTTGACAGGGCAGAGGAGTACCTTAAAAAAAGCGACTCCTACACATTTTTCGAGCACGCGGGATCGCTCTTTAAAACAGGCCCGACAAACACCAACGTGTGCGACCTTCAGATTCTTATCGTAGTATGATGTATGCTGATTTTCAGCAGTATCCTCACGGTAGGTACCTTCAACTTTAACTATATATTCACTAAAGAGGCCGCTACCATATTCTCACTGTAATAAGATGCCTATTGAACACTCGAATATGAGAAGTATCGCTGAAGTACTGGTTGAAAATATAATTTGCCTATCATTTATTGTAAAAAATTCTCTAACAATGGAAAAAATGTGATATAATTGTAAATGAGTTGCGTTATATCACATCTTAAAGATGTGAGAAGATTCTGTCAACTCAATAACAAGATTCATCTTTTACTCTTCCTTCGTAAAGAGGATGACCAATGCCGGGGGTATAAAAATGAAAAACGTGGAAAAAGCGGTGTTAAAAAGGAGAATATTTTGTATGCTCGGCACTGTTCTTTTAATCATAGGATCTATTGTCGCTTTTATTACCTGCTCGTCGGGAGTGAATGTCGGTGAGGCGAATAAAGTGCTTACTTCATTCAGTCTCCAATGGGCGCCAGGTTTTGATTACACATGCGCTTCCAATGAACCGGTGATTGTAGTGATCAGCGCGCATGACCAGGATGGCGAGGTATTCAACTGGAGCGGCACGGTAGTTATTTCCTGTACAAACCCGAATATATCGATCAGCCCGTCATCCGTTGATATTACAAACGGCTCTGTTCAGAGAAGTATCGCATTTACAAATGGAACTCTGAATAACCAGGGGACCGGAATAAAGCTTATCTCCGGGGAAGTGGTACAATCCCTTGAAGCCGTCGTCACGATATATGAAACATTTGCGCCCTCTGATGTGAATTTTTTTTCTGCCCAGGCGTGGGATAATCAGATAAAGCTCAGTTGGACAAACCCCCTTGATAGTGACTTTGCGGGTGTTAGGATAGTAAGAAAGGAAGGTGAAGCGCCCTTTAATGCGGGAGACGGATTAAAAATATATGAAGGAAACAATAATGCGTGTGTTGATAAAAATCTTACCAATGACGTCACATATTACTATTCTGCTTTTGCGTATGATAACGCGCCAAACTATTCTGGAGGAAAAACGATAAACGCTACACCCGTTGATCGTTCTGTTCAGAGACTTACGTATTTACCCGGTAACGGAAAGATTACCATGTATTGGGACGAAGTCAGTACCGCAGATTCGTATACCCTATATTACACCAATGACGGCAGTGATCCGGGAACCGGGAGTGGGTATCAGATTACGGGGATATCAGGCACAAGTTGCGAAATCAATAACCTGTCAAATTTCCGTAAATATAAAGTGGCGCTCACAGCTGTCAAGGAAAGTATGGAGTCACAAAAATCAAATATTGTGAGAATTGTTCCCCCCGGGAATATAGTCGCATCTGGAAGCTGGTTTTCACTGGTATTGAAGGAAGACGGCACTGTGTGGGCATGGGGAGACAACAATTACGGAGCACTCGGTGATGGTGACATCGATGTAAATAAGCCAACGCCGGTTCAGGTGGTGTGGGATGATGATCAAAATCCGGCGACTGATCCAATCCCATTTGTAAATGTCATAGCAATCTCTGCAGGAAACAGGCATTCCGCAGCAGTATTGACTGATTACACAGTGTGGACATGGGGAAGTAACGTTTATTATCAGCTCGGTGATGGTGGTGTTGTTTCGGAGAGAGATTTGCCAGGTAAGGTAAAAAACTACACCGGGACCGGGGAATTACAGGATGTGATTGCTGTGGCTGCCGGTAGATATCACACAGTGGCTTTAAAGAAAGACGGCACTGTTTGGGCATGGGGGTATAACAATACTGGACAGCTTGGCGACGGACGGTTGGGTACAAATAGTAAAGTACCCGTTCAGGTTATGTGGGATCATGATCAAAATCCGGCAACAAATCCGGAGCCTTTCACAAATGTCATTTCAATCGCGACTGGAACAGATGCTCAGCATACAGTTGCACTGAGAGATGACGGAACGGTGTGGGCGTGGGGAAGAAACGACTATGGAGAACTCGGAGATGGGGATACAGGAACCGATAAGGATTTACCGGTACAGGTTTTCGGTCTGACAGACATTGTTGCAGTAGATGCAGACGGCGATTCCGGTTTAAGAGCTCATTCTGCCGCGCTGAAAAGTGACGGAACTGTTTGGACATGGGGATCAAACGATTATGGGCAGCTCGGTGACGGCAACTCCGGCGTGGACAGCGATCTGCCAGTTCAGGTCGTGTGGGACGATGATGGAAATCCGGCAACTGATCCGGTCCCCTTGGAAAACGGCATCGCTATCGGTACCGGTGGAACCTTTACCGTAGTGGTGAAAGATGATGATACCACATGGGCGTGGGGGTACAATACTTATGGTGAGCTCGGCGACGGTAACTCCGGTGTAAACAGCGATCTGCCAGTTCAGGTCGTGTGGGACGATGATGGAAATCCGGCAACTGATACTGTGCCATTTAAAAATGTCATTGCTTTGGATGCGGGGGAGTCGCATACAGTGGCAA
>Ga0307442_1000105_pt1 | contig 32616 bp, 31 predicted proteins | sample SalMarWE160430MG_FD_202143 | JGI IMG/M metagenome (GOLD analysis project Ga0307442, IMG submission 202143) | Salt marsh sediment microbial communities from the Plum Island Ecosystem LTER, Massachusetts, United States - WE1604-30 | ecosystem: Environmental > Aquatic > Marine > Intertidal zone >...
ATTATTCGCAACACGAGGTGGAACTTAGACGTAGCCGGTCACTATTCTCGACCTGATGCATTCCAACTGACAGTACGCACGACTCCGAACCCAATAATTCGTGTTGATAGTGACTCTTCGAGTTCCCCTGTGGACGAATTAAAAGAAGAAATACTTTTTTCAAAAGAGATGATAGATCAAAAATAATCGCGATCGAACAACATATTATCCTCTATCTGAATATGTATCAGTGACTTGTTTTACACGGTAATCAACTTTGGTTTGGAAGGAATTTAGACATGAAGACGGGCAGACATAAATCATAACAAACACTAATGAATGATTGCCCGGGCTTCACCGCCAATACCGGGGGGTACCTGTATTTAAAAGGAGACTTACTGCCCTCCGCTTTCTGTCGGATATCCTTTGTCTTTCCAGTTGAAAAACCCTTCGTTCAGAACGCCAACCTTGTCAAAGCCGGCTGCCTTTAGCGTATCGGCGGCTTTTCCGGACATTTCGTGGGGGCAGGCACAATAGGTAATGATCCATATGGTTTTGGGCAATTTTTCGATCTCTTTTTTCACATCATAGAAGGGAATCGATACGGCACCCGTAATATGGTCCCTGAAATAGTCGTTTCTGGGGCGAGCGTCGATGATCATAAAGGATTTTCCGGCGGCATAGGCTTTGTAAACCTCATTTACCGACACATAGCGATTCTTGGAGAGCGAGAAGGTGGCCGGTTCTTTTCCCGGGTTGATCACACGTAAATTCGCTTTTGAGAACACGATATTTTTTTCATTCTCCCCGGCTTCTTTAGGAGCACTTCCGGCTTTCAGGGTCCGGATATAAACGATGACGTCGCTTATATCCTGATTCTTAAGCCGGCTCTTAAAAGACGGCATGGGGGTTCCGGGACGACCATATAAAACGGCGTATTGAATAAATCCATCACTTGCGGTCTCTTGAAATACCGCATTATCAAGTGCGACAGCCGTGCCTTTACTTCCTTTTCTTCCGTGGCAGGAGGCGCAGTATTTCTGATAAATTCCGGTGCCGTTTTCCGCATTCCCGGATACCTTGATACCGTCCAGATCCACCGACTTTTCTGTCTGCCATTTCCGGATATAGGAAACAATCTCCTCCGTTTCTTTGTTTGTAAGAATGCCGCCGTAGGCGGTTCCCCAGGCGGACATGGAAGTCCCGGGTCGCCCCTGGACAATGGCCTGGGTGATATAGCCATTATCAGCGCTTTTAAGAAAATTCGGATTACCAAGGGCCGGGGCCTGATCAGCGAGGTAGCCTTGGCCCTTTTGGCCGTGGCAAAATGAACAATAGGTATTATATAACAGGGCGCCTTTGTCGGGTGATGTCCGTGTCCCGGTTTTTTGAGATGTGTTTTTCGATGCTGCAGATATAAATGGCGCCATGCCCAGAATTATTGCCGCAATCACTAATTCCATCATGACAGATCGCAAGATGTATTTTCGCATGCCCGTTTCCTCCCGGATTCTTCTTTGATGTTCTGATGATGGGGTACAGTCGGGGTACTTGCCCCTGCAAGGTGAATTATGTTTACTCATTTAAATTCTATATTGACAAAAATAATGACATCAGGATAGCAATCAAGTTCTTTTTAGGGAGAGAGGAACAGCATTTTTCTGTCAAATAAAAAAAGTGTCCCCTCTTTCATAAGCCTCAAAACGCGCGATACAAGCCGATATAATAGGAGAACCTGTTGACTGAGCTATTTGTCAACCCACGACCGGCTGACAACAAAAGTTGGAAATTACCAGCCAACGGAACGCTGCCTCCGATATTGAAGCCGCTGCTGTCTTTTCCATCTACCGTGTCGGCGGTCTGGTGGAAGATCTCCCCTCCCAGGTAAAAGGTGTCAGAAAAAGAGTATTGCAATAAGATGCCTGAGAACCAATAGTTCTTGTTTCCTGAACCGGGATTGATCCAATAGCCTCCGCCGCCATAAGTTGTCCATTTACCGAAGTCTTTCTGCATCCAGAGCGGAAGGAAATACTGAGCCTGCCCATTGCCCAGAGCTTTGTCCTGGTCCCCTGTGGGAATTTCCACGAGCGGGAATATTCCAATCGCCGGTAGGAAATCGGTTTGATGGACAAGACGGCATTTTATCCCGATTTCCGTGTCGCCGTAACCGAAATGGGAATCTTCACCTCGAGGCGCATCGTAGGCCATGGGGGTGATGAGATGAAACTGCGTATCAGGCAGGATGCCGTAGTTAAATTCCACTGCCGGTCCCAACCCGCTCGTTCCCCCTTCATCGCGGGTGCCGGTCGAAAAAAGGTAGATTTCACCGTGGTAGAGGTCGACCGGAATGGGATCATCGGTGAGAAAAGGCGGCCCTGCAAGAGCACTTGCCGTCGGAATAAGCCACAGGATTGCTACTAAGACGACTTTTCTCAAAATGTCCTCCATCACTTCAGGATAACGCTCTCGCTCTATCTCACGAATCATTACATGGTGTAGAAAACCAGGAGCATCCTGTTGTGTTCTTCTTGGAATATTATAAGATTAATATAAATTGGATATAATGTAAATTACATTAATGGAAAGTGCCCAGATTCCCAGCCAGATGCTTTTTGGAACTCTGGAATGAAACCAAGTCAGGCAGTTAACCGAGTGGGTTTAGGGGACGTCCGGAGCAAAACGTCCCCATCCCTTCTTACGACAGAGACGGACAAATCCGCCGTCACAGCACCACGCATCAGTGATAAGGCCTTGCTTTCTTGGGGAAAAAGTATAGAGAAAGTGCCCTTGTGAGCCAAGAAAAAAGGCGGCATAATATATGGTGGTCTCATGTTTCTTGTGGGTTTTTGGCCTATTTCACATATACCTCCCCATTGAATCTCATGGCCATTTTCTTGAAAGGCGCGGCCTCTGCTTAGGGCGAAGTCATTTTTCTAGCGCAACGCAGGAGACATGGGGCTATCCGCCGCCACAGTAGATTGCCTGTAAGAAATGCGGGCTAATCCCTTACCGGAGTCTGTTCGCTAATTGGGGGTGATCGGTGATCATTATCGTCATCGCTGAAAGGAAGTGAATACTGCCTCATTGCCGCGATCACATTTCTTGATTTTCAAGTAGGGAGGTTTCCCTGCACCAGCGGGCATATCGTGCCAGCGCTCCCATGGCCCGGGCTGCCCGTTCCGGGCTTCCCAGCACGGGGATACCCATGTCCTGCAACCGCGCAATGAAGAAATCATCCCTGGTGCGAAGGGAGTATCCTATGAGCGGTTTTCCGGATTCCAGGGGCAAGGCCGACACTGCCTCTGACTGTTGTTCCATGATATTTTGACTCTGAGCCGTGATCTGGTCCCGGGGGACGCCGAGACTTTCCAGAGCACGCCTTACCGACTGGGTGGGCACGAGAAAATAGACCAGGAGTCCGTCGATTCCCTCCCCTTCCAGGAGCACTTTTGGGATGCTGTGAAAGTAGTCAAGAGGGTTTTTCGTGAAGGTCAGGTCGACGGGATTGTTTATGCTTCCCGTATGGGGCACAAAGGGAGCCAGTTTTTCCCTTGTAGCAGGTGAAAGAGGCGGTAATTCCAGACCAGAACGGCCGCACATATCTGCCGCCGCGGCACCCGGTCCTCCCGAGTGGGTCTGGATAACCACGCGATTGCCCATGGGTGCAGGGCAGGCGCCGAGCACCCAGGAGAAGTCGAACAGTTCCTCTATGGATCGGGCACGTATGATGCCGCTCTGCCGAAACACCCCGTCATAGAGACGGTCCGGCCCTGCCATGGCCCCGGTGTGGGAAAATCCTGCACGCTTTCCCGCTTCTGATCCCCCCACATACAGTGCCACGATAGGCTTATGGGGGGATATGGACCGTGCTGTGTCCAAGAACTCCTTGCCCCTTCGGATCGCCTCAATGTAGAGGGCAATGACCTTCGTGTTGGGACAGGCGGCGAGGTATTCGAGACAATCCACAATATCTATGTTGGCTTCATTCCCTACACTGATGGCGGCACTGAATCCGAGCCCGAATTTTCCCAGGTAATCAAACATCTGGGTCACGAAACTCCCGCTCTGAGATGCCATTCCAATAAAACCCGGAGAGGTGTCGTAAGGGAGAAAGGTGGTGTTGAGTTTGTGATAGGGGTTGACTACACCAATGCAGTTTGGACCCAGGAATCTCATACGGTATTGATTCGCGATGGCCACAATCTGGCTCTGGAGACCCTCTCCCTCGCCTCCGATTTCCTTGAACCCGCCCGAGACAATAATGACGTTCCTGATTCCTTTGCGGCCGCATTCCTCCATGACCTCCGGGACAACGCGGGTTGGCAGCACCATGATCGCAAGACTAGGTACTTCAGGAAGATCGAGGACGCTCTTGTAAGCCTTCCTGCCTTGTACCTGGTCCAGCTTGGGATGAATGGGATATAGACTGCCATCGAACCCAAGCTCATAGATATTCCTGAACTGGGTTGTTCCCATGGCTGAAAAGCGGTTGGAAGCGCCGTAAAAGGCGATGGATTTGGGATTCAGAAAAGGGTAAAGAGCACTTTTTTCCACTGATTCAAGCATAGGTTCCTCTGCATTATGAGCATAATTCTGTGGGCTAGAGCTTCAGATCTCGAATGATCGTGAGTGCTTCAATAAGGGAGCGGACCTTTTCATGGCCGATTGCTGATTCGATATTTCTCTCCAGCGTGGCAACCTTTTCCGCCACCTGCGGGGCCATTTTCCGCGCTTTGTTCGTCAGCTTGAGGACATTCAGACGTCCGTCTTTGAGATCAGCTTCCTTTGAGACAAGGCCCATTTGCTCCAACCGCTTTATCATGGTTGCCGCAGCGGCCTTGCCGATGCCGGCTCGCCGGGCAAACACCCCGAGGCTCAGGTTTTCCTCCCGCCAGAGCACCCCCAGGGCCATCATCTGCTGGGCTGTCAGGCCCAGGGGGGACAGCACGCGGTTGTAATAGGCCACCATTTTCCTGGCGATGAGGGTGGTAAGGGAGCAGATGAAATATTTTGGCTCGGGGAATGTCGTTTGCATGCGAACATTCGATAGCAAACGATTATGCTTCTGTCAAGGCCAAATAGCGTATTTTTTGATCCCCATGATTGATGACTTCGTAGAAGTCATCAACGCGCCCGTGGAGGGGCGCGTAAATCAGTGGGATGCACCGCAACCCGTTGATTTGTAAGGAATCCGAAAGTCGCGTTTTTCGGATTCCGTCAGTAAAAAGTCCATGGACGGACTTTTTACGATTCCATCATGATTGGTTCCGAGATATGCAACGAAGAGGGTTTTGATGACGGGATGAATGTATCGGAGGCTTTGTCCAGAGGCCGAGAATCTTGATGACGGTGAGGGAAGCTGCCATGATGACGGCAAAGACCAGCACCGTGAAGGCAGTGCTCCAGTGCCACCACAGGGGGCCGTTTACCAGGACGGTGCATCCGCCAACGATGGGAACCACGAACACGTTCATGATGGCCATTTCCAGGGCCACAGGCGTCTGGAACTCAGGATCCGCTATCCTGAGGAGCAGGAGACCGCAGGACACCGTTCCGGTAACGGTCCCGTAAATCGCCACGGTCCTTTCCAGATTGTAAGAAGGGAGCCTTTTTCCCAGGAACAGTACCACGAGCGTAGTGAACACCCCACTGGCCAGGGAAATGGTCAGAAAGGGGACAATGTATGTCCAGACCACCAGCACCTGGATGGCAGCCACCGTGGCAACAATCAGGAAGTCCACGGACAAGCCTGTAATCCTTCTCTGGATTCCCCTATCAACCAAGTACTCAAGCCCCATCTTTTCCATGAGCCAGCGCACGCAAAGGGCCAGGCCGAGGCCGAAAAAGAAGAAAAACCCCCACAGCATCTTACCCGCATCAGGGGGTAGGACTTTTCCAAAGTATTTTACAAAGAAGTAGGTCAGCACATAGACGAGACCAACCAGGGCAGCCTGAAAGGCGAGACTGTCGGTGTTTGCCGAATGAAGCGTCAACTCACCGGCTGATTCCCTTTTCTGGTCCCGGACCGTAATCCCTACCATGAAATCTCGGGACAGCGCGCGTGTTCCCTGTGCAGAAGGACCCTTTCTGATCCAATGATTTACCAGGGGCACCCCCACAAAAAACGCGAAGAAATACCCGACAGCCGCAAACCCTAAGCCTAGGGTGGCTGCATGATTGAACCCCACGGTTTCCCATACCTTGCCAAACGACAGGGCCTGGCCCGGCCCCTCGTTGAACCCGAGGGGCACGAGAAAACCGAAGGTGGGAAAGAGCTTCAGGCCGAAGAGGGAAAAGAAGAGAACGGCCAGCCCCCCGATAGCTGCCTGGAGAGGGAATGTGACGCCTTGGGTGAGGGCCATCCACAGGGAGCCCTTCACTACCTCCTTTTTGTGCCCTGAAGTATTGTGCTCGTCCCTGCCACGGGTGAGCCCCACCGAGATGAAGGAGATGTTGAATAAATGGTAGGCGAAGCTTTCCAAGCCATATGCAGAAAAATGAACAAGGCCGGTGTTTACAAGGATCAGGCCAAGTACTCCTCCGATGAGACAGCTTGGAAAGAGAAACCTTTGGAAAAAAGGGACCCTTGCCCGGAGAACCACGCCGATAAGCAGCAGGATAGCAAGAAAACCGAAAAGAAGAATTGAGTGAAACGGGAAAGGGCTCTGCATGGCATATCTCCTGAGGAAGAGAATGGTTTGCCGCCGATCTTCTCACAATGACCGGTTGTGGGATGTTTTTTGGATTTTATAGATCAATTCAGGAAAAGCTATCTTCATTTATACTATCATCCTCGGATTTGTACAGTCTTTTCCGTAGCAGTATGCGCACAAATGCATAGGCGCATACGATGGCTGCAAAAGCGAAAAGAATCTCGTAAAGATGATAACTTATTTGTTCGAGCCAGGCCATCCTGGGCTTGACTGTTTGGAGCCACTGTTTTTCCAGCTCTTCCAGGGGTGTGGAAAACGCCTTTTTTACAGCAAGCCTCGTTTCGCTACCCTTTGCCAGGAGGTGAAGCATGGAAAGGACTTTGGTTGTCCCAAAATGGGAAAAGAGGTAGGTGACAAAACTTTTGCTCTCCTGGTATGCCAGAATCAGTCCCCGCTCGTCGCGCGGGAATCGGCGGTTGAGATTATTGAGTGGAATGAAGTCCTTTGAAAGAGCAGCCCGGTTCAGGAGGGAGTGTTGCTGATCCATAATGATCTCGTCAATCCCGTCACTTGCCCATTGGCAAAGGCCTTCGTCCAGCCACCGAGGAAGAAGTGCAGATCGTATGTGCTGGTGGAGTAGGATATGGCAGAGTTCATGTTTGAGCGTAACTTCAAGGCTGAAAGGGCGAACGAGCATTCTTGAGTAGTCTATAACGATGAGGTTCTTTTCGGGGACCGCGAAGGCAACGGAAAGGGGGCTTTCCGCCATTCTCTGAAATCGATTCCTGTCCTTGATCAAGAGGACGGAAGGTCTTGATACGAGTTCCCACCCAAAAATATTGATCAGGTCGTGATAGACTTGTGGAAAAATCTCCATGATTTTGGTTGCGGCCGGGTGGAGTGAATCGCCATAATAGACAGTGGCGTTTCGGTCTTGCAGAGCATGAAGGGGCTTGGCGGAGGCTCCTGATGAAAGAGTGAGTCCAAGGATTCCGAGCCAAAGGAAGAGGAGTACTGTTCTTATCATTTTTTCTATCAAACCCACATTTTTCACAAACAATCTACTATGGTGGCGGATAGCCCCATGTCTCCTGCGTTGCTCTAGAAAAATGACTTTAAAGTACTGATAGTACGCCTTCATCCATTTTTCTTCGCGCGCTCCCGATAGCGGGGTTTCGCAAGCTCAACTTGCTATCCACGGGACTCTCCACCACCTCCCTTCGAAGACCCGTGAGAAAAGGGGGTTAAACCCTGGATGATAAATTCCAGACCCTTTCCCTTCATATCTTCTACAAAACTTCCCAGCACAATGCAACAGAAGCGTTATCGCCGTGGCTCGCTTCGGAGGCTTTTATCTTGCCAGGCTGGGGCAAAGCCAGTATAGTTACGCGCATACAATAGCCGTAGGAAAAAACCTGAAATGTTTTTTACGGCCTGTGACGCAAGGAGGAAAAAATGGAAAAGATAGAATTTATCAGGGCACGGGAAATCCTCGATTCCAGAGGGAACCCCACCGTGGAAGTGGAAGTGGGCCTGGACGACGGAAGCTTCGGGAGGGCCGCGGTTCCATCCGGTGCCTCTACGGGAAAGTATGAGGCAGTGGAACTCAGGGACAAGAAGAAGAAAAGGTTTGGGGGGAAGGGCGTTGAGCAGGCGGTGAGGAACGTGAACAAGGTCATTGCGCCGGCCCTCCGGGGCATGGAGGCAGAGGATCAGCGGCTGGTGGACAAGACGCTCATCGAGCTGGACGGAACGCCCAACAAGAGCAAGCTGGGCGCCAATGCCATCCTGGGAGTTTCCCTTGCCGTAGCCAGGGCCGCCGCAGACGCGTTTTATATGCCCCTTTACCGCTATATCGGGGGAACCAACGCGTGCAGGATTCCCATGCCCATGATGAATATCCTCAACGGCGGGATGCATGCCCCCAACAATGTGGACCTCCAGGAGTTCATGATCATGCCCATCGGCGGAAAGACTTTCAAGGAGGCACTCCGAATGAGTGTTGAGGTCTTTCATGCCCTTGCGAGAGTCCTGAAGGCAAAGGGCTATTCCACGGCCGTGGGAGATGAAGGCGGGTTCGCTCCTGACCTCCAGTCCAACGAGGAAGTTATTGAAATGATTCTTGCCGGTATAAAAAAGGCAGGGTATCGTGCAGGAAAAGATGTGGCCTTGGCCTTGGACCCGGCGTCGTCTTCGTTCTACAAAAGTGGAAAATATGTGTTTTTCAAGTCTGACGGCTCCAAGCGGACGGGAAAAGACATGATCGAGTTCTACAAGGACTGGGTGGACCGGTACCCCATCGTCTCCATAGAAGACGGCCTTGCGGAAAATGACTGGAAAAACTGGAGTAAAATGACAAAGGCAATGGGTGACCGCATCCAGATCGTGGGGGACGACATTTTTGTCACCAACACCGAGCGGATTGCACGGGGCATCAAAGAAGGTTCCGCAAATGCTGTGCTCATCAAGCTGAACCAGATCGGGACACTCACCGAGACCCTGGAGGCCATCCAGATGGCCCACAAAGTGGGTTGGAATGCGGTGATTTCCCATCGGTCGGGCGAGACGGAAGACACCTTCATCGCGGACCTTGCCGTTGCCACCGGCACTGGACAGATCAAGACGGGCTCACTGTGCCGCTCGGAACGTATCTGCAAGTACAACCAGCTCCTGAGAATCGAGGAAGAACTCGGGAAGCAGGCGGAATTCGGGTGGGAGGCATAAATGGCATACGACGCAACCAAGGACCAGCTGCTTGAGTCATGGGAAAATGATGAAACCGGGCTTCTGCTCAGTATTTACCGGTACGGTGACGGGGACCCCAAACTCCAGGTAGGCCCCCGTTCCTACACCAAGAAGGACGGCTCCAAGGGAACAACCAAGACAGGTCGCCTCTCCGTCGATGATGTCCTCTGGCTTTCTGAAATTCTCGACGAGGTGAAGGAAAAGATGAACGGACATTTTATGGAGGCTTGACAGCAAGCTATTTCGCCTCGATGATTCCCGCTTCCGCCACGATAGCATGGAGTGTTTCGCGGGCATTTTCATCCAGCTCCAGCAGTGGGGTCCGGACCGGGCCGCCATAGAAGCCAAGCATATCGAGTGCCGCCTTCAGGCCTGCAATGCCGAAGCGGCCGGTCACCGCGCTATTGAGGGGGATTATCTTCCGCTGAAGTTCCGCTGTTTCGCTGATGAGCCCTTTCCTGAACAGATCATAAATTTCCAGGGCCTGTTGGGGGGCAATATTGGCCACGGCCATGATTCCTCCCACTGCTCCCACTGCCAGGGCTGGAAAGAAAAACCCCCCAGATCCGGCCAGAACCTGAAAGCCCTTTCCCGCTAGCCGCGTCATGTCGGCGATTTTCGTGATATTGCCGCCGCTGTCTTTGATGCCGATGATATTGGGATGTTCAGCCATGCGGGCCACCGTTTGAGCGTCCAGATCGATATGGGTGAATTTGGGGACGTTGTAGATCAGGATGGGGATGGGCGATGAATCGGCAACGGAGAAGTAGTGGTGCGTGAGCGCCTCAACAGTCATCTTCCCCCCATAAAAATGAGGAGTAATGACCAGGACTGCATCAACCCCGATTTCCGCCGCCGCCCGGGTGAGCTGGATGGTCGCCCCGGTGGATTCGCATCCTGTCCCGGCAATCATCCATTTGTTGAGCGGTATAGCCTTTCGCGCTGTTTCCAGGACCGCGAGTTTTTCATCATGGGACAGATATACGGTTTCGCCGTTTGAGCCCAGAATCACGTACCCGGCCAACCCATAGGTGTTCCAGCGTTCAAGATTGTCGGCCAGGGCCCGGTGATACACCTCTCCCTGGGGGCCGAAGGGTGTCGGAACAGGCGGCAGAACACCTGCAAGGGATTTTTTGAGTTCAGTCATTTTGGTGTTTCCTTTCCTTCAGGATTGATGGATTCATAGTTGAGAACAGCCGCTATGACCATGGCCGCCGTCTCTGCCCGCAGGACTTGCGGACCCAGGGAAACAGAGAGAAAGCCGGACTCTCCGGCGAGCGATACTTCTTTGGGAGTAAATCCTCCCTCCGGTCCCACAAGGGCCAGGACCGCTTTTGACCGGGGAAGGGTCGATCGAAGCGTGGATTTGAGGTTCCTGCTTTCTTCTTCCTCCCAGAGAATGATTTTCAAGGTCTCTTTTGGAAGAGGTGTCTGGAGGAGTTCCGTGAAGGTGATCACAGGGGTAATTTCAGGAGGCCGGGCGCGATCCGACTGTTTGGATGCCGCTATGGCAATATCCTGCCATCGCTTCACCCTCGTTGCACGCCTGTCGGCTCGGGGACGGACCACAGTCCTTTCCGAAACAAAAGGATGGATGGAATTTACCCCCAGTTCAGTTGTCTTTTGAATCACCAAGTCCATCGCACCTGATTTCAGCACGGCCTGTCCAATGAACACATGGACCGGCGGTGCAGGTGGCGGAGAAAGGGGCCTTTCCAGGAAAACAATGACGTTTCCCTGGTTCACCGACTTAATAAGGACCTGAAAACGCAAACCCCTTCGGTCCAGGAGGACGAAACGGTCCCCCTGCCCCATCCTCAATACACGGGTGATGTGCCTTGCCTCACTGCCCGCAATGGTAACAAGGTCTTTTGCTGCAGGTATTTTTTCGATGAAGAAGCGGCGCACCGGTTCTCCTCAGCCGGATTTCCGGGCGAGCAGGCAGGCCCAGTCTTCCTGGAAAAGGGTTTTTTCTAAGATGAACCCGCACTCTTCGAGAGAAGGACGCACAAGGTCGATCTGATCTCGGAGCATTCCTGAAAGGATCACGTGTCCGCCCGGCTTCACCACTCGTGGAAAATGGCCCATGAGGCCCATGATGGTATTCAGGATCAGGTTGGCAGTCACCATGAAAAAGTCCTGCATCAATTCCGCCAGGGGAATGAAGTTGACCTCAATCTCGTCCTCCAGGCCGTTCAAACGAATATTTTTCCCGGCCCAGTGAAGGGCCTCTTCATCAATGTCAAGGGCACTGATCCTTAGCGCCCCGAGCATGGACCCGTAGATGGCCAGGATTCCACTTCCCGTGCCCACATCAAGCAGGTCCCATGAGGAAGGCTTGGGTACCAGTTCCATGGCGCGGAGGCAGAGACGCGTGGTAGGATGTTTCCCAGTACCGAAAGCCGGTCCGGGATCCATGCGAATGACTGCTGACGTAGCACTTTCGGGAACGGATTCCCAGGCAGGCACGATGGTAAGAAAGGGGGTGACCTGTTCGGCTCGAAAGAACCTCCGCCAGTTCTTGTCCCACTCCTCGTCCCCAATTGAACCGAATAAGAGCTCGGGAGGAGCCATGAGGGGAAAGTACACGGCCAGTTTCCGGATGGATGACGAAATGGTTTCCTGAAGCTCCTCAGGGTTCTCCGGGAGCGGGAAATAGGTCTTCACAATTCCGTCACCGCAGTTGTCGGTGACCATCCCAGTGCACCCCAGAGGGAAGAGTATGGCAGAGAGGGCCTCATGGGCTACCGGATCTATCCGGATCGCTATTTCCATCCATTCCTGGTTGGATGGACCGGCAGACACCATCCTCTGTTCCTCGTCAATGATTGGTCCGGGAAGGGCTTTTCACGCCTTCTCAAAGACGTAGTTTATCTGCCCATTGGGTAAGGTGTTGGGAACGGTCTTCATGTCCATGCCGACCTTGATATCTTCCTCGGGCAGATCTCCGGCGATTCTTCCGAATACCTTGTACTCACCGTAGTCCAGCAAGGCTATCGCGTAAGGGAGATCATCCCCGAACCCGATGGGTGCATATTCCAGTTTGCTGTACGTGACGAGTTTTCCGGTCCCCGAGACCTCAATCCATTCCATGTTACTCGCCAGGCAGTGGTAGCAGTCGGCCCTGGGAGGAAAGAAGGTCAGGCCGCAGTCCATACAGCGCGTAGCCATGACTTTTCCTTGTTCGAGATAGTCGATGAAGTCATTGACCTTTGTGATGGCGGTAAAGCTCACTGTCCCGAATTTACCGAATCTGGTATCCATTTCCTTTTTCTTAGCCATGTATGTTACCTCCCCAGGATAGTGACGTTTCCGTAAAGACCGACCCCGCCGATGTTGTGTACAAGACCTATTTCCGGATCCTTGACCTGCATGTCACCGGCTTCTCCCCTGAGTTGGAGGACGATGGTCCTGAGCTGTGATCCTCCGGTAGCGCCTATCGGATGGCCTTTGGAAAGGAGGCCGCCGTCCACGTTGATGGGGATGCTTCCTTCTTTGTAGGTTTCTTTTCCACGGATGAGGTCCTTTCCTTCACCGGGTTTGGCAAATCCCAGGTTCTCATAGGCCATCATCTCGGCAATGGTGAAGCAGTCATGAACCTCCGCCACATCAATGTCTTTGGGGGTGATGCCGGCCATTTTATAGGCCTGTTCCCCTGCTTGCTCGGCCACGGTCAGCCCGGTAAAAAGGTCTCTCCCCGCAAGATTGACCGCAGTGGAGGCCGCCCCGATCCCCAGGACCCAAACCGGCTTTTTGCTGAAGGCCTTTGTCTTTTCTTCGTTCGCGACGATGACGCAAGAGCTGCCATCGGCGTTGGCACAGCAGTCTCCCACCCGAAGGGGGCTGGCCACCGGCCCTGACATGGGGCTCTCAGGATCTGAAAATTGCTCCAGCGCTACCGGTTTCCGGTACACTGCTTTTTCATTTATCTGGCCGTAGGTGGATGCCTTGACACGAATTGACGCCAGATCTTCAGGAGTGGTACCATATTTTTCCATGTGGGCCCTGGCGTACATGGCGTAGTAAGCGGGCATCATGGTCCCAAAGGGACTCTCCCATTGAATATCTCCCCCTCTGCCCATACGTTCCTGGGATTCGGCGGAAGATATTTCCGACATCTTCTGGAAGCCGATTACCGCCACCATATCATGGAGCCCTGATTTTACCAGGGCATAGGCCGTCTTGAGGCCGGTACTGCTTGAAGAACAGAGGCTCTCAAGATAGAAGGTGGGTTGCGGTGTCAGCCCCAGGTATTCTGCAAAGACACCCGCCGGTGAACGCTGCTTGTCATATTCAGGCGCTGAGCAGACGATGGACGCGTCAATGTCTTTTACTGAAATCCCAGCATCTTTCATGGCCTCCGTGAAGCCTTCAAAAACGAGTTCCCTGATGGAGCCGGGGTATCCTCTGACAAAGGCGCTCTGGCCCACGCCGATAATTCCAACTTTTCCCATAAAGAACCTCCTCACGTGTTTGCAGGTTTTATTGTGAAGATGCTGCCGTGGTTTGAACCCGCGCGATGGGGCCGGTAGTCACGGCTGATCGAACGGAAATAAAGTATAGGAAAACAAGAAGAAAGGGTCAAGGGAAAAGGGTGTTTGACATCTCGTGGAAGACCTGCATGATAGCAGAAAGATCAGGGAGAAAGGGAGGGAAAAGCCATGGATGTCCGTTTAGTATACATCACTGTCGGCAATATGAATGAAGCAAGGGCCATCGGCCGGGGTCTCGTGTCTGCGCGGGTTGCTGCCTGTGCGAACATCATTCACCCTGTCCATTCCATGTACTGGTGGGAAGGGGAGGTTCAGGAAGATACGGAAGTGATCGTCCTGGCAAAGACGCGAGAGGACCTGGTGGATGATCTCATCGAGAAAGTGAAATCCATGCACAGCTATGAATGCCCCTGCATTGTGACCCTGCCCATACTGGAAGGATACGGTCCCTTTCTGGAATGGGTTCTGCAGGAGACCCGGAAGACCGGCAGAGAGTAAGGGAAGACTCCTGCCGGAGTATCAGGAGCGGTCCGGCGGGAAGACTTCAAAACGGCAGAGTTGCCCCTCTATGGGGCCGTTGGGCATGGTTCTCTTGAGAGAAGGTTTCATGCCGAATTCCCTGGTGAGCGAAGGATCACCTATATAGATGAATGCAGTTGATCCACTGCATCGTTTCTTGAGAGCTTTTCCCATTTTTCTATACAGCTCAGCCGCCTTTTTCTTGTCTCCGATCCGTACGCCGTAGGGTGGATTGCAAACGATGAGGCTTCTTTCAGCGACCTTGATGTTTTCGATCGACACTGCTTCCCAGTGGATTTTTTCTCCGAATGGCAAGGGGGCACAATTCTTTCTGGCGATTTCCACAGCCTCCCGGGAAAGATCACTCCCAGAGAGCAGCCCCGGAGCGGGTGGTTTGATCTTGTGGTCTTCCTCCCTTTTCACCCGCATCCACAGGTCCCGGTCAAAATCGGCCAGGTTCTCAAAACCGAACCGGTGCCGGAGATAGCCGGAAGGAATCCTGCACGCGTACATAAGGGCTTCACAGAGGAGCGTGCCGGAGCCGCACATGGGATCACACACCGAAGTTTGTCCGTCCCATCCGGTCAGGCGGATGATGGACGCGGCCAGCGTTTCCCGTATGGGTGCTTCAAGTGTCTGCTCCCGGTATCCCCTCTTATGGAGGGCCTCTCCCGATGTATCAAGGCTGATGATCGCCTTGTTATTCTGAATGTGGAGATTGATACGAACATTCGGATTGCCGATCTGGACATTCGGTCTTTTCCCCGAAAGTTCCATAAAATAGTCCGCGATCGCGTCTTTGACGCACAGTGCCGCATATTTTGAGTGCCTGATCTTGCTGTGAGAAACAGTGGCAGAGATGGCGAAGGTGTCATTAGGTGACAGCATTTTCGACCATGGGATGGTCTTTGTGGTCCGGTAGAGGTATTTCGTGCTGTGGCACTGGAAGGTCAGGAGCGGCGCGAGGATCCTGGATGCGATGCGGGATTGATAGTTGATGCGGTAGAGGGCCTTTTTGTCGGCTTCAAAATATGCCCCCTTGTAGGCTGTCCTGGCGTTCCTGGCTCCGAGTTCGGACAGTTCTTCCACGCCGAGGTCTTCTATTCCTCCGGCAAGCTGTGCAAAGTAGCCGTTCCATTTCTGGTATTGAAAGTCTGGCACGTGAACCCCTTGAATTCCGCTCTTTGATCCCATTGTTTGTGAACAGAAATTCGGTACGACGAGGAATGATGATACAGGAAAGAGGAAGGGCTGGAAAGATGTTTGTTCCTCTTCTCGGGCAAGCTGTTAGAATCTGCAGGAGATCCCAACCCCAATGAAAGAAGTTGCGCTTTTGAGCTGATCAAAGATGTCATCATTTTGATTGTTCAAATCGTTGCCGCGTTTGGGAAAGAAGGCGTCTGAAACTCCATCTCCAGGCATGACGGTGTAATCCTTTTGGATTGCGATGCCGAGATCAAGGGAGATATTCCATGCTTTTCTAGCGCCGACACCACGATGCAGGGATATTGCCATGCGATCCTCGGTGGCAAGGCTATTTGAATCAAAGGCCTTATAGAATGTGTGCGCAACTGCCTCGTAGCGAGGAGTTCCTGAGAAAGAAGATTTTGGATTCCATTTCGAAATCTCCGTCCACAGTAAATCCCTTGCTGAGAGAGCAGCATCAAAAAAGGGAAAAAATGTGGCCAAATCTCCAAGAGCGTTCACATTCCAGAGTTTCCTGAAAGGAAAGTGAACAAGGGCGAAATCTTTCTTATCAAACAACAGGAAAGCCGAAAGGCTTGGGGATTTTTCCCATTGCTGCAGCAGGGCAAGGTCGTTTGAAATGGCGGCACCCCGTGAATCTGCAAGGCACGCAGGGCAAAAGGCCAGGAACAGGAACGAGCAGAAAATAATGGTCGCGAGGAATTTTTTCATGGTTTCTGATGGCCTTTCTTGGGTTTCCGAGAGATGGAAATATCCGTCTTTGCATGGAAAAAGTTGCAACAAGCATACCGTTTTACGTAAGAAAGAAAAATAAACGTAATGTCAATTAGTTGGATCACTTTGAACGGTTTCTTCCCTGATCGGCATAGGAAAAAAGTGCACTTTTTTCTACACCATGGATATTTTCATGCTCACCAGGACAGAATGGCATGGTCCCGACAGGGTTTATCGGCAGAAATGGCGGAGCCCTTAAATTCTTGGGGTTCCCCTCCTCTCAGTGATACCTGATCCCGAGCCAGAACACAAAAGTGGCGGCGGAGAGAAGCGTATTCATGGAAACGGCGGCGGATGCCAGTTCGGTGGACCCATCCATTTCTCCTGCCATCACGTAGGTGACAGTGGCGGTGGGAGATGCCAGCAGGATAAGACCGGGAAGAAACTGTGCCGGGGAGAGCCCGAGCCAGTGATAGAGCCCGATACCCAGCCCGGGCAGCACCAGGAGTTTCAGGAAACCCGCACCCAGCGCAGGCAGGAGATGCGATTTGATCAATCCGAAAGAGAGGGATGCGCCGATCACAAGGAGGGCCAAGGGCAGGGCCATACCGCTGATGATGGCGAGCATGCGGTCGATGGGCTCGGGAATGGGTATCTGGAAAAAAGAAAAGCCGATGCCGGCCATGGCGGAGAGAATCACCGGATTGAAAATTATTCTTTTCGCAAAGAAAAACAGGCGGTGCGATGACTTTTCCACGGGAGAGAAGGCCTGAAGGGCAAGGACGGCCAGGAGATTTTGCAGTAACATGAGAAAAGCAGCAAGAATACTGGCCCGGGTGAATCCTTCCTTGCCGAGGAAATAATAGGCGACAGCAAGGCCGATATAGCCGAGATTTCCGTGAAAGGAACTCTGGAGGAAGGTTCCAAATTCCTTTTTCTGGATGGAGCAGAGAAATCCCAAGCCCAGCGCGATAACGAAGACGGCGGCGACAGGCACAAGCGTGCCCCCCAGGAGCACCGGCTGAAAATGGGCGTGGAATGAGGCCTGTGCAACCTCCCGAAAAATCATGGCCGGGATAGCCAGGTAATAGACCATCCGGTTCAGGGGTGCAATCAGGAGCCCAGGGAGAAAGGCCCATGCCCGTAACCGCCATCCCAGGAGGATGATTACGAAGACGGGCCCAATGGTGTAGAGGACATGCAGCATAAAAAATCCCCGGGAGGAAGAGTCCCTATAACCCCATGTCCTCGTTGATCAGGATAACCCTAACACGGCCTTTTGGATACGATTTTTCCGTGATGGTCCACGCGTTGCAGATGCGCTGAGGGGCCTTGCATTCTTCGCAGTACCCGGTCTTGACACAAGGTGTCTTCTTGTCCAAGCGCATGGCGTTTGCAGGGGCCACGAAGTTCTTGATGCGGAACATGGCCTCTTCAAGGTCGGGAACGATCTTGTTACGACTCACCAGCACGGCCACGTTTTTGGGCCCGAACGTGAGACCGCCGATGCGATTGCCGATCATGTCCAGGTTGACGAGGGTGCCGGTTTCCGTCACAGCGTTGGTTCCGCATACAAAGAGATCCACCAGGAGTGCCTGCCTCCTGCGTTCCAGGACTTCTTCCCCTGGAATGCTACTGTCATAGGTATCCAGGACGTCCAGTTCGTTCATTGCCTTGAGCGCATCATAAACCCCGGTCCCGGTCACTGTTATGGAGCCCCCGAACGAGACGCTCTTCGCGCCGGTTTCAGGGAGCAGTTCGTTCAGCAGAATTTCCCGGGCGTGATCGCCATTGCTGGCCGGATATACCTTAAAATTGTTCGCTTCCAGTGCCTCTTTCACATCATTGAGTCGCATATTCCAGTAGTGTTCAATAGGCTTTTGCATTTTCCCTCCTTTCGTTTCAGGCAGCGATAGTACCTCAAATGGAAACCTCGTGGCAAGCTCTTAAAAAGCGACAGCGCAACCTTGCAACGAGTCAGTTTTCCGCTCTCACTCTATCTATCTTTATCTATAGCTTTTTCTTGAAAAACGATGGACCTTGTGCTAATCAACAATAGAAAATGTTGTAAGTTGGGGGATCAAACATGCCGGTCTGCGCATCAGGCAAGCGTTTTTGTGCCAGGGAAGCAGGTTGCGGCAGAACAGGTAAACCTGCAAACAGGAAAGGAGGAACAGGGTATGAAGCTTTTCAAAGTATGTGCATTGATGGTGGCCGTGGTATTCCTGGCAATGACGGGGATGGCCATGGCAGGTGAGACCCTTGACACGGTAAAAGCCAGGGGTGTGCTCATTGCGGGCGTCAACGGCGGGGTGTTTGGCTTCAGTATGCCTGACAAGAAGGGCGAATGGAAAGGGCTCGACGTGGATACGGCCAAGGCTGTTGCAGCCGCCGTGTTCGGCGACGCGAGCAAAGTCAAGTATGTCGCACTGACGGCCGTGCAGCGGCTTCCGGCCCTCCAGTCAAAAGAGATCGATGTTCTGTGCCGTAATACCACGCAGACATTGACTCGAGAGACGGTCAACGGCCTCAATTTCTGCCACGTGAACTATTATGACGGGCAGGGATTCCTGGTGCCGAAAAAACTTGGGATCAAGAGTGCCAAGGAACTGGGGGGAGCGACCGTGTGCGTCTTGCCCGGGACGACCACCGAGATGAATGCGGCTGATTTCTTCAGGTCCAATGGACTGAAATGGAAACCGGTTGTTATTGAAAACACGACCGAGCTCAACAAGGCCTTTTTCGCCGGCAGGTGTGACGTGTTGACTTCCGATGCTTCCCAACTGGCTGCCCAGCGCTCTGTCGCCCCAAACCCGGCTGATTATGAACTCCTTCCGGAAATTATTTCCAAGGAGCCTCTGGCTCCTGTCGTCCGCCACGGCGATGATCAGTGGTACGACATTGTCAACTGGACCGTCATGGCCCTGATCCAGGCCGAAGAATTCGGCATTACCTCCAAGAACGTGGACCAGATGATGAAGAGCAAGAACCCCGGGATCCAGCGGTTTCTGGGGGTGAGTGGGACTCTGGGAAAGGACCTTGAGCTCGACAATAAATGGGTCTATAATATCATCAAACAGGTGGGGAACTACGGTGAAATTTTTGAACGAAGCGTGGGTGTCAACACTCCTCTCGGTCTCAAACGGGGTCTGAACGATCTCTGGACAAGAGGTGGTTTGATGTACGCCGCTCCATTCAGATGAGAAGGATGCAGAATGCCCCTCTCCGGAGGGGCATTCCTGTTTGACCACCGGCCGTAATACCCATGATCAGTATGAGGTCTTCCGACGATCCAGGGGGCCGGCCATGCGGCATATTCTGGAGGAACCGGAAACCTCAGGGAAAACCGCTGCCTCATGAAAGAAAAGCAACCGGAGAAAATTCCATTCTGGCTCGATCCCAGGAAACGAGCGATCATATACCAGATTGCCGTGTTCTGCGTGGTCGGTCTGATCCTTTATTACCTTGTTTCCAACACCATCGTTAATCTCAAGAAACAATCCATTGCCACGGGTTTCGGCTTTCTCCACAAGGAATCTTCGTTCGAGATCGGTGAGTCCCTGATACCCTACTCAGCAGCCAGCACCTACGGCCGTGCCCTCCTTGTGGGCGCACTGAATACCCTCAAGGTTTCATTCATAGGGATTGTCGTCACTCTGGTGCTCGGGACGATTGTCGGTATTGCCCGTCTCTCGACCAACTGGTTGGTATCCAAGCTTGCAGGCATTTTCATTGAGGTTATGCAGGATATCCCTGTTCTGCTGCAGCTCTTTTTCTGGTATGCGATTTTTTATGAAAGCCTGCCCTCACCGCGGCAGGCGCTCTCTCCCATATCAGGCCTTATTCTCAGTAACAGAGGGATCGCGTTTGCAGTGCCGGCTGCAAACCCGGCGCACAAGTACATGATATTATTCTTCTTAGTTGCTTGTGCCCTCTCTTACTTTCTCAGGCGCTGGGCAAGAAGGCGTCAGGAGAAAACAGGAAAATATTTTCCCACCTTTCGTGTGTCGATTGCGCTGATCATCGGCTTCCCCTTGGTCATCTGGCTGATTTTCGGGGCGCCCACGAAAATGGATGTTCCCAAACTTGTGGGCTTCAATTTCAAAGGGGGTTTGACTTTCAGCCCCGAGTTCGTGGCCCTTTTGCTGGGGCTGGCGCTCTACACCTCCGCGTTTGTGGCCGAGGTGGTGCGGGCTGGTATTCAATCAGTGAGCAGGGGGCAGCGAGAAGCCGCAATGGCGATAGGTCTGCGGCCTTCCCTGGTTTTGAACCTTGTGATCTTGCCTCAGGCCCTCCGGGTGATTATTCCGCCCCTGACGAGCCAGATGCTCAACCTCACAAAAAACAGCTCCCTGGCAATCGCAATTGGATTCCCGGACTTTGTGTCTGTGGCCAACACCTGTATCAACCAGACAGGTGAGTCCATCGAGGGGGTGGCGCTGATCATGGCCCTGTATCTCATTTTTAGTCTGTCCACGTCGGCGTTTATGAACTGGTATAATAAGAAAGCGGCACTGGTGGAGAGATAGGCATGACAATAGCTGAGACAGTGGAAACCCAAACACAAGATATAAAACCCCCGGTAACCCATGTGGGTATTCTGGGGTGGATGAGGGGGAACCTGTTCAATGGTGCCTTGAACTCTATTCTTACCATAGTGACCATGTATTTGCTGTGGAAAGTAGTGCCACCGCTCATCAGGTGGGCCTTTATCGACAGTGTTTGGCACACGACCGGAAAGGCATGCAGGCATGCGGCCGGGGCCTGTTGGTCGGTCGTATGGGATAACGTTCGTTTCATCCTTTTTGGGTTTTATCCCTTTGATTCGCAGTGGCGGCCCCTGGCGGCCATGTTGCTCCTTTTCGGCCTCCTCTTTTACAGCCAGAACAGGAAGCACTGGAAAAAGCACCTGATCTACGTGTGGATTCTGGGCCTTTTTGTTATGGGACTGCTCATGAAAGGCGGCCTTTTCGGGCTTTCCTCCGTTGAAAGCACGAAGTGGAGCGGTCTGCCCCTTACCCTGCTGCTCTCAATTTTTGGGCTTACTGCCGCCTATCCCCTTGGAGTCATTCTTGCCCTGGGGCGCAGATCTAAGCTGCCCACGATGCGGTGGCTTTCCATTGTCTATATTGAAATGATCCGTGGAGTCCCGCTGATCAGCCTTCTCTTCATGTCGGCCATCATCTTCCCGCTGTTCCTGCCGGAAGGGATCACTATTAACAAGATCCTGCGGGCCCAGATCGCCATCATTCTCTTTACCGCGGCCTACATTGCAGAAGTTGTTAGGGGAGGATTGCAGGCCATGTCCCGGGGGCAGTATGAGGCGGCCGAATCCATGGGATTGAACTACTTCCAGACCATGCGGCTTATTATTCTTCCCCAGGCACTGAAGATCGTTATACCACCCACCGTGAGTATCCTGATTTCCGCTTTCAAGGATACATCCCTTGTGGTGATCATCGCCCTGTGGGATTTGCTCAAGACAACTCAGTCCGTTCTGGCGAATCCGGAGTGGATGGGCTTCAGTCCCGAAGCATATATATTTGTCGCCCTTCTGTATTTTGCAGGGTGTTTTTCCATGTCAGGGTACAGCCGGAAGCTGGAGCGGGAGCTGTCAGCAGGTGAACAACAATAAACAAGTATTCGGGCTTCTTTTGGTTCATTGGGGTTCACACGCTGCCAGACAATAAGAGGGATTCATGAAAGCACAAGAGACGAGAGAGTTACAGAACGGACAGTCTGACAATGCAATGGTGGAAATGATTGACATGCACAAATGGTTCGGGGACTTCCATGTGCTCCAGGGGATCAATCTGCGTGTCGAAAAGGGTGAACGTATTGTCATTTGCGGACCTTCCGGTTCGGGAAAATCCACCTTGATCCGCTGTATCAACCGGCTGGAGGAACATCAGAAAGGCCGGATTATAGTGGATGGCACCGAACTGACCCATAATATCAAGAATATTGAAAAGATCCGTGCGGAAGTGGGCATGGTGTTCCAGCATTTCAATCTCTTCCCGCACCTGACTATTGTTGATAACCTCACCCTTGGCCCCCTATGGGTTAGGAAGGTTCCGAAGGCGGAAGCGGAAGAAACGGCCATGTTTTACCTGGAGAAGGTGCATATCGCTGAACAGGCCCACAAGTATCCGGGCCAGCTTTCGGGAGGACAGCAGCAGCGTGTTGCCATTGCAAGGAGCCTGTGCATGAAACCGAAACTGATGCTTTTCGACGAACCGACATCGGCCCTTGATCCGGAAATGATCAAGGAAGTGCTGGATGTGATGATCGAGCTTGCCCAGGAAGGAATGACCATGCTGGTGGTGACCCACGAGATGGGGTTTGCAAAGAGCGTGGCCCACCGGGTGCTCTTTATGGATTTCGGTCGAATTGTTGAAGCCAACACACCGGTGGAGTTTTTCGACAACCCGCAGCATGAAAGGACGAAGCTCTTCCTGAGCCAGATTTTACATTAGTTGGGTCCCTGCCTTTCCGGCAGCGGCTTTTTCAATAGCACCGGTAGAACAGATGACGGCTCTTTTCGAGGTCTTCCGGACAAACTGCAGGGCCGCCTCCACCTTGGGTTGCATGGAGCCGGGAGGAAAATGGTCCTCCTTGAGATAATGCTCGGCCTTTGCAGGTGTCAGTCGGCGAAGCAATTCTTCCCGGGGAGTTCCGAAGTTCAGCATGGCCCCTTCCACATCGGTGGCCATGATGAAGATATCGACCCCCAATTCTTTGGCGAGGAGACCGCTCGCCAGATCCTTGTCGATGACGGCATCCACCCCGCAGAAACTTCTGCCTTCCCTTATTACCGGTATGCCGCCGCCCCCGCAGCAGATGACGATGAATCCCATCTGGATCAGCTTTGTGATTTCACGTTTTTCTACAATGGTCACGGGCCTGGGGGAGGCGACCACCCTCCTGTATCCCTTATTCGTCTCTCGGGTCACAAAGGGGACCGTGGCCGCCTCTTCTCTTGTGTAGGCAGGGCCTATAGGCTTGGATGGGCTCAGGAAGGCCGGATCATCAGGGTCCACCACCACATAGGTAATGAGGCTCACGAGGGGTTTCTGGTGGATGATCCCGAGTGCCATGAGTTCGCTGTCCAGGCTGGATTCGATCATGTAGCCCACCTGACCCTGTGTCTGAGCAACCAGGATTTCCAGGGGCAGTTTCGGAATATCCCGGCTCAATTCCTGCTGAAGGAGCAGATTACCCACTTGGGGCCCGTTGCCGTGGGTGATAATCATGTTATAGTTCCGGGAGAGGCGGGCCAATTGTCTTATGGGCTCCTTGAGGTTTTCAAACTGTTCCTCAACGGTTCCCACCTGTCCCTTCTTGATGAGTGCATTGCCTCCGAGGGCCACGAGCAAAGTTCCTTTCTTGGCCTTGTTATCCATCAGCCCCACGCATTGCCAGTCGTTCCAGAAGCACTTTCTCCAGAAAGGGTTGTTCATAGTCCTGGTACTCATACCGGACCCGCATGGCCGGTTTGTCGATGGTAACGATCCGGGTCAGGTGAATAGGGGTGGCAAAGAGGACGAGGTCGCAATCCACACCGTTGATGGTATCTTCCAGGTCGGAAATTTGCTCATCGCTGTATCCCATGGCCGGGAGCACCGGCCCGACGTGAGGGTAGAGGAGATAGGTGTCCTTTATGGTGCCCACGGCAGAGGGCCGAGGGTCCACCACCTCGGAGGCGCCATATTGCCTGGCTGCGATGAGTCCGGCACCGTAAGGCATGCCCCCGTGGGTCAGCGTGGGTCCGTCCTCCACCACCATGATACGTTTTCTCTTGATCTGTTCCGGCTGGCTCACGATAGCGGGTGATTTTGCCAGCACCACCCGGGCCTTCGGGGCATACCGCTCGATGTTTTTGCGCACCTGCTCCACCTGGGCCAGGGATGCCGTGTCCACCTTGTTGATGATGGCGATGTCCGCCATGAGCATGTTGGTCTCACCGGGGTAATAGAGCAACTCGTGGCCGGCCCGGTGCGGGTCGAACAGGACGATAAGGATATCGGGCCGATAGAAGGGCGTGTCGTTGTTGCCCCCGTCCCAGACGATGATGTTCGCCTCCTTTTCAGCGGCTTCGAGTATCCGCCCGTAGTCCACGCCGGCATAGACCACGATCCCGAGATCAACCAGAGGTTCATACTCCTCGCGCTCCTCGATGGTGCAGCGGTGTTTTTCAAAGTCCTCGTAGGCCGAAAAACGCTGGACCACCTGGGTCCTGAGGTCCCCGTAGGGCATGGGGTGGCGCACCACGACCACCTTTTTCCCTTGTTCGCGGAGGATATGACACACTTTTCGTGTGGTCTGGGATTTGCCGCACCCGGTTCGGACGGCACACACTGCTACCACCGGTTTTCGGGCCTTGAGCATGGTGTAAGGTGCCCCGATGAGGATGAAATCAGCCCCTTTTGCCATGGCCAGGGATGCCTTGTGCATGACCTCCACGTGGGGGACGTCGCTATAAGAGAAGGCCACCAGATCCACCTGGTGCTCCCGGATAAGTCGAGCCAGATCCTTTTCCGGGTAAATGGGAACTCCTTCCGGATAGAGCTTTCCGGCAAGCTCAGGGGGGTACAAACGTCCTTCTATTTTTGGTATCTGGGCCGCGGTGAAGGCCACAACCCGGTACCGATCGTTGTCCCGGAAGTAGACATTGAAATTATGAAAGTCTCTGCCTGCAGCCCCCATGATAATGACTTTTTCCACCATGACTTCCTCCTTTTTTTATAATATGCCACGTCGGCCGAATCCATTCAAGTCATTGAAAAACGCTTTAGTAAGGAGTGATTTTCGCCGGAATCAAACCCATTAGTTAAGATGCCTTTATTTCCACCACCCGCACTGGAGACGGGGCAGGCTTGTTGGTCAGGTAGACTCCAAGGCAAACAAAGGCGGTTCCGGTCGCCAGGGAGAAGGTAATGGGCTCTCCCAGGATGATGAAAGCGAGCAGGACGGCGCTGATGGGGACGAAATTGATAAACTGGCTTGCCTTTGTGGCGCCGATAGCATCAATCCCTTCATAATACCACACAAACCCGAGGACCGTGCCGAAGAATCCCAGGTAGACTATGCTGAACCATGCGGTCCCCGAATAATGAACGAAAGAGGTTATCATCCCCTCGGTACATGCCGGGATGAAGAGCGCCACCGTTCCCACAAGGCAACTGTAAGTGGTGGCAACCAGGGGTGAGAGGCCATCCATGGCCGCCTTGCCGATAAGCGAGAATGCTGCCCAGCAGAGGACGCAGAGAAAGATGAAAAAATCACCCCATCCCAGGGCGCCGTGCAGCATGCTGACGGGGTTTCCCTTTGAGATCACTACAATGGCACCGCAGACAGAGAGGATAATGCCCAGGATCTTTATGAGTCCCAGCTTTTCCCGGAATAAATAGGTGGCGAAGAGGGCAATGACGACCGGGTTGTTGGCAATAATAAGGGATGCCCGCCCCGCGTTTATGAGCTTGAGCCCCTTAAAGAAGAACACGTTGTACGCAAAGACGCCGGTGGCACCGAGGAGGATAATAGGGATAATTTGCGCATTCCTAAGACCGGGGAACCCCCCGTTTTCTCTCCGGGTGAGGAAAAGGAGAAAAAGAGAGGCAATGACGAAGCGAAAAAAGGCGGTCGAATAGGGGCCCACCTCCCGTGCGACGACTCTCCCAGCGATGAAGGTCCCGCCCCAGAAGACGGCGGTGAGAAAGAGCTTGACATAAATTATGAGTAATGACTTGCCACGTATGTGGGAAGACGTGGCTGCTTGTTCAAAAGATCCCATGTCAGGCATTATATTCAACGCGGTTGACCAAATCAAGGCTTGAGGCCAGTACGGGATCTTTGAACCGATCCGAGAGAGCTGCCCGAAGCATATCCGGAGTTATTGCGTTTCCCAACTTGGCAAGGATTCCCAGGGAGGCAAGGGCTCGTTCCGGGGCCCTGATGCTCTGCGCCTTGAAGTCAACGGTAATGGTTCGTGCCGCTGTTTGGGGAAGGGTCACACCGTGTCCCCGGATCACCATAGTTTCCTGCCGCAGGCGGTCAAAGAGTTGAGCCCTCCGGTTCACTCCCTCCTGGCCGATGGCAATGACGACCGAAGGGGTTTCAATGCCCGTGTAAAGGATCTCTTCCGGGGAAAGAATCACCTCGCTTATGGATGGGCCCCGCAGGACCGTGATGTTATACTCGTTTTTCTGGGTTACCCGGAGCCCGGCTGAAAGCCCGGCGAGACACAGAAGATCTCCTGCGGTGATGATACGTTGCCCTGCATTGCCGAGAACAATGATCTCCTGCCTGGTCTTTTCCAAGGGGCTGCAGTCCGGTTCAATACCCCGCGGCGGCGAGGCCTCCTGCTGTTTCTTGGCTTCTTCGCGGTATTGTTTCCCGTATTCCTTTCTCTGGTTTTCCTCCACCACTCCTTCCACGGGAGGCAGTGCTGACAAGTCCTTGTCGATTTCCTTGGGGGTTAACCTGTTTTTCTTTGCGTATCTCCCAACGCAAATTCCCCATATGTCGATGACCGAAAATCCGTCATGCCTGATGGCCCGTTCTATCTCCTCGGCAAGGTCTTTTCGGTACGCGGAACATCGGGTCACGTAGGTTGCCCCGGCGGAAACAGCCACCTTACACACGTCCAGCGGACGTTCGAGCTGGTTGAGGAATCCGGAACCGACCACCGCATCCGGAGGTGTTGTTGCCGAAAATTGGCCGCCGGTCATGCCGAAGTTGAAGTTGTTCAGGACAAAGAGAGTCAGGTCCAGGTTCCGGCGGCATGCGCTGAGAAAATGGGCTCCGCCGATGCCCATGCCGCCGTCTCCCATGGTGACGATCATGTTCAATTCGGGACGGGCGAGTTTCATACCCGTAGCATAGGTCAGGGCTCGGCCGTGAAGCCCGTGGAAGGCATGGGTGTGAAAGAATGTATCGAATAGGCCGGAGCAGCCGATATCGCTGACCATGGCAATCTGGTTGCCCTTGAGTCCCATATGCTGGTAAGCGGTAGCAAGGACTTTGGCGATGCGGTCATGGGTACAGCCGGGGCAGAAGACCGGCGGTCTGTCTTTATTGAGCAGGCTAGCCATGGCTGATCACCTCCTGGATCTCCGGGGGCGTGAGGAGCTTTCCATTCATCTTGCCATAAAAATCCACTTGTTTTTCAGGCAGGATACGCCTTATCTCCCGTACATATTGGCCGTCGTTCATTTCCAAGACGATTACCCGTTTTACTCCTTTAGCCTTTTCCCTTATGAGGATCTCGGGGACGGGCCAGAGTGTTTTGAGAACGAGGAGGGAGACGGGGGATTCACCACGCCTCAGTTCGAGGTATGCGTCCTTGGCGGCACGGGCTGTAACCCCGTACGTGAGGATAAGGGTATCGGCATTCTCCTCAAAAAAGGCTTCGCAATAGGAAAACCGGTCCACGGCCGAGAGGAGTTTGTCTCTCAGCCGGGCTTGGTTCCGGGCGATCTGCTCAGGGTCCGTGGTGATATAGCCGTCCGGGCCATGGGTGGAAGAGGTCTGACGCACAAGGGTTTTAGATCCAATGGGCAGGAAATTGGGCACAGACCGGCCTGAGGCGACATGGAACGGCAAGAACGGCGCATCCGCAGGAGGAGTGGCCCGGTCGATGATTTGCGGCCGTTCTATTGCATTGACATCCAGGCCCTCTTTGGTCATGCTCACTTCCTTGTTGGACGCAAGAAAGACCGGACACCTGAATTCCTCCGCCAGGTTGAAGGCGTACATGGTAAGCACAAAACAGTCTCTCACGTCTGAAGGTGCGAGGGCAATGATAGGCAGCCCCCCGCTGTTTCCCCACCGCATGAACTGGATGTCGCCGTCCGCCCCGCGGGTGGCCGAGCCCGTGGATGGTCCAAGCCTCTGGACAACGGTGATCACGATGGGAATCTCACTGCCGATGGCAAAGGAGATGTGCTCGCTGTAAAGGCTCAAGCCGGGCCCGGAGGTGGCGGTCATCACCTTGAGACCCGCCATGGAGGCACCCAGGCACGAGCCGATTGAGGCTATTTCATCCTCTCCCTGGATGCAGACTCCTCCTGCCGGGGGAAGGAGTTTGATCATTGTATTAAAAATAGTAGTGGCGGGCGTGATGGGATATCCCGCATAAAACCGGCATCCGGCTTCAAATGCGCCCCAGGCAATGGCCTCATTGCCCTCCATGAGTGAAAACGCCATTTTTCCTTCCTTGCATGTATTGATATTTTTCGTTCTTCGCGAAAAAAGCTACGCCATTTTCAGCACTTTTGCCCCCCGGATCTTTCGTTCCTTGAGTTCCAGCAGAGCCCTGTTGGCGTCTTCAAGAGCAAATTCCTGGACCTCGGGCTTGATGGGGATGCGGGCGGCCAGGTCGAGGAATTCGCTGATGTCCGTTCTTGCCACATTGGCAACACTCTTGATCTCTTTTTCCATCCAGAGGTGCGAAGGGTACTCTAAATTCAGGAGGTATTTCTTGTCAATGGATTCTTTCCTGATGGCATTGATGACCAGCCTTCCTCCACTCTCCAGGTTTTTCATGGCCTCCACCACCGGTTTCCAGACCGGTGTGGTATCGATTATGGCGTGGAGTCTCTGTGGGGCCATAGCCGCTGTGGGTCCGGCCCAGACGGCCCCCAGTTCCCGGGCAAATTCCTGTTCCTTTTCGCTGCGGGCGAACACAAAGATATCCGTGTCGGGATACTGGTATCGCGCCATTTTCAGGACCAGATGGGCGGATGCCCCGAAACCGGTCAAGCCCAGAAGCTCGCCGTTCTGGATTTCCGTAAGCCGCAAAGATCGGTATCCGATTGCTCCTGCACACAGGAGGGGGGCGGCCTCTGAATCGGAAAACACCTCCGGGATCGTGTACGCAAACCTTTCCGGGACCGTCATGAGAGTGGCGTATCCGCCATCGGCATCACGGCCAGTTGCCCGGAACTCAGGACAGAGATTATCAAACCCTTTACGGCAGAAGGCGCATGTCCCGCACGAGGAGTAAATCCATCCAACCCCGACCCGGTCCCCTGCCTGGAACAACCGGGCGCCCTGCCCCCGGTCAATAACGGTACCCACCACCTGATGACCCAGGATAACAGGAAATCGCGGGGGAGGGGTTCTGCCCTCTATCTCGTCCAACTCGGTATGGCAGACGCCACAGGTGGACACCTTGATCAGGACCGCACCTTTCCCCGGAACAGGATCCGGGACCGTTGCCTTCTTCAGGGGGTTCCTTTCAACCGAGAGATCAGTAATTTTTTCTAGAACCATAGCTTCCATAGTAGAATGGCCTCCTTGGAAAAAATTCTGTATCTATTGATAGGCAAGTGTTTCCACCCTGTCAATACTTCACGGTGATAGGGGAAAGTAGATGTTTATTCTATCATTTTTTCACTGTTTTTGGTATAAATCGTCAGATTGGTGAGCATCTTGCCAAAAAGCCCATGGTCAGTGCTGAAAAGACGACTCTTACAAATGAATTGCGCACATCTAAAGGGAAAAAAACGAACATGAGAAGAAAAGAAAAAGAAATAACTGACAAACCTGCTATGGAAGAAATCATTCGGCAATCATCAGTTTGCCGCCTTGCATTGTCTGACGGTGATATGCCATATGTAGTGCCCTTGTGTTTTGGGTATCAAGACGGGAACATCTATGTGCATGGTTCACTGAAAGGGAAAAAGATTGAGATGCTTCGGAAGAATCAGAACGTCTGTTTTGAATTTGACATAAACACGAAGGCGGTAGACGCAGAAAAGGCGTGCGATTGGAGCATGCAATATCAGAGCATTATTGGCTTTGGAAAAGCATCTTTTGTCACAGATCTTGATGAAAAACAAAAGGCCCTCGACGTGATCATGGGCCAATATTCGAATCGGGCATTCCATTTTCCCGAAAACAAGTTAAAGGGAACGGCTGTGATCCAAATAGAGATAACAAGCATGACGGGAAAACAGTCTGGCTTTGAAGAGGAATGAGGGTGAAAGGCGAAAGGGAAACAGAGACGGGATTATCGGTGGATAGGCGCGACAGGGTAGACGGGAGAATAGAATGCAAGACGTCATAAGAATGGCATTGACGAGATTTATAAAAGAACGCGTTCAAGATGAAGCGATTCGGACTGAATGGGATGAACCGCTTCTCGGCTTTGCCAATGCAAAGGACCCTTTGTTTGAAAAGCTGAAAGAGGTGGTGAGACCTTCTCACTCCATGCCTCATGACTTGTTGCCGGATGCCCGGACCGTCATAGTGTATTTCATCCCCTTTTGCAAGGATGTCGCAAGATCGAACAGAAAAAAATATTATGCATCCAAAGCATGGGCCATCGCCTATATCGAAACCAACCAGCTTATCAGAGATATAAATCGCCACCTTGCGGCGCTTTTGGGAGAAAAGGGCTTTTTTTCTGCTGATCTTCCTCCCACCCACCACTTCGATTCTGAACAATTAATGAGTGACTGGTCCCACAAGCATGTCGGCTTTATTGCCGGGCTCGGAACATTCGGAATACATCACCTCTTGATAACGGAAAAGGGGTGTTGCGGCCGGTTCGGAAGTCTCATTACAACGGCAGAGATTCAGCCGACTGAAAGACCGGATGATGAATATTGCCTCTTCAAATATAATGAATCGTGCCGTGTATGTGTGGAGAAGTGTCCTATCGGAGCATTGCTCGAGGATTCGTTTGACCGACATAAATGTTACGAACTGCTCTTGCAAAATGCCGCGATTCACAAAAATGAGGGGTTCGCAGATGTGTGCGGGAAATGTTCGTCAATAGTTCCCTGTTCATTTATGAACCCTGTGAAAAAACTGAAAGAAAAAGAAAGGAAGAAAACAGCTCCGTGAGGTTCCCGCTTATGCGTCACGGAGCAATGCGAGGAATTCTTCCCAGTCGCTGACCCGGGGTATGCCTGCATCAGGGAGTTCCTCATCTCCGATGGAAACGCCCGGCAACATGGGAACCTTGTGGTCAAGGGCCCAGGTGAACCAGACGGGCCGTATGCCCGCGAGCAGTGCTCCGTTTATATCGGCCTCGATGTTGTCACCCACGTAGAGGAGGCGGGAGCTGTCCACGCCAACGTCTTTCACCAGTTGCTGAAAGACCGATGCGTGGGGCTTACGATAGCCGAGTTCCCCGGAGATGAGAAGCACCTCGAAAAACGGCGCCAGCCCGAGCTGGGTGATCAGCCCCCTCCCCGCGGGAGCATGGGTGAAGTTGGAAAGGAGTCCCAGGGGATAGATCCCTTGGAGCTTGTTGAGCATCTCCATGGTGCCGGGTATCAGACGACAGTAATCGAAAAACGCGGAGAAATAGGCGTCAAGTGCTATTGCGATGCGGGCGTCATCGGGTTCAACAGGGTATCCCAGCTCTCGGAGTGCGGCGCTGACCCAGAAACGGTTATGCGTTTCTCTCCCGTCTTCCTTTGTTTTTTCCAGGAAATCCATTGCGCACCGGCGATAGGTTTTTTTAAATGGTATCTCTTCAAAGCTGAAGCCGCTTTTTCGAAGACTCTTGATCAACCTTTCAACCGCCTCGCTCACCGCTTTCGGGTCTGCGGTGATGAGGGTATTGAAGAGGTCAAATCCGATGGCTTTCACGTTTTTCAAGCAGTGTCTCCGTTTCCTCTTTCTGACAGGATCAACAGGATTGACTCGATGTGTAAGAGCTCAATAAACAAGGCATTTCCTATGAACTCAATTTCTCCGCATTGCCAATCATTCCATTTTCGCAACGTAGACGTTGCTCCTACACCATGTTTGTTGCACCATGATGTTTCCCTGCGCCCTACGCCTTGCGCCTGATGCCTCAGTTGTGTTTATCGTGGCAATCCTTGGAAAGTCAATGAAAATGGTTGTCCCTGATCACCATCAAGCCTTTCCCTACCGCCCAAATCCACCGTCTAAATTCCGCAATGGTAATCCCGTGGGTTGATTTGGCGAAAGTCCTGATCCACCAGCAAGGTGTCAGATGCAAGGCGCCGAGGACCGACGACTGAGTCGTATGACTAATACGTCGCAAGGAGGAGTGACCGAAGGCAACGCAGCAGAAAATACAACTATGAGTTAAATAACATATATGTTCCCATAGCGATAGGTGGGAACGTATGAAGATTTCGTATTGTAGTTATAACATTTGAATGAGGATTAAAAGAATAGGATTGATAATACTATACGTAACAAAGCCTATTTTTTGTAGGGATATTGGTATGTTATTTGTGTTTATAATAACCTGTTTTTTTGTGTCTGTCAACCCCATTCCCTAAGGGTGTTGGTGACACGTAAACTGTCCGGGTATGTAG
>Ga0307442_1000107_pt1 | contig 32539 bp, 30 predicted proteins | sample SalMarWE160430MG_FD_202143 | JGI IMG/M metagenome (GOLD analysis project Ga0307442, IMG submission 202143) | Salt marsh sediment microbial communities from the Plum Island Ecosystem LTER, Massachusetts, United States - WE1604-30 | ecosystem: Environmental > Aquatic > Marine > Intertidal zone >...
GGGCTCATGCACGGTCCGGTGTCTATACCGAGCAGTTTCAAGCTTTCTTTAATGACCGTGGGGAACGATCCCAGGGTGAAGGCGAGACTGAGTGGAGTGATCGCGGACTGCGCTTCCAGCGATCCCTCGATATCACCGGCAACGTATTTGTCGTAGATGTCGGCGCATATCCTGGGGGCGATATTCGCACAGGCTGCAATGGATCCGGCGTCCCCGTAGCACAGGCAAGCGTGAATCATGGTGCATGCGCCGCTCGGCGACATTCTGCTTTTTGTGAAATCGCTGGAGTATACGACGCCGGGTGATATCGTCTGCTGTGATCCCGACCGGATCATCGTCATCCGACCGGAGTACGCGGAGAAAGTCTATAAAGGGGCGAAAGTGCAAATCGAAGCGGAGGAGAATAAGATTCGCGAAATCGAGGCCGGGGCAACCCATGGAAAGAGAGCATTGATGCGGTACTTAAAGATATCGACGGCGAGATCGTCGATGGTTACGCGGATTGATGCCGATTTTTGGATTTCATGTTTAGAAAAATCGTAAAAGGAGGCGAGAAAATGGTATATGGATGACGTACGCGCCGCTAGCGAATTACATGTCGGTCGCAGAACATACCATTATGCTGATTCTTCTGTGTGTGAAAAATTATAATATCATCAATAATCGATTCAGAACTTCGAATCCGGATTACAATGCCCGGAATACGCATTGCGGCGTAGAGCTCGAAGGAAAAACCCTGGGAATCTTCAGATATGGAAAGATCGGGAGAGAAGTAGCAAAAAAGGCAAGTCACGGTTTCGGAATGAAGGTCATCTGTTACGATCCCTATATCGAAAAGAGCGCCGCTTCCGATATCGTGGCGATTGCCGAAACGAAGGAAGAGGTGCTTCAGAATTCGGACTTCGGTTCCCTTCATATGCCATCCCTGGAATCAACGAAAGGGTTTTTCGGATCGCGTGAATTCATTCAAATGAAAAAGACCGCCTATTTTATCAACGCGGCACGGGGAGAATTAGTCATCGAAGACGAATTGATCGATGCCCTGGAAAAGAAGTTAATCGCAGGAGCGGCTCTTGATGTGTATGAGATCGAACCTCCTCTTGGCAGTAATCCTTTATTTAAAATGGAAAATGTCATTGTAACCTTTCATTATGCAGGGCTTACGAAGGAATCAAGCGACAGAATTGGGATCCATGCGGCAATGGGAATAGATGAAGTTCTGACATTTACGCAACCATCTTGGCCTCTGAATAATCCTTCCGGAAGGAACAATCTTCGAATGAAAAAGCTGTCGTAATCTGTTTCCGGAGCGAAGATTGAGTAAATGACTTCAGGAAAATTCGAGAAATAGTATAATGAATCCGTAGTGCCTGTAATGGGAACTCCGCCTAACAATCATTTCCTCCAAGCTTGAGAATTGTCGGATGGGAGTGGTTGAGGAATATCACATCAAAATTGTCTGGAGAACAATTGACATCCTCGATTATGTATCGTCAAGCGGTAAGGATACGAGTATCGCAGAGATAAGTAACTTTATCGGCATCAATACCAATATGGCTTTCAGGATACTGACGACTTTAAAGGATTCCGGATATTTATCGCAGGATGCCGAATCTTGTAAGTATCGAGTCTCTTGGCAGCCAGGACGATCTCCCGCCGAACTCCTCTCAGGGCGTTGCCCAATAGAGTCTCGCTCTCCCCGAGACTGTAAACATCAGCGGTGTCGATGAAGTTGATGCCGTTGTCCAGAGCACACCGAACCATTGAATCGGTCTGTTTCTGGTCCAGGCCGCCCATACCCATTTTTTCCCCGAACTGCATCGAACCCAGCGCGACTTCACTTACGATCAGCCCGCTGTTTCCAAGTTTCCTGTATTTCATGCTCCTCTTCCTCTCATCAATGGAGCGAACGGCCCGGACCCGCCGCACCGGTCTGAGCTTTCACAACCGAGCGAAGCCTTGCACGATATATACTCCGGCAGTCGCTCCGGGATCGGCCTTGCCAAGGGATTTCTCTTTGTAGTACGCAACGCGGCCGTGTTTGGCTACCATCTGTTTGGTCGCTTCGAGCCCCCCCTTGGCCGCTTCGAGCGCTTCGGCCAGGGCCTGCTCGAGATCCCGATCCGCCGCGGCCTGCAGAGAATCCGCGGCCGGCTTTATCGAATCGATTACAGTTTTGTCCCCTGGTTGTGCCTTTCCCCGGTCCATCAATCCCTCCACAAAGGCCTGAAAAAAAACGGCCAGATCCCGCGTATCGATCTGTTCCTTTCCGATCAATGCCCTACCGCCGCGCATAAAGCCCGTGGCGATCAGAGTTCCCATGGTCGATGGCGCGGTCTTGGCAATGGTCATCCCGGTCTTTACCAGAATCTTTCCGATATCCGTTTCATCGGTCTGAGCCAGCTGGTCATCGGCACTGTCGAACCCCTTGGTCATGGTCAACCCGAGGTCACCGTCACCCATGACGCTGTCGATCTCGATCAGCTCCTCCTTCTTTTCCGCCATGAGCACCCGGATTGAATGGATGATTTTCAGTACATCCTCTCTGGTCAGCGTTTTCATCGGACTCAAACACCGAGCTGAGGCTGGGAATAGAACGGGGTATACGCACGCCGGGCCAACAGTTCTTTGATCTCCCCATCCAGGCGCAGGAGGGAGATAGAAAACCCGGCCATTTCCATAGAAGTTGCGAACTCTCCGACAAAAACGTGATAGACCGCGATCTTCCGATCTTTGAGAATTTGGCCCACCCGCCTGTGCACGACGTACAATTCCTCTCTCGGCGTGGCCCCCAATCCGTTTAGCAGCACGGCGACTTCGTCCCCGGTCCGAAAGGGAAGATCTTCGAGCAACGCTTTCATCATTTCGTCGGCGACCTCTTCCGCCGGCCGCAACTTTCCCCGCCGAATTCCCGGTTCTCCGTGTATCCCCATGCCGATTTCCATCTCGTCTTCTCCGATCGAAAACGAGGGTTTTCCGACCTCGGGTACGATACAGGGGGTCAGGGCGACGCCCATGGTGCGCACGTTTGCCGACGTTTTTTCCGCTACACGCTTGACCTCCTCGATGCTTGCCATCTCGTCCGCTTTGGCACCTGCTGTCTTGTAAACGAAGAATATACCTGCAACCCCGCGCCGTTTTCCTTCCTCTCCTTTTCCCGCAGAGGCGACATCATCGGCAGCTACGAAAGACTCTACCTTGATTCCTTCCATGTCTGCCATTTCCGCAGCCATATCGAAGTTCATGATATCTCCGCCGTAGTTGCCGTATATGTACAGCACACCGCTCCCGGAATCGATCTCCTTGGTAACGTTGAGCATCTGCTCGGAGTTCGGGGATTGGAAAACCCCGCCCACCGAGCAGCCGTCGAGCATTCCGTCACCGACATACCCGAGAAACAGCGGCAGATGTCCCGACCCGCCTCCTGTTGCCAACCCCACCTTTCCCTGTTTTTTCTTCGCCGTTACGATACAGCGAAGATCGTCCGCGGCTGTGCGCAGTCTGTCGGGATGTGCCGCCAGAATGCCCTCCAACATATCGTCAACGAAACGTTCGGGGCGATTGATGAATTTCTTCATGTAAGTGCTCCTTCATCAGCGATATTTTCTCACCGCGTATGCGGTGAGAATGTGCGACCGAATCTTCCGGCGCTTGACGCCGGACCGTTGCCGGTAAAATCGAGCTTTACGGGGACTGCGCTCCGGCTGAACCGCTTTCCCCGGACTCAGCGATGATCCTGCTTCTGCGCTCCCTGAAACGGTTCGTGAAGTAGTTGATCACCATTACCAGCAGCAGCATGAATCCCCTCATGAATTTCTTGAAAAACGGCGTAAAAGCCACTATATTCGATCCGCTCTGTATAACCTGCAGGAGCACGATGGCAATTGATCGACGGGCGACCGTGATCGAATCTACGCTCAGGTCTCGATTTCGATCTGCTCTTTCTCGGGAATTTCTAAAGCCGCACAGTCCAGGGCGTAGGCCCGCTCGGGAAGCACGATCAGAACATTGACCACATCGCTTCCAAGAGCGTAAGGTGCGTGGTGCCACACCCCGGCGCGCAGGCTCACGAATGTTCCTGTCGGGACCCGGAATGCTTCGAATCTGCCCAAGGGGATCTTGTCCGGTGGTGTTGCGGGTGCCACGTGGATGATGATGTCCCCGTCCAGGGGAAGAATTCCTTCTGAGCTCCCGTCGTGGTATTCGACCATGTTGATCAGAAACGGTCGTTTCTGAACCCGGCAGACTGAAATCGAGGCGGTAGGCACCGATCCCAGATTCAGCTGGACCATATCTCGGAAAAATTCGATCGGCTCCTCGCCGATCTTTTCGGTCCTGGGATTGATCATATATTGGTAGCTACCGTAGACATCGAAGGAATCCCTATCGAGCTCTTTGACCCTGATTTTTCGCATCCCCCTCTCCTTCTTTGGTTTTTACCATCTTAATGCAGGAGTGCCATCCTCAGCAAGCGCGTGGCTGCCACCGTTCAACTACGCCCGCCAGAACCGGGGCGTGAGCAGCAGCCCGCGCTGCGCAGAGTGTCCAGGTTGTTTCCCAGCTCGTTGAGCACCAGGCAGTGGAGCAGATTGTTCGCAGGTTTGGCTTTCTGCCGGTCCTTGTATGCCGGAGATTGTGTGTTATACAGTTTTGTCTTGAGGAGAATAGAAGCCGGCCATGATCATCGACACCCATGCTCATCTTTGCGACCACGCCTTCGATGCCGATCGTTCAGAGGTGCTCTCCCGGGCTCGTGCGGCCGGAGTAACCGGGGTGGTGTGTGTGGGGGAGAGCTTGGAGGATGCCCGTAAAAACCTGGCACTGGCTGAGGAGTACCCGCTGCTCCTTCCGGCGGCGGGACTGTATCCGGGTCGCTTCGATCACGATGAAGCCGCGGCTGTGATCGAGTTGATCCGGCGGGAACACGATCGCCTGGTTGCTGTCGGCGAGGTCGGCTTGGACCGCTGGATCGTGAAGCGAGCCCCCGACAGCGAACAGGCGGCGCAGGAGGAGCTGCAGCGCGAGTTGTTCCTGTGTTTCGTCGATCTGGCCGTCGAGCTGGACCTGCCTCTCAACGTCCACTCCCGCTCCGCGGGCCGCCGGACCGTCGCCGCGCTGCTGGAACGGGGAGCCGGCCGGGTACAGCTGCATGCCTTTGACGGCAAGGCATCCACCGCCCTGCCGGCCGTGGAGGCGGGATACTTCTTCTCCGTTCCCCCTTCAATCCTTCGCTCTCGGCAGAAGCAGAAGCTGGTGGGCCGCCTGCCCCTGAGCTGCCTGCTGGTGGAGAGCGACAGTCCGGTTCTTGGCCCGGAGGCAGGGGTGCGCAATGAGCCGGCCAACGTCGCCGCCGCTCTGCGGGCCATCGCGGAGATAAAGCGGCTGTCCGAACAGCAGGTTGTGGAAGCCGTGGCCGAGAACACGGTCCGGCTGTATCGGCTGGGCTCATGATTCAGGGATGCATGACGCATGCAGGCAACCTATTCATCCCGACATTTTGTCAAAACGAACTGCAAAAGGAAGTAGAGGATGAGTATCGCCCGAATCGCCACCGCGACGATCATCCGGTTCCAGAAGCAGCGAATGACCTGCCTGACCGCAGCCAGGCGGTAGCCGGCAGCGGGTCTCCTAGGTAGCTGTCTTTCAACGTCCATGACAGACAGTACTACGCAAATACCGTGCCAAAAGGGGTATGATTAATTCCCATCCATACATAGAGATAGATCTGGTGAGGTTTTTCCCTCGGTTGGAGGTGCAACCTATATTGCAGGGCAGGCAGACAAGGTTGATCGGCAGACCAAATGCGGGCGGAGGGCGGCAGCTTGTGCGCGGTTGATCGGCAGCTCAACTGCCGCGACGCTGAAGCGACTTGCTCAGAGCCTGATGGGAGATCCCCAGGAGCCGGGCCGCTTCGGAAATATTGCCCCAGCTCCGCGACATGGCTTCATCGATCAACAGTTTTCTTGTCTGTTTTAGCGTGGGCAGAATATCTCCGAATTGCAGGTAAGCCGCCGGCTGTCCGCCGCCGGCAGGGGGAGCATTCAGGCGGGTGGCTTCGACGATGGGCTGAAGGGGAAGAATCCCGCCCGAGGGTTCGGCCACGGCGACTGCGTTTTTTACGAGCTTCTGCAGCTCCCGGATGTTCCCGGGAAAGGGGTGGGCGGACAGCCGGGAGAGCAGCTCGGCCGAAACGCTCAGATCGTTTTTTCCATATTCCTTGACCGCTTCCTTCGAGAAATGCTCGATCAGCAGGGGGAGGTCCTCCAGGCGTTCCCGCAGCGGCGGAACATGGATGTGATGCGTGGAAACACGATAGTACAGGTACTTTCGGAACACTCCCTCCTCCATTAACGCGGCCAGGTCTCTGTTGGTGGCCAGCACGATGCGGGCATCCGAGCGCTTGGGCAGGTCGGAGCCCAGGGGATAAAATTCGCCCGTGTCCAGGATCTTGAGGAGTTTGATCTGGGCATTACCGCTCAGTTCCCCGATTTCGTCGAGGAACAGCGTGCCCCCCCTGGCTCGCTGGATGAGTCCTTCCCGTGGCGTATCAGCCCCCGTGAATGCCCCCCTCACATGACCGAACAGGTCGTCGGAGAGCTTGTCCTCCTCCCGGCCGGCGGCATTAACGGCGATGAACTCCCCGCTCCGCCCGCTGACCTCGTGGATGGACCGGGCGATCAAATCCTTACCCACACCGGTTTCTCCGGTTATCAATACGGGCTCGGGGGTTTTCGCCACCGCTTCGACGTATAGAAAGATCGATTTCATCTTTTTGTTCCGGGTAATGATTCGGGAAAAGGCCGATGGGTTGGTCAGCTCAGCTGTCAGGAATCGGGAACGCAGCTCGCTGTACTCCCTCTTCAGCTCCCTTATTTCAATGGCCCTGCGCACTCCGCTGACCAGCCTGTTCTCTTCGATCGCCTTCACCATGTAGTCGAAGGCTCCGGCTTTCATGCATTCCACCGCCGTCTGCACGTCGTTAGCGGCGGTGACGATGATCACAGGTATGTAGGGGAACTCCTCGCGGATCTGCTGCAGAAGGCGTTGGCCTGGGATCTGGGGCATGTTCAGGTCCAGCAGGACCGCCTCCACGTCCCGGCTGCGCAGATGATCCATGACTGCCCCGCCGTCCTGGCAACCGGTCAGGTTGTTGATGCCGTTGGAACGTAACTGGGCGGACAGTGCCTGGACCACCGCAGCTTCATCATCCACGATGAGAATCGGGTTGGCCGGTGACGAATGGCTCTTCATTTGTTTTCCTCCACGGGAAAGCTCACCACGGCTTCGGTGCCGCTGCCTGCAACCGAAGCGAAACTCAAGGTTCCCCGGTGTTCCTTGACGATGGAATCCGTAATATACAACCCCAAGCCGATCCCCCCGGTTTCTGCTTTCGTGGTGAACATGAGTTCGGTAATCCGTGGCAGATCTGCCTCCGGTATCCCACAGCCCTGATCGTGGATCGTGAGCATCACCAAACCCCTGTCCGGATCGGCGGCTGTACAGACTTCCACGGCTTTGTCTCTGTCGGACAGAGCCTGGCAGGCGTTCAGGATCAGATTGATCACCACATGTTCCAGCTGTTGGGCATTTCCCCGCATATCGGGGATCGGGTCCTGCAACAGAAGGCTGAAGTTGTCGGTGGCTCTCTTGATGTGATAGCCCATGAGCTGGACGGCGGCGCGAACAACCGTTGTCAGGTTGACGCTGCTCATCACCTGGGGCTCGTTTCGGATATAGGATTTCAGTCCCTTGACGATGGAATCGATTTTTTCCGAATTTCCGGCTATATCTGTCAGCCAGCCGCTTAGATTGGAGACAAACTCCTGCTGCTGAAAACCGGCGATCAGGAACTGCTCTTTCTCCGTGACCTGTCGGGTGACCGTGGCTCGGATTTCCGACCAGGCGTGGTTGAGAAGTCCGGAAACGGCCAGGATAACCTGGTTGGGATTGCTGATCTCATGGGCTACCTCCCCGGCAAGGATGCCTAAAGTAGTAAGCTTGTCCGTCTGGATCATGCGTTGCTGATACTGCCGGTCCTCCTCCTCCCTGCGTTTTCGCTCGCTGATGTCCCGCAGCATCACCACGGAAGCGGGCATCCCGTGCCAAAAGGTGTCGGATGCCGTCAATTCGAGGGGCCTGCCGATTTTGCCTTCATGCAGCACGTTGGCTTCCAGGTGCTTCGACTCCCGCTTTTCCTCTGAGTCTCTCCACAACCAGCTTGCCGAGATCCTTCGGTCCTGCAGGCGGATGACCTCCGCAACCGCTGCACCCTGGAGATCGGGACCGGAACGTCCGGTAATGTGTTCTGCACTGCTGTTGCCGTAGGCGATCCGCCCCTGCTCCAACACGATCAAGATTCCGTCCCTGGCGTTGTCGGCCAAAGCCCGGAAGTTGGCCTCTGCCTTTTGGATCGATTGCAGCATCCTGTTGAAGTACAGGGTGAGAGCGCCGATCTCATCGTTGAACTGGGGAGCGATACTCACTTCCAAGTTGCCGTTATTCGCCTGTTCCATTCCCCGGTGCAGAGCCTGTAACGGACGGATCAGGGTTGTTCTGAATAGAACGGGCACAATGAACAGCACCAGCAGACTGGAGGCGATTAGAATCACCACCAGCACGGCCATGCGGCTGTGAAGATGGCGGTAGAAGTCAATGTCGTAGGCTTCGAACAGCACCTCGGGAACCCTGCTGATGTAGGGAAGCCCGCCCGAGAAGCGGACGGGGCTCAGTCCGGCTTGCCTGTTTCCCGGGTGAATCCCGATCAGTCTGGGCCCGACTGGAATCGCCTCGCCGGCGGCTCCCGGGTGATGCCCCGTTACGGTGGCGGAGGTATACACGTACATATGAATCGGATTGTAGCCGTTGTCTATGTGTATCTCCTTGTAGGAAAAATCGATAGCGCCGTCCCGATGCAGCACCAGTTGGATCGTGTTTCTGTTGGAATGTCCGTATTCGGACAACTCGTTCCAGGTTACCGTCAGCCGATCCGGCTGATTTTTGAAATAGATCCCGCCGCCTCGGCCCAGGTCAAAATTCACCAGCAAAGGGGCAATCGCCGGTACCGGATTGTATCCACCCCAGCTCTTATCTCCGGCATCCTCTCCCAGCAGGATCATGGGTCCGTGCAATAGCTGCACCGTTTGCCGGGTGTCCGTATAGAATCGGAAAGGAAAGGCGAGCTCCACGGCTACCGCTTGATCATAACCGATCTCGATTCTTGATCCCAGCTCCGGGTCGAATCGATAGGGAACCGAGGAGATCGTGTAACTATCGAAGCGATTGGGAGCGAAATGAATGGTCCGCCGCCCGGCGACCAGGTTCTTGTTGAAGTAGTCCTTTTGGTAGGCCCTGCCCGCAAAGAGGGATGTCAATCCCAGCACGCCCACGACGAATACGAGGACTACCCCAACCAGCTTCACCTGGAGAGTCGTACGCTCATCTGTGTGATTGAGGAAGGTCACTACGAAGCTGCAGTAGAACAGCAGGAATATCAGCCAGATGAAATAGTTCGCCAGATAGAGCGGGAGTATTCCCCGGTTCTCCAGCAGGTACACCCCTACAACCAGGGCGGGTAGGACCAGGACCAGGGCAAGAGAGCCCGCCGCCCTGGAATCCTTGCCCTGAGGATCGATCAGTTTGCGCCACCAGGGACGGGATTTGCCTGTTGAAAACCGTACGGCTTTGCGCAGCAGCAGAAACACGGCCAGGGTAAACTGCACCGCCAGAATCGTATAGAAGAAAATATAGTAGGTGTTTTCGAAGCCGGTAATGCTGTGCAGTCTTTTGAGGTGGATGAAGTTGTAGTAGGTCAACCCCAGAACCAGGAGATCGGCCAGAATGTACAGAGAGCGAATGATCCGATATTCTCGGCGATCAGGTTTCTGGAAATGAGGAAAGTGGTAAACGAAAGACAGCAGGGAGAATACGGCAAGCGTCGCGGCGACGGCTTGGAGGAACGGAATGAACAGGTTTTTCAGGTTGTAGGGCTGCCAGTAGTAGGGACCGGAAAACTCCAAAAAGGTAGACAGGTTGATCAGGACACCCCCGGTGAACATCCAGGCCAGCCACAGCGTCGGTTTCGATCTTTGTTTGATCCTGAACAGATAAACGGTAATGCACAGAGAGATGATGAAGCTCGACAGCCGGAGTACGGAGAAGTAATCCAGGTTCAGCCAGAACGGTAGGACGGTAATACGGCCCTCCCCGGGCAGCTGTTTGCTGTCCACCCTGCAGATGTGGCTGCTTCCTGCCCGTTTGACCCTAATTGTAGGCGATCTGCAACCGCCAATCAAGAAACCGACTCGAATTGCCGGTGAGCAACCAAGGTTGCCGGTACATCCGGACAACCGGAACAGGCGTCCTTCAGATAATTCTTTACAAAACTAATAATTACCTTAATAAATTCTTTATGGCATATGAATTGCAATATATTGGCCGAAGGGGCCTGAAATGAAGGTAATCACAGGACAATTCAGCGATTCCTATTTCCCGGTCATGGACGGTGTATCCCTGACCATCAGCAACTACCTCTGCGAGTTGAATCGAACCCTGGGTCCTTCCTACGCCGTGGTACCGGCAGTTCCCGGTTATTCGGATCCGCAATCTTCCGGGACCTACAGGTTCTTCTCCCTCCCGTTGGTCGTTCGTCCGCCCTACAGGATCGGTTTTCCCCAGTTCGACGTGTTCCTGCAGAGGGCCCTGCGGGAACAACGCTTCGATCTGATTCATGCTCACTCGCCGTTTTTTGCAGGCAAGTTCGCCCTGAAGCTTGCCCGGCAGAGGGGTATCCCGATCGTCGCCACCTTCCACTCCAAGTACCGGGATAAACTCGAGAACCTGATGCCCCATTTTCCCCAGACCTCCCACCGGTCCCTTGTGGATCGGGTCCTGGTGGATCCGGTCGTGCAGGGGATCGCCGATTTCTATGCGGCGGTGGATGAGGTATGGGTGCCCAGCAAAGCGGCTGGGCTGACACTACGTGAATACGGCTATCGGGGCACCGTCCAGATCGTCAGGCACGGGATCGACTTCGAGTCGTCCGGGGATCGTGCCGAGCTTCGCAGCCGGGGAGAGGTCCTTCTTGGGCTGAATCGGCGGGATTTCCTCTTCCTCTACGTGGGTGACCACGCCTGGGAGAAGAATCTGGACTTCCTGCTGCGGTCTCTGTCTCTGCTGAACAGAAGCGGGCGACGGTTCAAAATTGCGTTTGTCGGCGAGGGATATGCGGCAAAGTCCCTGCGGCTGATGTCGTCTCGTTTGGGTCTGGGCGGCACGGCGATCTTCGTGGGAGTGCTGCGGGATCGGCAGGCTCTGTCCGCCTGCTACGCCCGGGCCGATTGCTTTCTGTTCCCCTCCCTCTACGATACCTGCGGACTGGTGGTACGTGAGGCGGCCGCCTTTGCGGTTCCTTCGGTCGTGATCCAAGGTTCCGCCGCGGCGGAAAGGATCGAAGATGGGATCAACGGATTTGTTCCGGACAACTCGGTTCAGGCCTATGCGGGAAAGCTGGGGATGCTCCTGGAACACCCGCAGTTGCTCCGTCGGGCGGGTGAGAGGGCACGGAGCACGTTGTGCACGTCCTGGAAGGAGGCGGTTCAGGAGGTGAAGGAGCGTTACCTGGGCCTGCTGAAAAGATCCGCCGCGGCGGTGGGGTGCAGATCACATGTTGGATTTTCCTACAGCAAGGAGATGGTACGATGAAAGCGTGGGTTGTAACTGTTGACATGGGTTTGGGCCATCAGCGGGCCACTTATCCGCTGGCCTCTGTGGCCGAAGGCGGGATTATTGCCGTCGGAGATGAACAGAGCAGTTCACCGGAGGAGAGTCGGCTCTGGAGCAGGGTGCGGCACGCCTACGAGATGATTTCGCGATGCAAATCGATTCCCCTGGTCGGCGAGCCGCTGTTCGGCTTGATGGATCGCCTGCTGGCCATACCCCCCTACTATCCGATCAGAGACCTCTCCGCCCCGGACTTTCAGGTGAAGCTGCTGGAATCTCTGATCCAAAGGGGCCTGTGCCGGGGTATGCTGGAGAGGATAGCAGCCAAGCCGCTTCCCCTGATCACCTCCTACCTGGCGCCGGCGATCGCCGCCGATAAAGCCGGGTATGCTCCCGTGTACTGCATTATCTGCGATGCCGAAGTCGCTCGAGCCTGGGTTGCCCATGATCCGCGGGCAAGCCGGATCCACTATCTGGTGCCCTGCGAGCGTACCGTGCTTCGGCTCCGCAGCTACGGGGTGCCGGCGGAGAAGATATCCCTGACCGGTTTCCCCCTGCCGCTGGAGTTGCTGGGGGACAGGAACCTGGATCGTCTCAAATCCGACCTCGCCGGGAGATTGTCGCGTCTGGATCCCTGCGGCCGCTTCCGGCGGCGGCACGGCAGAAATGTCGCCCATATTCTGGGCGGGGAAACATTCTCTGCCCGAAAACTCGACCCGCTCACCGTCACCTTCGCCGTAGGTGGAGCGGGCGCTCAGGGGGAGATCGGTCGGCAGATCGCCCACAGCCTGAAGGAACAACTGCAGCAGGGATCGGTGCGCCTCAACCTGGTCGCCGGTGTTCGTGAAGAGGTCAGAACCTGTTTCGAAAACTTCAAGGAGCAGCTGCTGCCCGGGAATCGGAATATCCGGGTTATATATGGTCGCAGCAAACTCGAGTATTTCCGAAGATTTTCCGAGATCCTCCATGAAACTGACCTGATTTGGACGAAACCGAGTGAGCTATCCTTCTACTGCGGCCTCGGGATCCCGATCGTGATCTCGCCGACGATCGGATCCCAGGAGGTGTTCAACCGCAAGTGGCTTCTCGAGATCGGGGCGGGAGTTCCCCAGGAGGATCCCGTCTATACGGGGCAGTGGCTGTTTGATCTGCTCAACGGTGGAAGGCTGGCAGAAATCGCCTGGAGCGGCTTTTTGAATGCCAGAAAATACGGTATATATAACATACTGGAGATTCTCGAAAACCGGATCGAGGCAAGGATACCAACCTGGATGAACTTGGAGGTTGCGTAAGGAATCGTGCGCTTGCGGAAGGTGCTCTGCTGCCTGTGCCTGTATTGTACTTTAACAACTGCAGTGACAGCGCAAACGATCAAGCTCGGCAGTCTGGCTCCCGACGGGTCGCCGTGGGACAAGGCGCTGCGACGTATCGCCGCGGATTGGAACACGGCCTCCAACGGAAGGCTGAGCGTCAAGGTATTTGCCGGGGGGATCGCGGGGGACGAACCCAGTATGATTCGCAAGATCAGGATCAATCAGCTGCAGGCGGCTGCCATCACCGGTATAGGTCTGGGGAGCATAGTGGAAGATTTCTACGCCGTACAGCTTCCCTTTGTGATCCGAACCACTGAAGAGATGGAGTACGTCATGGGTGAGCTGGAGCCAACCTTCAATCGGTTGATGGAGGAAAAGGGCTTCACCCTTGTCGCCTGGTTTCTAACAGGCTGGGCTCACCTGTTCTCGAAGATACCGGTCGCCACACCCGGGGACGCGAAGCGATTGAAAATGCAAGGGGACCCGGCATCGCCTCAGATTATCGATGCCTGGGACGAATTGGGATTTCATGTGGTTCCGGTGGCCCCTACGGAAGTGCTGGCCGCGTTGCAGAGCGATCTGGTGGAGGCGTTTCTTCTGACACCGTTGACCGCAGCGGCGATGCAGTGGTTCGGTGTGGCCAAGAATATGATGGAGCTTCCCCTGGCGCCGATGCTCAGCGGCATCGTGGTCTCCGAGCGTGTATGGAACGGCATCCCCGACGCGCTTCAGACGGAACTGCTCGCCATCGTGGATCGGCATCTGGAGGCGTTGAGTATTGAGACCGTAGCCCTCGAGCAGGAGGCTGTCACGATCATGCTGGCAAACGGCTTGCAGATCAATCCGGTTTCACCTCAAGCGGAAGCGGAATGGGAACGGGTGATGGGGGAGGGATTGGATCTCATCACCGGGACTGTCGTATCCGAGCAGATGTTTGACGAGGTTCAAACGCTCCTCAAAGAGTATCGCAGGCGATAGGGTTTCCCCAGCTCAAGGGGCCTCGTCGTAGAAAAAGAAACAAACCCAAGGGATCGGTGAGATCCTTGATTTCAGATCTCTTTGAGCTCCCCCTTGAAGATGCGTTTGAAAATAGCCACCAGGGTCACGGCCACACTCATAGCCAGAGGTCCGAACAACAGCCCCCAGATACCGAAAAGAGCAACTCCGCCGAGTACGCCAATAACCACCAGAAGCGGATGCAGCTGGGTGTCTTTGCCAACCAAACGCGGACGTAGAATATAGTCAGCCAGGGGAATCACCCCTCCGCCGATCACGAACATGATCGCCCCCTGGAGGTACTTCCCTAGCGCAAAGAGTACTACCGTAGCAGGCAGCCAGATCACGGCGGGGCCCAAGCCGGGAATGGCGGCCAGGACGAGGAACAGGACGCCGAACAGGACGGCGCCGGGAATGCCGAGGGCAAGGAAGAGGACAGTCCCGATCGTACCTTGGATGCCCCCGATCAGAAAGGTACTCTTCAGGGTAGCCCTGCTAACGGAGACGAACTTGTCGATGATCGCCAACTTGTCTTCTTGAGGCAGAGGGATTGCCTCGGAAACGGAGAGCAGAGCCTTTTCACCGTCGCGAATCAGGAAGAACAGACTGTAGATGAAAACGAAGAGCAAGAGCAGGGTGCGGGCAACATTCCCGGCAAGACTGGTTACCCGTTCAACGAGCGTGCTCCCCGCCTGTTGGATGATATTGACCAGCCTGGTAGGGTCGATCAAGGCGGATGCCCGCTGCCCTTCGATGAAAGGGAGGGTCGCGATCCAGGACTCCATGCTCAGAAGCCAGCTTTTAATCTGGGGGATATTCCGATTGACCACCCGGGTTAGCTCGATCACGTTCTGGGTGACCAGGTAGCCCAGGAGGGCGATCGGGATGAGGATGATCAAACAGAAAACCGCGACGGAGATAAGGGCTGCCAGGCTGGATCTATGTCTCAACCGTTTGAGGATTCTTCTGTGCAGCGGATGGAACAGAGCCGCGGCGATTGCCGCCAGCAGGATCGGGAGTAGGAACACTCTGGCCACAAAAAACACCAGCAGCCCGGCGCCCGCCAGCAGGATGAGGAAGAAGGTTCGGTTGAGTCTGCGGGAACCGCTCTGAAACTCACCAGATCGATCGTGCCCGCTTTTTTTCTCTTTTGCCATCACCTGTCTCCGTCTGTCAAATTGCTACTCGGTGGTTCCATCTTTGAAGGGAAGGAACTCGTGGTAGCCGTTTTTTTCGTTTTTAGTCTGCCGACCCGAGGCCACGTCCACCACCAGCTGCAAGAGCCGGCCCGCCTGCTGCGGTAGTGAAGCCCCCTCGATCAGTGCGCCGGCATCGAAATCGATCCAATGGGGCTTGCGCGCAGCCAGATCGCTGTTGGAGGCGATCTTGATCACCGGCACCGGCGAGCCCAGCGGCGTTCCTCTTCCGGTGGTGAACAGGATCATCTGTACTCCCGTGGCCGCTAACACGGATACCGAAATCAGATCGTTTCCCGGACCTTCGGCCAGGCTCAAGCCCCGCCTTCGCAGCAGTTGTCCGTAGCTCAGAACATCCACCACCGGCTGGGAACCTCCCTTTCGCACGCAGCCGAGGGATTTTTCCTCCAGGGTGGTGATGCCTCCTTCTCTGTTTCCGGCTGAAGGATTGTCGTATACAGGCTGCCCGTGATCGATGAACATCTGTCGGAATGCGTTCAGAACGGCCGCCGCCCTCTCGAAGACTTCACGGTCGGAACAGCGATCCAACAGAGGCTTTTCGGCACCGAACATCTCCGGAACCTCGGTCAACACGGTGGTTGCACCACAGTCGTACAGCCGATCGGCGATCTCCCCGACCAGGGGATTGGCGCTGATTCCCGAAAATGCGTCCGAACCGCCGCATTTCATTCCCACCGCAAGCCGGGACAAAGGTACCGGTGTTCGTTCGCATCCGCAGGCGAAGCTGGCAAGACGGCGCAGCGCTACCGCCGCCGCCTCGATCTCATCGGTCTCCTTCTGGGCTTCCAGGAAGTGGATCCGTCCGGGATCCATATGGGGTTGCAGCTGCTCTATAAGCGGACGCAACTCCCCGATGCAATTGTCTTCGCACCCCAGACTCAGTACCAGAACCGCTCCCGCGTTGGCATGAACGGCCATGGCTGCCAGCATACGGCGGGTGCGAAGCTGATCCTCTCCGGCTTGACCGCAGCCGTAGGGATGGCTCAGCACCCGTACTCCATCTATCCCGGCAGGTAGCTCGCAGCGCACCCGTGCCGCCGTGGATTCAGCCAGGCCATTGGCACATCCCACGGTGGGGAGGATCCACAGTTCGTTGCGGATTCCCACTCCGCCGTCGGAGCGTTCGTAGCCCATGAATGTCAGCGAGCAGGGTGATGAACCTGTTTTCGAAGGTTCCGCCGTGGCTGGGCTGTACCGGTACTTGATAACGCCCCGCAGCCCGCTTTCCAGGTTGTGGCTGTGCACCCAGTGTCCGGCCTCGATTCCGGATGTAGCAATTCCGATCGGGCTTCCGTATTTGACGACAGCTTCTCCTGCCCGGATCGGCCGGATGGCGAGCTTGTGAGCCGCCGGGATATCCTGCCTGATCACCAATTCGTTGTTTTCGAGCCGGACTCTGTCCCCGGCCTCGAGGGCGGATAGGGCTACGGCCACGGTATCCAGGGGATGCAGGCGTAAAATCTCCCTCTTCTTTGACTTCATCTCAAAACCGTTCCTCTAGACCTTCGGCTTGATCCACTTGAGCTCGGAAGCGGCGCTTTCCAATACGGTTTCGACGAAAGCCATGCCCCTAACCCCGTCCGCGATATTCGGGTAATCCCCCCCGGAAACCTGCTCTCCCTGGAGCTGCTGCCAGATCGTCTGGATGAAGGCCCGGTACAGGTTGGCAAAGGCCGCTATGAGCCCGTCGGGATGACCGCTGGGTAGTTTCTTGGCGGCGTTGGCCTCCTCGTATAGATCTGTGCCTCCCTTGTACAGGATCGTGTCAAAGCGGTTGAGATCCCGCACCAGCAAGGTTTCCGGCTGCTCCTGCTTCCAGACAAGACTCTTTTTGCTTCCATAAACCCGGATCGTCAAGCCGTTGTGTTCTCCGGTCAGCATCTGGGACACACTGAGCACCCCTTTGGCTCTGCCCCGGTAGCGGATCAGCACATCCGCATCGTCCTCCAGCCCTCCTTCGGCCCAAAAGGAGGTCGCCTGGGCACAGAGCTCCTCGATCTCCAGACCGGTTATGTAGTGAGCCAGATTTTCAGCATGAGTTCCGATGTCCGCCACCGTCAGAGAGGGTCCCGAAATCTTCGGATCGAACTTCCAGGCTTTGTCTCCCTTTGCCTTTCCCTGCAGGCGGAAGGGCACCCAGCCCTGGAAATACTGGACAACCACTTTGAGAATATCTCCCAGCTCGCCGTTTTTAATCATCTGTTTCGCCTGTTTCACCATCGGATAGCCCGTGTAGGCATGGGTAATCATGAAGAGGCGTTTTTTCTCCGAAGCGATCCTCTGCAGCGTCTTTGCCTCCTCCAGGTTCAAGGCTACCGGTTTGTCGCAGACCACGTGAAACCCGTGTTCCAGAAACGTGCGGGCGATCTCGAAGTGGGTGGAGTTGGGGGTGACAATGACCACGAAATCGAGCCGCCGGTCTTCGGGCAATTTGGCCTCTCGTTCCGCCATGACACGGTAGTCGTGATAGACGCGTTGGGGGTCCAGGAACAGCCGGGCGGCGCTCTCCCTGGATTTCTCCGGGTCCCGTGAAAATGCTCCGCCAACCAGCTCAGCATCATTGTCCAGCTCCAAGGCCATACGGTGCACCGGTCCTATGAATGCTCCGATTCCTCCCCCGATCATTCCCGCCCGTAGTTTCCTGTTGCTCATATCAATTTCCTCCGATCCGGTCGGGCGGCTTAGACCGCCTTCGTCGCTTCCCGACAATCAAGATATCGTGTAGAGTTCATGAGTGCAAGGAAGGAACAATCCGATGATCGGGGACGTGGTCGAGCAGTACGTCAGACTGGACACTCTGGAGGCGGAAACGGAGCAGTGGATTCGCGCGATCGCCGCCTACCGCTGGCGGCAGATCGAGCCCCTCGAGCCGGCGCAGAGTGCTCTGCTAGTTGTCGATATGACCCGCCCTTTCGTCGGCCCGGGCCGTCCGCTGACCTCGCCGAACGCCTCGGTACAGCGGTGAGGTGACATTCGGAGATCCTTTCCGGTATCATGCTCGCCGAAAGATCAATGAAAGAGGGAGATCCTAAAGTGACTGAATCACCGACCGATATTGCCGCCCGCAAGAAAGCGGTGCGCGCGCAGATTCGGGCCCGGCTGGCCGCTCTGGACGGCCCTCAGATCGAGGGCAAGAGTCAATCCCTGGCCGAGAGGCTCTTTGCCACCTCCTGGTGGTCACTGGGGCAGTGGGTATTTATCTTCATCCCCATGGGCGGCGAGGTGGATACCCGGTTCATCGTGGCCCGGGCCTATAGGGACGGAAAAAAGGTGGCCATTCCCCGAATGGAGGGGGAGGATCTGGCTTTCTACGTCTACGACGGGCGCACCGAAAACCTGATCCCCAATCAGTTCGGGATCCTCGAGCCCGACCCCGCCTGGAAGCTGGTCGATCCATCCTCACCCACGGGTAAGCGGCTGCTCGTCCTGACACCGGGGTTGGCCTTTGACAGGCAACTGCGCCGGCTGGGCAAGGGAAAAGGCTTCTACGACCGCTTCCTGCAGCGAATGCGGGCCGCTCACCCACCGGGAGGCGACTCCTGGGCCGTGGGTCTGGCCTTCAGTGAACAGCTGGTGGAACGGGTTCCGGTCTCGGATCACGACGAGCCTCTTCAGGGGATCGTTACCGATCGTGAGGTGATCGGCTGAAGGCTGCAGTGCACCCGGGTAGCGGCGTGGTACTGCAACCCGCTTAACGGACCGCGCACCGCTGGACGAGCACCGCTGGCCGCGCACCGTCACCTATCTTGATTTCAAGCACCATTCCTGAGTAAATTGTTAAAAACCAAGAAAGCAGATGGGATGGAGCTATGTCAGAAATCAAATCGGCCTTGGAGATCGCACTGGAGCGTACCCAGGATGTAGAAGCCAACAAGGAAGCCCTGGAGGCGAACACCTTTATAACCGAGGGCAAGAAGGCGGTTTCCAGGTTCCTGTCGGATGAGGATGTTGATTTAAAAAAAATGTTGGAGGGCTTCGATAAGAAGCACCTCCGCCACATCAAAGATGGAGCTTTACAGGCCCTGCTGGCCAATCTCAAACTTCCCGCGGATGAAATGTCCCTGCTCCAGAGCAAGAAGGCCGGGCAGGGTTTCTACGCCCTGACAGCCGACAGCAAACACCTCAGCAAGCTGCTCAACCAGATGGAACAGTTCCTGGGCGATTTTCTGCAGGAGCGCAAGCGGGTTGTCGAAGCGGTGGAGCAGAGATTTCAGCCGATCCTGCAGCAGAAAGAGCAGGCCATGAGCCAGCAGGTGGGCGCTCGGGTCAAGATTGATCCGGCCATGGATCCGGACTTCCAGAAGATGCTGCGGGAGAATATGACAATCCTGGAGGATCGCTACAACCAGGTCCTGGCCCGGGTCAAGCAGGAGCTGCGCCGGCTGAGCGATTAAGATCGCTGCCCCGGTTTACTCTCCCGGTTCGTAGGGTATGCCGTCCGCCGCCGGCGGTTTGGCCTTGCCTATCATTCCCACCAGCACGAGGATCGCCAGCACATAGGGAAGCATCTGCACGAACTGGCTGGGAATCGGGATCTTCGTTTCGAAGAAAATACGAAAGGTGTCGGCGTAGCCGAACAGCAGCGCCGCCAGCACCGCTCCCACCGGATGCCAGCGCCCGAAGATCATGGCGGCCAGGGCGATGAACCCCCTTCCCCCGGTCATGCCGTTGATCCATTTGGCCGGGTAGAGGACCGCCGCTGCCAACCCGCACATCACCCCCGAGAGGATTACCCCGGCGTAACGCATCAGATATACATTGATGCCCAGGGTGGCGGCGGCTTCCGGATTCTCACCGACAGCGCGCAGACGCAGGCCGAAGCGGGTCCTGTAGAGTACGAACCAGCAGATCGCCGTGATCGGGATCAGGGCAAAGGCGAAGGAATTGATGTGAAAAACCGTGGGAAAGAGGTAGGGATTCAGCTGGGACTGGGTTTCCTGGTTGAAGATGTTCTGGGACAGGAAACGGCCGATCCCGATGGCCATGATGTTGATGGCCACACCACTGACGATCTGGTTGACCTTGTAGGTGATGGTGACCACCGCGTGGATCAGGCTCATGATCACGCCGGTGACGATTGCCACCAGCAGTCCCATCCAGATGCTCTGAAAAGCGATCGAACCCCAGACGATCGTGAAAGCGGTGACCGCCATGAAGCCCTCCAGGGCGATATTGATCACGCCGCTGCGTTCGCAGAACACAGCCCCCAGCGCGGCAAAGGCGATCGGACCGGAGATCTCCAGCCCCTTGAACAGGAAATCGACAAGAATCGAAAGATCCATTTCAGGCAGCCTCCTTCTTTCTAAGCGCCCGAATGTAGCGGGTCACGATCTCATTGATGACCAAGATGAAGACGATCATCAGTCCGGTTATGATGTAGATGATAGAGTTCGGTACAGAGGTGTACAACTGCAGCCCGTAACCGGCCTGTTTGAGGAAGGCGAAAAGGATGGCCGAGAAGATCACCCCGATGGGGGAGTTACGGCCGACCAGGGCGATGGCGATTCCGTCGAACCCCAGGCCTGAGGCGATCTCGAAGGTGTAGTGTCCACGGATGGCGAAGATCTCCTGCATTCCGATCAGCCCGGCCACCGCACCGCTGATCAGGAACACCCCGAGCTGTACGCTCTTCACCCGGACGCCTGCGTAGCGGCAGACATCGATGGAGGTTCCCACCGCGCGGATCTCGAAGCCGATGCGAAGCCGGAACAGCAGGATATAGGCCAGCACACCCAAGATGATCGCCACGATCAGGGAGTAGTCCAGATACACGTGGTTGGGAACGTTTAGCCCCATGGCCTGAAACCAGTGGTTGAGCTTTCCGAACAGGGCCGTGGGCAGGATCTTACGGGTCTGAGGCTCCAGGCTCGCCTCTCCCCGTCCCGACAAAGGGCCGTTGACCAAAAAGTTCACCAGTGCAAAGGCAATGTTGTTGAACATGATCGTGGAGATGACCTCGTGGATTCCCTTGGTGATCTTCAGCACCGCCGGAATGGCCGCCCACAGAGCCCCACCGGCCATGGCGGCCAGCACGACCACCGGGAGGTGAATCACCTTGGGCAGGGGCAGATAGATGCCGGCCAGGGCCCCGACCAGCCCGCCGATGAAGTACTGTCCCTCGACCCCGATGTTGAACACCCCTGCGCGGAAAGCGATAGCCACGGCCAGCCCGGAGATGAACAGAGGTATGGCCACGGAGAACACGCTGGCCAGCCGGGAGGCGTTGGAAACGGTGAACTTGAGGATGGCGCTGATGGCCTTGCCAGGGGTTTCCCCCACGATCGCCGCGATGACCAGCAGGACCACCAGGGAGGCGAGAAATCCCAATACGGGAGACAGCAGCTCCATGAGCCGGTATTTGTCCACTCTCAGCCTAGACATTTTGTTCGCCCCCCGTCATGTACAGACCGATCTTCTCCCGGGTGGCCTCCGCCCGATCGAGCTCGTGAATGATGCGGCCCTTGAACATCACCCCGATGCGGTCCGACAGGGAGAGGATCTCATCCAGATCGGCGGATACCAACAGAACCGCCTTGCCGTTCTGCCTGGCCTCCAGAAGCTGGGAGTAGATGAACTCCTGGGCACCGATATCCACTCCACGAGTGGGCTGGGAGGCTACCAGCAGGATCGGTTCGAAGCTCATCTCCCGAGCCACGATGGCCTTCTGCTGATTGCCTCCCGAGAGTGCATGGGCGGGGGTCATCTCCGAGGGTGTGCGGATGTCGAAGGTCTTGATGGTCCGCCTGGCGTACTCCCGGATATTTGCCGAATCGATCCATTGGGAGCCTTTCACGAAGGGCGGCCGGTGGTGACGCCCCAGAGCGAGATTGTCAGCCAGGCTGAAGGGGAGCAGCAGCCCGAAACGCTGGCGGTCCGCGGGGATGTGACCGATGCCTGCATCCCGGCGGGATCGGACATCCCAGGAGAGGATGCTCTTGCCCTGCAGCAGGATATCACCCTGGTTGAGCTTCACCGGTTCGGTAATGGCCTGCACCAGTTCGCTTTGACCGTTTCCCTCCACTCCGGCGATGCCATAGATCTCTCCGGCCTTGACGGAGAGATTCACCCCCTCCAGAACACCGTGTCCCCGTTCCCCGGTCTCCTGGAGGCCCCGTACCTCCAGAATCGTAGCTCCCGGCTCGACCTCTTGTTTCTTGATCTCCAGCAGTACGGGTTTGCCCACCATCAGCTCGGCGATTTTGGCCTTCGTGGCCTCGCCATGCTGTAGGGTCTCGATGACCTTACCCCGGCGGATCACGGTGATGCGGTCGGCGATGGCCAGGACTTCGTCAAGCTTATGACTGATGAAGATGATCCCCTTGCCCTGCTCCTTCATCATCCGGAAAGTCTTGAACAGCTCGTCGACCTCCTGCGGTGTAAGCACCGCGGTAGGCTCGTCGAAGACCAGGATCTCTGCACCGCGGTAGAGGATCTTCAAGATCTCCACGCGCTGCTGCAGCCCGACGGGCAGGTCGGCAACCGCGACCGAAAGCTCTACCGGCAGTCCGTTTTGCTCCATGATCGTTTGGATCTTCGTAACCGGTGTGTCCATGCGTAGCACCCCTGCAGTGTGGGATTCCTCGCCGAGGATGATATTCTCCAGCACCGAGAAGGGAGGAACGAGCATAAAATGCTGGTGGACCATGCCGATCCCCTGAGCGATCGCATCCCGGGGATTACGAATACTTGTTGCCTGACCCCGCAGAGAGATGGTCCCCGAATCTGGTTTCTGCAGCCCGTAGAGGATTTTCATCAACGTGGTCTTGCCGGCTCCGTTTTCACCCACCAGGGCGTGGATCTCCCCGGCCTGGAGGTCGAAGCTGACCCCGTCGTTGGCCCGCACACCGGGAAATACTTTGGTGATTTCTTCCATCGCGAGCAGAGTCTTGGACATCCTTAGGTTCCCATGATTTTAAAACGGATTAAAAAAAGCGGGACGGTCCGAAAAATCGGTCCGTCCCGCCGGAGCTGCCTTTTTACACTAAAAGGTCGCCTTAGCCCATTCCTCGACTTTCGCGTCGTCGTTGGGTACTGTGATTTCCCCGTTGATGATCTTTCCTTTGATCTCATCCACCTGGGCTATAATCCCTTGAAGCTTGTCCTTGTTGTATTCGTTGACCGCGTAGCCGACTCCGTCGTCAGCCAGGCCGAACTCGTGATAGCCGCCGGTGACCTTGCCCGTGTCGATCAGCTCTTTCCCGGTTAGGAAAATGGCGTTGTCGACGCGCTTGAGCATGGAAGTCAGGATATGCTCGGCCATGGCCTTTTCCTCCGCATTGTCGCTCGACGCGTAGATCAGCCCCTGGTCGGAATCAACGCCGATGGCCCATTTGTCCAAGTCCTTGGCCGCCTTGAACAGACCCGCTCCGGAACCGCCGGCTGCGTGGTAGATGATCGAGGCGCCCTGATTGTAGAAGTTCTTGGCGATGCTTTCAGCGGTCTTTGGATCATTGAATGCACCTGGATCTTTACCGCAGTACTGGCTTATCAGGGCGCCGGGCTTTCTCAGCGCTTCATTGGCGTACATGGCTCCCGCTAAATATCCCCCTTGGAAGTTATGGATTAGAGGGATATCCATACCGCCGATGAAGCCGACCTTGCCCGAATCATCCATCAGCCCGGCGATGGCGCCGACCAGGAAAGAACCTTCATGTGCGGCGAAGGACAGACAGGTAATGTTGCTGTCTGCATTCAGATCCGGAACATAACCGTCGATGATGCCGAAGTGCTGATTCGGGAAATCCGCCGCCACCTTGGCGATGGCGTCGGTGAACAGGAAACCCACTCCGATCATCAGGTCATAGCCTTCTTCGGCCTGAGCCCGCAGCAGCTGCTCCCGGTCCTGGCCTCCGGACTGCGGCTCCAGGTACTTCAGCTCGACTTCGGTGCCGTAGTTCACGTTGCTCGGATCGTCCTTGATGTAGCCCTTGTACTCCTCGGCTATCAGCTTCATGCCGTTGTAGGCGGAGTCGTTGAAGGACTGGTCTCCGCGTCCGCCGATATCGAAGACGATACCGATCTTGTACTTCGGTCCTTCCGGTATCGCCGCCTCCTCTTTCTTCTTGCAGCCCAGAACGGCCACAACCATCATAAGGGTGAGCAACAGTAGTAGTACTTTTTTCATGGAAATCCACCTCCTCCATGTGTGAGTTGATTTTCTCTAACTGTAAACCGAAGCAAGATGGCCGTCAATATTTTATTTCGACGATGCAGTTGGAAGGCGAGATTTTATAGGCTCGAGCATTTTCAGGAACTCAGCTTCGTCCACGATTTGTACGCCCAGCTCCCGGGCTTTGTCCAGCTTGCTCCCTGCGCCCGGTCCTGCAAGCAGGTGGGTGGTCTTGGAGGTGACGTTGGAGGTGGCCCGGCCGCCCCGCCTCTTCACCTCCTCCATGGCCAGCTCCCGGGGTTTAAAGTGCTCGAAGCTCCCGGTGACACACCAGGTTTGGTCGCTGAAGTTCTGGGGTAACCGATCCTGTTCCTCCGGAATCTTCTCACTGAAGTGTATGCCTGCCGCCCTGAGCGCCTCGATCCGCCGGCGGACCGCCGGGCGGTTGAGCTCCTCGATAATCGTTTTCGCGATTTTCTCCCCGATGCCGTGGATCTCTGTGAATACAGACGGATCTGCCTGCTCGGCTGCATCCAGGAGTGAGTCGATGTCCCGATATCCCCCTTCGGCGAGCAGCTCGACCGCCTTCTGTCCGATGTCGGGAATCCCCAGAGAGACCATAACGTTTCGGTAGCTGCGTTGTTTGCTCTTCTCCAATCCTTCCCGGATCAGTTGCACCTTCTTCTCCCCGAAGCCGGGAAGTTCGAGCAGCTCGTCGGGATCAAAGGTGTAGAGATCCTGGACATCCTTTACCAAGCCGCGGTCGATGAGAAGGTCGAGGGTTTCCGGTCCCAGATTGTCGATATCCATCTGATTTCTGCCCACAAAGAAACGGATCCGGCCGCGAACCTGATCGGGACAATTCGGATTCAGGCAGAAATGGTGCGCCCCCTGGCGGGCTAATTCGTTGCCGCAGGATGGACAGCTTTTCTGCATCTTCCAGGTGGTGTTGCCCAGCTCATTCTTCTCCACCACCCGCTCCACCGCCGGGATCACGTCGCCCCGCTTGGAGACGCTGACCCGATCTCCGACGGCCAGCTCGAGAAGATCCACGTAGTCCTGGTTGTGCAGGGTGGCGTTGGAAATCGTGGATCCGGAGAGAAGTACGGGTCTGATTCTGGCCACCGGCGTGATGCGGCCGGTCCTGCCGACCTGTACCTCGATGTTTTCCACAACCGATTCCGCTTCCGGGGCTTCGAATTTGAAGGCGATCGCCCAGCGGGGATGATGGCCGGTAAAGCCGAGGGATTCCCGGGCCGCGAGCTCGTTTACCTTGACGACCAGCCCGTCTATTTCGTAGTCCCGCTCCCGGCGCCGCCTGCGGGCCAGCTCCAGATATCGGGGGATTTCAGTCAGGCTTCCGCTGGTCCGGGAAGGATGTTGTTTCCGAATCAGCTCGAGATCGTCCTGCCCGGAAAAAAAGGCTGTGTCCAAATTGAGCTTGAACCCCAGCTCCTCCAGCAGCTCCAGGACTTCAACATGTGTTTGGGGAGGGGAGAGGAAGTGTCCCTCGTAGACGAAGATATCCAGGGGAACGGCCGCAACATCGGCGCTCTTCACCCGACGCAGCGTGCCGGCGGCCAGGTTGCGGGGATTGGCGTAGGGGGTCTCCTGCTCGGAATTAATGCGCTCGAACAGACTCCGGGGCAGAAAGATTTCCCCCCGTACGGCTACGGTTTCCGGCCGGGTGAGGCGCAGCGGTACCGCACCGATGGTTCGCACATTCGCAGTAACGTCGTTTCCGACGATGCCGTTCCCGCGGGTCACGGCCCGGCTCAGCAGGCCGTCCTCGTAGTACAGGACGATGGAAGCACCGTCTATCTTCTCCTCTACGGCGTAGGAGAGGGCCTGATCGGCGTTCTTATTGGTCTTGACGATCCAGCCCTCGAGGTCCTCCGCCGTATAGGCCTTGTCCAGGCTCAAGACGGGGATCGTATGGCGGACTTCGGGAAGCTCGTGGGTCAGGTCCGATCCGACTCTCTGCGTGGGCGAGTCAATCCGCCTGGCCTCCGGGAAAGCCCGCTCAAGCTCCAGGAGGCGGTCGAACAGGCGGTCGTATTCCCTGTCGGATATGCTGGGACGGCTGAGCACGTGGTACTCGTGCTGATAGCGATTGAGTCGTTCGCAGAGTTCCTGGATTTCCTGTTTTACCTGTTCGGGTTTGAGATTACTCGACGTATTGGATGAAGGCATCTTTGAAACCGCGGGATCGGAACTGGTAGAGCAGTGTGCCGCTCTCATCCACGTTCAGCGGTCCGACGAGCACCTTGTAGAAGCGTCTGCCTCCCGAGCCGGCCGGAAGGATCGTTACCGAGTAGCTCTGGGTGAGATCCCCGGCAAGCTTCTCCGCCAGGGTCCGGGTGGAGTAGGCGCCAAGCTGCACGAAGTAGGTCCGGGCGGGCAGCGTCTCGGAAAGCTTCGCCGGTTCTTCCGCAGCGGCTTCGGCCATGGCGACCTCTGCCACCGGTTGTTCCTCTACCACCGCTTCTTCCTCTTCGGCGACAGCCGCCTCTTCGACAGGCTGCTCAACGACTTCCTCCGCGGCCACGGCTTCCTCGATCTCGCCGGTAGGCGGTTCTTCCGGTGCCACCGTTAGGGGCGTCTCCTCCGCGGGAGCCGGCAACCGGGTTCCCTCAGGGCTGGGTTTTTCCGGCTCGGCCGCCTCCGGACCCGGCAGGGCGACCTCCAACGGCTCTTCCTCCGCCTCGGGTTCGACCATGCTCACCCGGGGTGGTCCCTCCTCCGCGACTTCGACTACCTCTTCCGGGAGTTCTTCAGGCAGCTCTTCCTCAGCTTCTGCTATCACTTCGGTGGGCGGCTGTTCCTCGGCTTCCTCCACCTCTTCTTCGGGTTGCTCTGCTGCTGCAATTTCCTCCTCCGCCTCTTCGCTCGGGCCCGGTTCGGGAGCCAGAGCGTAGACCTCCTGCTGCCGGGGAGGCATGTACAGCTGTTTCTGAGGGATTCTGTCGGCCAGTTCCTGCAGGCGTTTTTCCTCCGGTGTTGCCGGTGTTGCCGGTGCTGCAGCGGGTGCTGCGGCCGGTTTCTCGGCGATCTCGGGGGGCTCCTGCTCCGCTACCGTCTCGGCTTCGGGCTCAGGCTCGGGCGGGGTAGCCTGGGCGATCTCCACCGGCTCCTCGACCACCGCCACTTCCTCCTCCGCGGGTCCGGACAGCAGCTGCTCTTCGGTGACGCTGACTGCGGGGTTGAGATCCGGGTCGTTGCTGTACGCCTCTTCCCGCAGAGAATCCCCCAGATCCGTGTCCGGGGTACCGACCACGCTGGCCCGGACGCGGATCACCTGGGATCCGGTCAGCCCGATCTGTTGTCCCGCCTCTTCGGAGAGGAGCAGAAAGATACTTGCCGTGCCCCTGATTCGCCGGGTCACCATTACCCGGACACTCTGTCCGGTCTGGGCGTTTTGCACGAGGATGGTGGTGTTTTCCGGAAAGGCGTTGGAAGCGGCATACAAGCCGGGGGCGGCGAACTCGCCGCTCCGTGCAACAGCTGCGTTTCCCTGCCAGCTTTGCTGGCTCTGCTGGCCGTGGGCCGCAAACGTGCAGAGACACAGCATGATGAAAGGCAGAACTTGTCTACGTTTTCGCATGGTAGGAGATAGTCCCTCTTCTCTTACATCGGCTAAATCAACCCCTGAATGAACAGTATAGCAGGAAAAAGAGAAAAGCGAAATGGGGGCTGAACCCCGGGCGCCGCGGCTGCCGGCGCCTGCTGCGGCGCTCCTACATCAAGGTTTTTCCGTGGTTTTTCGCATCAGATCGATGCTCCGACCCGCGATATCCCGACCCACGGAGTAGAGGAACTCCGTATAGGTGAGCTCCAGGGTCTCAGGGCTTCCGTTGTCGACGAAAAGCTCTCCCTCGCCGAGGCGCGCCGTATTCCTGACGTCGAAGAGATAGTAGCGTACCGATGTTTCGATTTTAAGCAGCCCTCGGACAGGGCTCTCCCCCGTGTCGCTCTGTTCGGCGGCCGGATCTCGGGCTTCGGTGATCGACCTCACTTCGGCGGCCAGCAGGTATTGAGCCAGGCCCTGTCGGGCGATGTCCAGAGGTTCCCGGAAATCCATCGTCCCCCAGTTCACCGCCGGTGCGTACAGCCCGGTGTCGAAGCTCACGAATCCCGAATCAAACAGCCCCTCGATCAATCCTTCCTGGCTGGCGAAGGGACGGCTGAGCTCTTCTCCATCCCGTATTTCGGTGGCCACGACCATTAACGTCTGTGCAAAACAGGCAAAGGAGGAGAGGATCAGCAGCTGCAGCACTACTGCTTTGAGTTTCATGGACGGCTCCGAAGAATTGCAGTTTACCCCATTATCGGTGCAAACGCGTTGAAAGGCCAGAAGGGAACGTGATACCGTAGTTGATATCCGCTATGGCCTTTTTTGTTATTCAAGTTCGTACCGGTAGAGAGCAGCAGTACATAAAACAGGCGGACAAGGTTCTCCGGGCTCCGGCGCAGCGGCTGTTTTGGCCCAGGAGAGCCCTTCGCATCCGTCGCCAGGGGGAGTGGAAAGACTCGCTGGCCGCGATCTTCCCGGGATACCTGTTTCTGCAGGCTGAATCCATTCCACCGCCGCTTTACGGGGCGCTGAAGAGGATCTCCGGTTTCCTGCGCTATCTCAAGGACAATCAGCATATCGAGCCTCTCAGTGCCCGGGATCGGGAGATCCTTCTCCACTTTCTATCCTATGGCGAGGTCGTACAGCGGTCCAGGGTGTACTTCGATCAGGACAACCGCATCCGGGTGATTTCCGGACCATTGATGGGGATGGAGGGGCGGGTGGTCAAGGTCGATCGTCGTAAGGGACGGGCACGGATCCGCCTGGAGCTGTACGAGGATTCCTTCCTGATCGATTTCGGCTTCGACGCCCTGGAGAAGGCGATGGACCAGCCGGCCTCGCGGTGAGGCGCCGAACTTTAAATCTAAACCGCCCGACACGCCCGCCGACAATCTAGAAGAGCTATGACTCCGCGCAGGTCCGACAACAGAATATACATAATCGGGGCGGGCATCACCGGGATCACCCTGGCCCGGGAAATCCGAAAAAAGGGGATCTTCGGCAAGGTCGTTGCCTTTCTGGATGACGATCCGCAGAAGATCGGTTCCCGCATCCATTCTATCCCCATTCTCGGTCCGATTCAGGAGGTCGTCGAGCTGCTCAAGACCACGCCCGCCGACGAGGCGATCATCGCCATCCCAGGGGCTACGCGGGAGCAGTTGAAGAAAATTTACCGGCTCCTGGTTCAAGCCGGGTTCGTGCGCATACGCTTCGTACCCCGGATCTCCCAGATCCTCGACGGGGAAGCCCACCTGATCCAGGCCCGCCAGATCAATCCCGAGGATCTGCTTTCCCGAGACCCCATCCAGGTCAATTTGAAAAAGAGCCTGGCCTATTTGAGGGGCAGGCGAGTCATGGTGACCGGAGCGGGCGGCAGCATCGGAGCCGAGCTCAGCCGGCAGCTTTTGTCCGGGGGAGCGGAGCGGCTTTTCCTGTTCGGGCACGGAGAGAACAGCATCTATGAGATCGAACGGGAACTGCGTCTGCTTCAGGAGGAAGGTGTCGGAGAGCGGGCCACGATTGTGCCGATCCTGGGGGAGCTGCAGGATCGGGACTTCATGCACTACATAGTCGAGCGGACCCGGGCGGATGTGGTGTTTCATACGGCCGCTCACAAACACGTGCCCATGCTGGAGGCCAACCCGGTGGAGGCCGTGAAAAACAACGTGTTCGGGACCAGGAATATCATCGACGCGGCCCTGGCCGCGGAGGTGGAGCGCTTCCTACTGGTTTCCACGGACAAAGCCGTTGATCCGGGGAGCGTTTACGGAGCCTCCAAGCTCATCGCCGAAGAGCTGGTGCTGCGCCAGGACAACCCGGGCAAGGTTTTCCTGGTCGTGCGCTTCGGCAACGTTCTGGGCTCCCGAGGCAGTATCCTGCCGCTGTTCCGCAGCCAAATCCTCAAAGGGGGGCCGGTCACGGTCACCGATCCGCAGAGCAAGCGTTTCTTTATGACCATCCCGGAGGCGGCAAGCCTGGTGCTTCAAGCCGGCGGGGTCGGGAAGCCGCGGGGCCTGTATCTGCTCGATATGGGAGAACAGGTATCGATCAAGGAGATGGCCGAGCAGATGGTACGCTTCTACGGCTACGAGCCGCAGACGGAGATCCAGATCGTCTACACGGGTCTTCGCCCCGGTGAGAAGCTGATGGAGAGCCTGTGGAGCAACGGGGACAAGGCCAAATCCACGGAGTACCCGAAGATCCTCAAACTCGACCGCCACTACGCTCTGAACGGACAGTTGGAGGGCGTTATCGAGCGGCTCCAGCCGATCTGCTTCTACGATGCTCGGAACCCGGAGGTATACCGCAACCGAACGGCGCTTCGACAGACCCTCAAAGAGATCGTTCCCACCCTCCGGGTACCGGAAGATGAGCCGGCCCACTGAGTTTATCCCCTTTTATCACCCCTCGATCGATCGAGAAGAGGAGGAGGCGGTGCTGTCGGTGCTGCGCAGCGGTTGGCTGACAACCGGGGAGGTGACGCTTCAGTTCGAGAGGGAGTTTGCCGCCCGGGCGGGGGTGGAGCACGCCCTGGCCGTCAACTCGGCCACCTCGGGGCTTCATCTGTGTTTGGAAGCCGCCGGTGTGCGGGAGAACGCCAAGGTGGTTACCTCCCCCTACACTTTTGCCGCCACTGCCGAGGTGATCCGCTACCTGGGCGCCGATCCGCTGTTCGTGGATATCGATGAGGACAGCTGCAACCTCAGTCCCGAACGGTTGGAGCGCGCTTTCCACAATGATCCCTCGATCGCCGCTGTGATCCCGGTGCACGTCGGAGGCCTGCCCTGCCGCATGGAGGCGATCCTGGACCTTGCCTCGGTCCGAGGCGCCACGGTCATCGAGGATGCGGCCCACTGTCTTCCCCGCGAGGGCCAGGAGCGGGCACCGGGAACTCTCGGGGCCATGGGCGTGTATTCCTTCTACGCTACCAAACCGATTACCACCGGGGAGGGGGGCATGATCGTAACTAGGGACGGCGAGCTGGCCCGCCGTATGAGCATGATGCGGCTGCACGGGATCGACAGGGACGTGTGGAACCGCTATACCTCCAGGGACGCCTCCTGGTACTACGAGGTTCGGGAGCCGGGATTCAAGTACAATCTCACTGATCTGGCATCCAGTCTGGGGCGGGTCCAGCTGCGAAAAGCCGAAGGGTTCTATCTGGCTCGTGAGCGGATCGCCCGCATTTATTCGGCGGGATTGCAGGGGTTGGACTACCTCAAACTGCCAGCCGGCGACCCGGCTCACTCCTGGCATCTGTTTCAGATCCGCCTGATCCTTCCCAGGCTTACGGTGGATCGGGACCGGTTTGCCGACGCCCTGCTGGAACGGGGCATCGGCGTCTCGGTACACTTCATTCCCCTGCACATCATGCCCTACTACCGCCGGACCTACGGACTAAGGGAACGAGATTATCCGGTGGCACTGCAGTGCTACCTGGAGACCATCAGCCTGCCGATTTATCCGGATTTGGAGGATGAACAGGTGCAGCTGGTTATTGCCGCGATCAAGGAACTCGGCGCCCGCTTCTACAAGAAGCGATAATCCGCACTTCCCCCCTCCCTATTGCCACGCCGAGCGGGCGAAAGTAGAATAAAGCTTTCAGGCAGTGATGCAACCATTCATTCACGATATTGCTCCAAAACGGTCTCTGCGGGCTACCGTGTTCCGTTCACCCCTTCGGAAAGGAACCCTCACCGCTGTTCGAAAACCGGCTCTGCCCCGGGGATACTTCTGCGTCGGTCATCGGGATATCCCCGGTCCGAGTGTTCTTACCTACTCCGGTTACTCGCTGCCCATCCTCGCGAAATCCAGGGTTCGCTACCTGGGAGAGCCGCTGCTGCTGTTTTGCGGGCCCAACCCGGAGGTGCTGGCCAAAATCTCCACCGAAGTTGAGCTGTCCTTCAAGGAGGAATCCCCCATCGAGTACAAAGACCTCTCGGGTCCGTATCAGGAGGCTCAGATCATCAACCTGGCTCACGGGGATGTCGACCTGGCCTTCAGTTTGGCCGAACAAATCGTGGAGGGGGAGTATCGAACCGCCCGGCAGGAACATTACTCTCCCGATACCCAAGGCGCGGTGGCTGATTGGGACGGGAGAACCCTGACGATT
>Ga0307442_1000108_pt1 | contig 32472 bp, 29 predicted proteins | sample SalMarWE160430MG_FD_202143 | JGI IMG/M metagenome (GOLD analysis project Ga0307442, IMG submission 202143) | Salt marsh sediment microbial communities from the Plum Island Ecosystem LTER, Massachusetts, United States - WE1604-30 | ecosystem: Environmental > Aquatic > Marine > Intertidal zone >...
TTTCAAAATCATCGCTTGCCATGATTAATTTCATCAGAATTATATCTAATTCGATCTAATTTTTAATAATTTAAGAAATTAACGATAAGAAATTCAAAATTAAATTGAAATATTTAAAATATTAAATCAGATCAAAATCTTAGCAGATTCAATAACCATTGATAATTATAATTCCAAGATCTTTTCATTATTGTTGATTTACTCCGTCTAAAATTGAAGGGGAAAATAGAACTTGGAGGTTCCAGTATCTGGGGGTTTTGATGGAATCCGAATTTCTTTTCTTTTAATTGTTTTTCTATATACAATTGCTTTTCCATGTATTTTAAGGATTCTAACGGGACATCTCGCCATAAACTTGAAATTATTAAGAGGAGTATCTCTTAGCGCCAAAAATTCATTGTAATATTTGCGAGCTTTCTCTTGTTTCTTGGTCTTTTCAAAAGACACAAATCGATCTATAACTTGAGGAAGTGACTCTGTATCACCAAAACAATAAAAATTAGAAGCTTTTAATGACCATTTTATCGCTTCTAATTGATATTTCATACTATTCAAGGTACGAAGAGGTCCAATTAAAATAGAAAAGAAAGAGATAAAGAGATTCATCACCATACTACTAAACATTTCGCGTATAGAAGTGTGAATGTTTGGTTTAATGATACCCCTAAGATCATCTCCATATAAAATTGTACTATTTTGAATTACATTACCAAGAACTATGTTCTTAGGAGCGAATATAGCTGAAAAAACTCGATTTACTCGGAATATTTTATGAAAAATCATTTCATTCCAAAATCGTTCTTTTGTAAGGAAATGACTTAGAAACATTCCCGTTGAGTTTTGAAGTACGCTAAGCATGTAATGAAAAATATCAGATCTAGCATCTCTAAATTTATGTTTAATTTCTAAAGCAATAAAATATTTTTCAATTTCTCGAATATGTGAATTAGAGACTCTATTTTTAAAGATGAATAATAAATCACAATCCGAAATAGAAGTATTTTCTTGATTTGGTCTTTGACTTCCAAACAAGACAATAGAAACAATTTTGTTAATTCCAATTTCTTTATTAATTAAGTTAACTATGTCCTTAATATATTTTTTAGATTGCGGGTTTATTCCTTCCAAGTTAAAAGAAATCTTTTTCTTTATGGTCTCATCCGTTTCTGTTTCAGTGCTATTCGAATCTTGCAAGATATTTCAAGTAAAATTTTCAATATTTAATTTTTTATGAACAAATCTTAGACACCAAGAGAGATTTTCATTTCATCTATAATATGAATCTGCACTTTTATCGTCCTCAATGGATTTCATAAAGTGTTCTGCTTGTTTTTTATATTTATCAACTACATCTTCCATTTCTTCAATTTTTTTATTTAATTCATCAAAATTCATATCAATTTTAAAATAATCTTTGAGTAAAGTTACTAAGGCTTTGGATGAACGTGGGTCTATTGTCATCATTGGCAATGGGAGCGTTTCAGCAAGCACACATATCCCTGGTGCAAAATTATTATGACCTGCCCACGCAGGTAAAATTCCATTTGCTCCTGCAATAACACCTGTTTCCATCAATTTTGTATTTCCGTATTTAAGGAAAGAGTCAACAATATTTGAATCAGTTCCACACACGTATACTGTGGGGATTTCTCTAACTTTATCTGAAACCATTGCCCCAGTACTTAAATACATTTTAATTTTTCCCTTAGTTATTTTGTCCATTTCTTCACAAATTCTTTGAGAAAACTCAAAAACACCATATGACGTTTGAGGTTGATAATTTGCTGTTAAAATGAAAAAATCGTTGAGGGTCTTCTCATATTTGGGTTTGTAATAAATTTTCGCGCTAGGTATTTCTAGTATTCCATTTTCTACGTTAGATTTTGGAGGAAAATCATAACATGTGATATCTAAAAATTCTTCTGCTTTGATAGAATCTTTTATAGAAGTGATAGCAAGTTTAGCTACAAGGGCAATTCCTGGCCAGCCAACTAAAACCACAGGATCATGTAATTCTTCAGCATTAATTTCAAATTTCTGGTCTATTCTTATTTCCATCAAAATTTCTCCTTTAATTTGTTAAAAATTCTATTGATTCTCCACAGGACGGACAATATTTCAACTTAAAATCCATATGTCGTCCGCAGAATGGACAAAATATTCCACTCTCAACATACTCAGGTTGAGTTGGAGGTATATAAACCTTTTGATAATTATCTGTTATTTGAGCATATCCTAATCTTTTTCGGCTTTTCATTTGAATGAAAAGTGGTGTTAATAAACAAACAAATAGTGGTTCTAATAGTATGAGTACAACGTCGTTCATTAAATTATAAAAGAATATCAAATCAAATCGCCGACTTGAGGGATTATACCATGAAACTAAAGTGGAATAACTCACAGGGAACGCTATTTCAATAATTAATTGATAAAATATGTTTATGGTAAACATAATTAAATAAGAGATAATAAAAGTACCAATAATTTTCCAAAAAGCTCCCTTTGATAACAATTTTGCTTCTTTTATTGATCTTTCAGTATTATCTAATTGATATGTGTAAATTGAGAATATGTAAAATCCAAATATAACTATAGCAGGTATTACTAACATAAGGTTTCCAAGAGGAATGAATACACCTAATATTAACAATACTATAATTATTTTTCGATTAAAAGCACCTTTCATCGATCCAGTTAGGGATATTTTTTCCACAAAATAATTCTTATATAGATACATAGCAACAGAACACAGTCCTAATGTCGTAAATAGAGCACTAATGATATAATTCAGTGTATCTATCCCCCAGGTTGTAAAAATATAAGTTAATATTGCATTTAATTGCGATTGAGTAAGGGTTGTTGGATCTACACTAACTAGGGGGGTCACTGTAGCCTCCATTAAAATCAAATCCCAATGTGCGTCTGCGAGTAATAATGTTCTTATTAATAAGGAAATAACGTAAAAAAAACTGATCGGTATAATAATTTTTAGCCAATTTTTTCCAAATAACTTAAACCCCGCCTTCAGTAACTCACTGAAGCCTTTGTTTGCTATTCTGGTTAACTCCTCTGGATCTTCAGACATAAACTTTTAAATTTTTCTAACCATATAAATTTTTTAAATAAAAGTTATAATTATAATGTTTCACTAGATATTCTTGAGATATCTTGCAGTTAATGATTTAAAAAAATCTAAATAAACACCCCACTTTAAGATGTACTCTCAAAAACAACCAAGCCGAGAAATTCCTGGAGTAATTTCTTATATGGATTTCTTTTCAACTAAGAAATTAGCATATACAGTATTTTTTAGCGTACCCGTGTTGATTGGAATAATATCAATGTTTTTAAACGTTATCCATACGGGAGTATGGAATTTTATTTACTTTTTCATAAATATTTCTATATTTTTTACGATCTCTGGTTCTGGAGCTATTTTATCGATATTTTATTATGCTAAGAAGGCACCAATTTTAGGACTCCCTAATAAAGGAGGGTGGGGGCTTCAAATGAATTCTTTCTTTACTGGTATTATTGGAATTTCATTACTTATTGGTCAACTTTTGGTCATTTTTCTCAGAAATAACACTTTTCAAGATGTCCTTTTCATGTTGGGTACTGTTGTAGTTTATATCATCGCTTATGTCATCTATTTTTCATTCACGACCGCGGGAACATACGGCAATTTGGTTTTATCATTAGTTCAACCCATTATTGGGATCGCCCTTTATGGAATACTAACGGCTCAAATTTCAATAATTTTCTTTATTCGAGCTATTATATTTTTTTGTTTATGCGCTTTCATCTTTGCAGTTCCCTATGCTAGAAGTATGGTTCGAGTGAGTAATATCTATAGAGAACTCACTGGAATAGGGGGATATCCTTTTATCCGCGCATTCGTTTTATCAATGATGACAGATGGAAATGATGATCTTATTGAAAGTTTTTTTGAGAACATAGGAATTGAGGCAGACGTAAAAATCCAATATCTTTTTATTAGAACAATCAAATCAAAGAAATTAAAGGGATTGTTCGTCATTCCTCACGTACATTTTGGTCCTTTTAAGACTTGCGGCTCTTCAGATTTACCCGCACAAATATATGAACAAAATTTTTGTTCCGGTACCACCGTATATCACACAACAAATGATCATACTCAAAATTTAACATCACAAAAAGAAGTTGATAAATTAATCTCACGTATTAAGGGAGATGTGGAGAAAATTGAGAAGATTGGAAGTGAAAAATGGATACATGAGATTGAAGATGTTTCACGTAAGATGTCAAATTCTGCTAAACTGATTGGAATTGAAATAAGCGATATCCCTATAATTTTTTTAACCAGACATCCATTACCTTCAGATGATATGCAGGCATCAATAGGGGAGCAAATTAGAAGTTATGCAAAATCAGAAGGTTTCAAGGAAATTATCATTATTGATTCTCATAATGCTATTATTGACGATGAAAACTTGATAAAATTTGGTTCAATTGAATCGAATGACCTGATTCGTGTTTCTCAAAATTTTATGAAGAGAATTAAAAACCAAAATGAAAAAAGTAGAAGTGTTGTACAATATGGTATTGCCAAAGATCAATTAAAAGAATTTACAGAAAAAGATGGAATTGGGCCTGGAGGGTTAGTAGTTCATCTTTTTAAAAATTCTAATACAAATCAAAAAACTGCTTTAATTCATTTTGATGCTAATAATGCATATCTTGAGGTTCGATCCTATATTTTAAACATGTTACAAAATAGAGGAATTGAACTCGGGGAAGTAACTACATCCGATTCCCATATTGTTGCTCGAAAATTTACACGTAGAGGTTATTCCCCTATAGGGGAAAAAATCAGGCTTGATAAGATCTTAGAAAAATTAGATGAATTGATCAAAAAAGCTGAGAAAAATATGGAAGAAGTTGAATTTTATTACTATGATTCCATTGAGGAAAACGTGAAAATTTGGGGCGACCCTAAATACTTTGATGTAATCATGAGAACTCTTCAAGAATGTATTAGAATGTCTCAGAGATTATTTACTCTGAGCTTGATAGCACCGACCTTGATCTCATTAATATTATTAATTTTCTTCTTTAATGTAGATCTTCCCTCTTTTTTCAATCTTTTTTAAATAGATGAATAGGAGAAGAATTGAGTCTGAGTAATTAAATAATATCTTGATAATACGTCGATATTATCGAGATTCATATTTTCAAATCGTTCTATTTCTTTTAATAAATTCTTTTCAATATAGTATTATTAATGCTCAGATCAGAGATTCGTTCATTGAGGAAATTATCTATAATAGGCTATCCAGCTGTAGGTAAGACGACAATACTGAAGTTATTATCCCAAAATACGATTGATCGAATGTATCTGCCTACTCATGGTTTAGATTTAAAAACTGTTCAGATAGGTGATTATAGAATACGAGTGTGGGATTTTGGAGGACAAGGTAATTATTTTAAGTGTTCAAGAGATCACTTGTTAGGTTCCGATTTAATATTAGTTATTACGGATTCATCTCCTAAAAATGTATTACGATCTCAAGAATTAATAGCGTTTGCAACACATTTTGTTGAAAAAGATTGCCCTATCATCGCTATTGCAAACAAACAAGATTTGAACAAAATGAATGGAAGGATGACGCCAGAAAGGGTTGAGGAAATACTAAATGTAAGAACTTTTGGCTTGACAGCAATCAATACAGGGGAAAGAGAACTATTAGAAAACTTGATCCGAAAAGAATTGAACAAAACTTCTATTAGGAGGCGATTTAAAGAAATTGAACTTTAATGAAAATGAAATATTTGGTGCTGCACTCATAGGGTTCGATATGATTGACGGACCATTCTTGAAATGGAAAAAGGCTTATCAAGATACACAGACTATAATTGATCTCAACGATTTTGCTATGAATTTTTACCTTGCATTTCGAGGAGGTAATTCTGGTAAAAAGCCAAGGGCAATATTGTATGATGAATTTTATATCGTAGCATTTCCAAATGACTTAGAGTTATGCTGTCTCTTTATGAAACCACAAGATGTGGATAATAATATCAAGCAATTAAACAAGATTGCTTCTCGTATTATTCACGAGATGGAACCCGATAATGTCGATCAAGAGGATCTTTCAGATTCAACTGAAGATGAAATTGACGAGATAGCGCGACTAATAATCAATCTGCTAAATAACACAGAAATGTCTACACCTGAGTTGAGGAGATATTTTAAACTTAGCAACGCTCAGATCTGGAAATTAATGTCTGAGTTGGAAACAAATAAGTTAATCAAACGTACAGATAAAAAAGGTCGTGCTGTGTATTGGACAGCAAATTAATTTGTTTATTTATTTATTCTATTTTTTAACGTGTTCTATGTGCCCAATTTTTTTGTTTAGTGTAATATCTTGAAAACATAATTCTGCATATATCGGGTAAATCCTGATCTTCATTACGAAATGTAATAAATCGGAGTATATGATTAATCAAAAAGATTCCTAAAAATTCAGCATGATAACTATCTAAATTTTTTAATAAATTATCACCTGAAAAAGCAATATCTAACCCTGTATTGACATCCCATATGATTTCAACAAATATTTTCGGAAATACTTCTTTTTTTACCTTCCATCCAGAGGACATTTTCCATATTCTTGCCCCTACAAATTCCGATAGTGCTTGCTTATCATCATCATGTAAAAATTTGAATGGTTCAACTCTTTGGAGTAATATTTTCTTCATCAAATAGGTTTTAGAATCAAAATTCTTTTCAAAGGGATCTTTGTTTATCAATTTTCTTTCTAAGAAATCCATAACGATATCGATATAAGTAGCACTATCTTCTCCAGGCACCCAAAAAACGCGTTCACCTGAGAAATAATACTTGAACTCAGCCTCAACTTGATCTCCAAATTCATCACCATAATACGTGAACGCTAGATGTATATTTACTTGAGGAAACATCTCCAATGAAATAGTCCAATCTTCATTAAACCCTAAATTCTCTATTTTCCCACCTATTTCATCTTTGACAATAGATCTAAGTCTATCCATATCGATATTGATAAATAGGGGATAATTCGCATTACTGATATTGCGTAATTCCACTTCGTGAGGTCCTCGAACCCCCGTGGCATCAATCTCGCCAATAGTCCAAAATTTCTTATTATGATTCATTTAATTTTTTTTATGTATAATTAGATATTATTTTAAATTATGCAGCTTTTTTTTTGAATTTTCCTATGAAAAATCCTTGAGAGTGGTGAACCGCGGGAAATAATCGTCCAGTTCCTCTTAAATAACTACCGTTAGTCTTATAACTTTTAGAAAACCAACCTGGAAGACTCATTGGAACTAAATCATCGACATATCTTGTCAACTGCAACTCTCCTTCCTCTGGATATAAACTACATGTAGCATATACTAATATACCATCTGGTTTGAGGTAATTTATTGCTGTTGCAAGTAACTTTTCTTGAAGAATAGTCGTCGTCTTTAGAAAGTATTTTGATTGTTTCCATTTTAACTCTGGATTATTTCGAAAGCTCCCACTTCCAGAACAGGGAGCATCTATGAGGATCTTATCGAAAAAATTATTAAACCGAAAAGGAGGTAGGATGCTGTCCATCTGGCATAAATTTACATTATTAACGTTATATTTGATCATTAAATTTCGAGATTGATATAATCGATTTATGTCAAAATCCCCACCAATCATCTTAATATTATCTTCAGAAGCTTTTAAAATCACAATACTCTTTAATCCCGGTGCTACACACGTATCCCAATAAAAATCTGATTGATCTAAGGATAATATATCAGCAACTCCTGCTGAAGATTTATCTTGGAAAATAATTTTTCCGTCACGATACCAATTACTTGATAGGATATTCTTTTTATATTTATTTTGTGAAAGATAAAGACGCGGTATGTAAGGATCTGGACGTACCGGTATGTTTTTAGACTTCAAATCTTTAATAATATTACCTTGTTCCTTAGATGATAAGATCTGAAACGTGAAATCGTCGTTTTCATCAATATTATTCATAAATTCTATATTTTTACAGATTTCTTCAATTTTCATGACTTTTAATAAACTTTCGATAAAAAAGGATGGGATTGCTTGCTCTATGCTCAATCTTTCAATTTTGGATTTATCTTTTAATGCAATATTCCAAGAAAACGATTTTATCCTGTTCAGTAGAAAAATTGTTTCTTTCTTTAGATCGAGTTCATTCAATACTTGATCTGGTAAAGCTTGTTCATACTTTATGCGATATATGGCATATAATAAATAGGAGGAATCTACATTAAGACCATCATTTCTTCCATCAAGGGATCTTAATGTTTTACTAAGTATAAAATTAAGCTGGTTCCAATATCGTATAATATTGGAATAATAATGGACAATTTGAGGATTGCTACGATATATCTCAGAAAGAGTACCTGATTTTCTCTCAACAAATTCGGATATTAGTTTCAATAAATCATTTAATGTCTGTTGATTAATGTTTAGCACACCCTAACATTGGAATAATACATGCAGCTTTTTTGTTCATAGATGTTTAAATAATAAAGAAATAAATAAATTGGCATTTAGAAGATATTAAAAAGGTAAATACTGGAGAAATTTAATTTAAGAACTAATTTCTCCTTTTTTTCTATCTATTTTTTCATTTATATTTAATGCCCTTTTGATAGTTTCAAATATTATAATCCCAAGTGTAGTTAAAATAACTTCAGGAATTAGAACTTGGATAAACATGAGCATTATCGGTAAAGATAAAACAAAATTCAAAATAAATGCAACATAAAGAGAAATTATAAGAGCATACAAAATTCCTCCAAGATATTTTAAAGCTCCTTTATCCCTGAAATATATTATACAATAAAGTGCAGGCACATTTACAATACAGCTAATAAGATCAATTGGACCTAATGGTGAAGATAAATTAACAAAAAAAACCCCGATGACATTACCAACTAAACCTTCATACGGGAAAATAATACACATTCCAACAATTAATTCTGCAACTCTAAATTGTAATCCTAAAAAACTAATAGCTTGAAAGATATAACCTAAAGCAATATATAATGCTGCTGTAATAGCAGTTAAAGCTATTTTTAAAGAAAGATTATCTGCGTAATAACCTTTAAATCTTTTTTCAGTTGTGCCATTTTCACTACTCATTATTTTTAACCTCTAACAATTCCACATTCAAATAAATCTATATTTATAATTTTCAAATTATTCTAATAATAATCTAGTGTTATGTTAGTTAAAAATTTTTCAAATCAAATTTTAATGAACTTGTAAATCGTTGATCCTATTTCAAATAAAAGGTATAAAAAAACTGCTATGAAATATATTTGTTATAAAGCAACAAGAAACATTAGAATAAAAACAAAAAAAAAAATTAAGAATTTAATTTTTAAATTTCTTTCTTCTAATAATATAAACTATTGCGATAATGCTAGCACCTGTTAATATTGAGATTTCAAACCCGGGGATGCCAGGAATTGTTAATTCAACTGAGAATTCATAAATAGTTGTAGAATTTGCTACTATCTTGTACCCAATCCAAGCACCATATGTTGCGTCATAGGTCCAAGTTTCGGTGCAATTAGCTTGATATTGAAAAGCAGCTAAAGAATGCCAATCTAATGCTTGTGCATGATGTACAACAGTATTACCTACATTCTCCCATTTTGGTTCCCAAACGATCGCCCCTAAATACTGAGCAACAGGAGTAGGTAATTGAGCAAAATAAGCAGCTCCATTCTGGATAGTAACATTCGTACCAAAAAATCCGTTTACTATTAGAGTAATATTAGTGGGATCATACAATGATGTGACAAGATCACCAACGGAATCTGGAGTTGAGCTGAATGATCCTAATGTCCATCCCCAATTACTTGTATTGTACTGAACTGCATCATGAATTCCCATACCATAAAACGTTAAATCCTGTTTATATGAAAAATTTACATCGGTTACTAATGATTTTTTCATGGCACCTACCTGTAAGGCTCCAGCTCCAAAAGCATTCTCTAGAATAGTGGCATATCCCGCTCCGAAAACAATTTCTAAACTAGCGTTGTTTGCCGTTCTCACTTTTAAAATTTTCTCATTACCAGCTGCACCGTGAAAAGTATAAGTTCCTATTTGGGGAGTCGCTACCGGCATGATAGAAAATACCATCGCTAATAAAATAACTAACGAAAGAATATATTTTGTATGTTTCATGTTAAAACCTTTATATCTTTTGTAATTTTAAGAAATTTGATTTATTAATTATTTATCTCTTAGATATTTAAATATTTCTAGGGTTCTCAATGATTTCATATCAAATATTATAAGGTAAAAAATTTATAATATCATATTGATTTAAATTTTAAATTAAAAGAAAAAAGCTTATTATGGAATATTTTTCTCTGGAAAAAGATTTTGATATTGCATATGAAGTGAGTGGGAATACCAATGGTCCCAAAATGGTCTTAATTCACGGGCTTTTTATGAATTCAGATTGCTGGAAATTCCAATTAGAAGAATTCGAAAAAAATTTTCACATTCTTCGATTCGATCTTAGAGGACACGGAAGAACTACCAAACCAAAAAAGAGATTCACAATAAGAAACTATGTAGATGATATGAGTGCTTTAATTAATCATTTAGGGTGGACTAATGACTTATATTTAATTGGACACTCATTAGGAGGCATGATTGCATTAGTATATAGCCTTGAGAATCCTTCACATGTGAAAAAGCTGGTCGTGGCAGATAGTTTTTGCTTTATAAGTCAAGAAGCAATTACTGATGTATTGGGCAGAGTAAATAACGCTAAGTTAGATAAATTTGCTCTCGGTATTAGTGTTAGGGGACTTATTCCTTATGACGAAGAGATAGCTCAATTCGTGGCTAAATTAGTCACTGATCACATGACTAAAAAGGATTGTTTAATTGCTACAGCAGCATCAGCGGGTTTTAACATGTGTGAGAACTTGAAGAACTTGGAAAGACCAACTTTAGTGCTGGTAGGTAAAAAAGATATCACGACCCCAGTATGGGCAAGTGAAATGATACACGAGTGGTTACCTCAATCCGAATTGATAATACTTCCTGATGCAGGTCATTTAACTATATTAGATCATCCCGCGGAATTCAATGATTTAGTTTTAAAATTTTGGAAAAAATAACAATTATTTACCCCATTTAATTACTCCGGCATTCCAGGCCCAACCAATGCCAGCTGCAGCTAAAACTAAGATATCGCCATTTTGAATTTTACCACTTTTAATGCCATATTCTAATGAGATTATTCCATCATTTTGACCATTATGCCCTATTTCTTCCAAGTAAGTTGCTTGTTTATTTGGATCTACCCCGACAGCTTTCGCGACATGTTCAAAAGCGCTTCTTTTCATGTGTAAGAGAGCTAAATAGTGAATATCTTTTCGAGAATACCCTGATTTTTCTAAAGCATCATCAATTACTTTAACAAAGGAATCCATAGAATAGGCATCTAAACGTTCCTTTAATCCCTCCACATCTGGCACATCTAGATAGATTTGATCTCTATCTATTGCTTCATGGGAAATTGGCATGATTGTCCCACCAGCAGGTACATATACATCATCAGCAAATCTTCCATCAGATATAGCCGATATTCCTAATATCTCGTTAACCTTACTATCCGCTTTAATTACTGCAGCTACACCACTTGCAGCTAAAGATATCATGAATCTAGATCTTTCATTTTTATAATTAATTAAATCAGAATTTCGATATCCACTTGCTACTAACACTCGCTTCACATTAGGTTGAATTTGAATTAATGCTTTTGCAATTAGCATTCCAATCAAGAAAGTCCCACAACGTTGATTAACATCAAAAGCCCAAGCAGAGCGTGGATTTCCTAAGATTTTTTGTAGTTTGATACCATATGTCATCATTGGTCTTTCCGCATAGACTTCTCCTGCCCAAATTATGATATCAATATCTTCTGCTGTAATATTTGCCCTTTCAAGAGCTTGAAAACTTGCAAATGCTCCCATTGCTACTGTATGATCTTTTGGTCCGGGGACTGTTTTACTCTTTAAACCAAATTTCTCCTCGATGATATTCTTCGGAATACCCGTTTCTTTTGCTATATGTTCACTTGAATGTTTTTCATCGGGAATATAGACACCCCATGACTCTAGACCAACGTTACGATAATTCATGATTTTTACTCCAAGTCTCTTTTAAGAATCTTTCCGGTTGCACTCGTGGGTAAAGAATCTCTAATTTCATAATATTTAGGAACTTTATATCTCCCTAGACGATCCGATAAATAATTACGTAGGTCTTCAATGTTTAATTGTTTACCTGGCTTTAAGGTGATGAATGCTTTTCCTACTTCGCCCCATTTTTCATCAGGAACTCCAATAACAGCAGCTAAATCTATCGCAGGATGTTTGAATAATATCTCCTCAATTTCAACGGGATAAACATTTTCTCCCCCACTAATATACATTTCTTTTCTCCGCCCTACTATGTAATAGAATCCTTCGTCATCTTGCATTACTAAATCCCCAGTATGAACCCATCCATCTAATTCAATGGTTTTTTTGGTTTCTTCAGGCTCATCCCAATATCCGCTAAAAATATGGGGTCCTTTTAGTAATAATTCTCCTACTTCGCCTTGTTTAACGATTTTATTTGACTCCGTATTGATAATTTTTGTATCGCAATGAAAAACGGGCAAACCAACTGAAGTTGGTTTTTTTTGGATATAACTTTCGGGAAGATAGAAATTGTTAGGACCCACTTCTGTGAGACCATATCCCATCTTGAAGTACTTACCTTTCTCCCAATACGGTTCCATTATGGCAACTGGACAAGGTGCCCCTCCAGAAATAAAAACTCTTACCGATTCAAATTTCGAAGTCTTGAATTGAGGAGTATTCATCATCATGTGAAACATGGTAGGGACTCCGATCACAATAGAACATTTTTCCTCATCGATGATTTTTATAGTCTCTACAGGATCAAAGTCTCCCATTAGTATCGATTTAGCACCCAAATGATAAAAAGGTACTATTAAAACATTCCAACCCCCTGTATGGAATAGAGGAAACATGAGTGGTTGTACATCTCCACTATTAAGACTCCATGAAATGATGGTATTGATAGAATTCCAAAGTATTAGCCTGTGAGGTAATAGTGCTCCTTTTGGAAGTCCAGTTGTCCCTCCAGTAAATAAGATTAAATGAGGATCCTCTAAATTTAGGATAGGTCTTTCTACATTAGATATTGAAACTTTTTTCATTAGATTTGCTGCAGGTGGATCTTCATTGGGAGAATTTTCTCCCATCACCATATTTTTAGTGACTAATTGTAAATCTTTTATTTCAGTAACTTTTTCTAACAACTTTTCTTCATAGAAAAAAATTGATGGTGATGTCTTTTTAATGAGATAGTCCAATTCCTTCAACGATAATCTAATATTAAATGGAACGAGGATTGCACCTAACTTACCCGTTGCTAAAAATAGATCTAGACAATCAATTCGATTGGTTGAAAACATAGCAACTCTGTCCCCTTTGGAAATACCTTCATTCATTAAAACTCGAGCGAGTTGATTTGCTCTGTGATTTAAATCGTCATAAGTGTATCGTTTACCCGATGTATTATCGAAGATCGCTTCTTTTTTGGGTGTGAGCATTGCTCTTCTACCAGCCCAATCACCGATCCATGTGAAATCTTGATCAAGGAAAGAATCTCCAGTTCTAAAATTTATCAGTCATCACCTCAGACCGCTTTGTAAATTGGCCATTTTCTCCAGACATACGCAAATAAAATTTCGATCCATAAAAACCAAAGCACAAACGGGGTGGGATTCATCTCCCAATAATTAGTTGTATCACCGAATAATATGGGTGAAAAGAGATAATATGCTAGGAAACTCAATGTCCCAATAATTATGACGATGATGAATCTAAATAGGAAATTCTTCCATTGGGTATATTTTTTTGGCCAGTTATCAAAAAATAACGAAACCAATACAACAGCACATGTCAGAAAGATTGCGTAAGTAATGCTCATCATATACCAACCCTTGAATCTGGTCACTGCATCCGGCGGAATGCCACCAATAGCTACAAAAAACGGATCGAAAATGTTTTCAGCAAATGAAGGACCAATCAAAGAGAATAGCAAGCCTAAGAGCACACAAGAAACAGACGCGATCATTCCTATAAATGGTTGCTTTCTACCTAATTTACTCCACGGCCAATACTCAAAAACCATGAGAGTAATTAGTGAAAATACTATTATCCATTGTGTCCATCCTAAGGAAAAAGCATAACTTGGAAAGAAGGTGATTGGTTGGACAGCATCCGGTTCGGAAGTAGCAAAACGATTTCCTGCTGGTAAAAATAGAAAAAACCACACGATCAAAGTTATCATATTTCCTATTATCCAGACAATGATCCCCCGTTTGGGTTGTTTTATTTTAAAAAAAGGCCAATACATCGTACCCGCAACCCAAAGGACAGCAAATGAAAAGCAAGAACCACTTAGAGCACCTAATATCGACGCTCCTAAGTACCAAGCGATATAAGAATTTGCAGTTTCACTCCCATACCATGAATTGAAAAGTGGTAAAAATAGGAAAACGAAAATCAAAATTATTACGGCATTGATTGCAGTTCCTACAACACCAACTTTCCAAGGAGTACGAAACCAATTATAATATGGCCAATTTTCAAACCAAATAGCCCAGACAACTCCGATCAATCCAAAACCTCCAATAACCGTTGCCCATGCAGTAAATTCCATCTTTTGATTAGGTAATGGAATATGCCATCGAGGATCGAAGAATAATAACCAAGTTACAAAACTTATCGCAAAAACTATTATAATCGAATACAGCCCAGCTAATGGCTGTTTAAATCGAGCCATTACGACTAAAGGAGCCTCCTCTGCAGAGGGGATCCCAACTTTTTCTCCAGCTAAAGCCATTTTTTTTTTTACCTTTATTTAATATTTTTTTATTTAATTAATATTTACACCACTGAAGTTTAAAAACATTTTCAAGGAGGAAAATCATATCTTTTTTAAATTTCTCAATATTAGTCCTAACTAATAAGCTATTTAAAATTCAAGAGATTATCTGAAGGGGAAAATAATTCCATCAAAAGAAGAACTTAAAAATTTCATAGCAAAATGTAAACTAAACGAGCAAGAATTAAAGGAATTTTTACGGGCTACTGAAAACATGAATCCTAAGCTAGACCATAGTTTAGCATATCGAACAATGATGAGTGAAATTCGTAGAGATATTTTAAAATACATCGGGGATGAAATACATGATATTAAAGATATTCAGGAGGAATTTCAGATAAGTGAAGACCAGCTTGTATATCACTTGTCAATGTTAAAGCAAGGTCTGTATATCATAGAATCTGAAAATAAATGGAAAGCGACTCCAAGAGGTTTAGGATTCTTAGTTAATGCCGTATTAGGCTAAAAAAGAGATGGATAACATTCAGAATATCAAAATTACTATAATTTATGATGATTTAAACGGAGCAGAAAAAGAGTATATAAGATCATTCGGTTTTGCTGCGCTTATTAAAGTTGAAGGTAAAAAATTTTTATTTGATGCGGGCACTAATGAAGAAGTATTAATGCATAATTTGTTAATGTGTAAAGTCCTTCCTAGTGAAATTGATGCTGTAATTCTCAGTCATAATCATTATGACCATATAAATGGATTATCTGTTATTATACGTGATAATCGTGAAGTTCCCATTTACATTCATAAATATTGGAATGACCAAGTCCGCTTTATTGGAAATTCTCTCCCTCCATCAAATATAAGGGTAATTCAAGAAGGGAGAAAGCTAGAGGAACTTGGAATTAAAGTTTATGTTACCAATTGTTTTCAATCTCAAGATTATGGGGGGATTTATGAACAAGCGTGCTACATCGAAACTCGAGATGCATTCGTCTTGTTATGCGGATGTTCTCATCCCGGATTGAATGTTTTTCTAAATGATAGAAAAAATTTAGGTATTCCAGAAGATAAACCGTTGCACATCATAGGAGGATTTCACGGTTTTAAGTTTGATGAAGAAAAAGCCTCTCAATTAAAGCGTTATATCAGATCGATATTGATCTTTCATTGTACCAATAATATAACGAGATTTCAATCTCAGTTCCAAGAAAAATGCGCGATTGGTATTGTTGGCATGGAAAATCAATTCTAAATTGTTAAATTTCAAATTCTTGATCTTCAATTTTCCAAGATTTTAATATAAGCTCCGCTTCATTCATCAAATTTTCGATAAAAACATTTAGAGGTAATACCTCTTTTTGAAATGCTATTGCTGGAGAAGGAACGCGTGTTCCTTTTAAAGAGAAATGATAAAGGGCGGTATGGTACTGTTCATCTAGCACATCTGTATTTAACCATTGCTCTTTCATCATCGGATGCAAAGGGCTTTCTTTAGTGATTAATAATGCAGTCCCTAAACAAACGGCATCAGCTCCCATTGCCATTGCACCTATAAATCCGCGAGCATCGCCTATTCCTCCCGCAGCTATAATCGGAACTTTCAATAACCGTTTTGCTATTGTAATATTCATTAGAGTCGTGTGTTGATAAGGATTCTTAAATCCTGCTGCTTCCATTCCGATAATGGTGATAGCATCTACTCCTGATCGTTCTGCAGATAAAGCATGACGTATTAGCGCACATTTATGAATCCAATGACATCCTGCTTCTCGAACTCTCTTTCCTATAAATTTTGCTTGGAAAGCAGAAGTCGTAATAATATTAATCCCTTGATCAATTGCCGTTTCAACGTATTTCAAGTATTCCTCTTGTGAAATTTTATCATGAATACCAGATATCCCTGGAGGAATGACTGTAATATTAATGCCAAATGGTTTGTCTGTAAGCGTTTTCATTTTTATTAATTGCGATTTGAAATCCGCAAGATCATAATTCATTGCCGTAATCATACCTAAACCTCCCGCATTGGAAAATGCAGCAGCGAATTCAATTGAATTTAATCTTGCAAATGCTGCCATTATTAGAGGATACTTTGTATTGGTTAATCGAGTAATCTTAGTATTCCAAATCATCTACATGCAATCCCATAATTATAAATTAACTTATCATGCTCCTAAGAACTTTTGAGCGTTAATTCCTAAAATAGCTTTTTTGAATCCATCAGATATAGGTAAATTCTTTACAGCTGGAATAATACTATTCCAATGCACTAATGGATGATCTGAAGCAAACATGACTTTATGGGTAATATTATACCTTACATACGCATCCCAAGGGAAATATTTGTACAATTCATAATGAGCAGATACATCAATATAGACGTTGGGATGCCTTAAAACTACTGAATATGCATCCCAAAACCAAGGGGTACCCATGTGTCCAATAACAATCTTTAAATCCTCATGACGCATTGCCACTTCATCGATCAACATCGGATGACCAAATTTAGTTATTGAACCACCAGTGGATACTTGATGTCCTCCGTGAGTCCATAATGGGATATTAAGATCCACCATTTTTTTCCAAATTTTATCATATTTTTTATCTGAGATATCAATCTTTTGGACGGGCGGAACTAATTTTAACCCTTTCAATCCCAGAGATGTAATGGCATACTCTAATTGTTCTAAAGCATTAGGTGCTGGAATATCGATCCCCGCAAATCCAATAAATCTATTTGGAAATAACTTAACAAAATTATAAACATCTTCATTTGAAACAAGGATGAGATCTAAAGCTGTTTTTACGTTCATACTCACGATTACTGATTTATCAATGCCAAATTTATCCATTAGGTTAACATAATCAGCAATTGAAACATTTTTTGTGAGATTTTCCAACATCTTTAGCATGTACTTACGTTTTTGAGGATCTAATCCCCACATGGCATCAGCAACCTTATTCAAATCATCCCAAGTAGCTTCTTTACAAAAAGGATGAACATGCATGTCAATTATCATTATTTTCAGACCTTTATTAAAGATTATTTCAAGGAATATTGAATAAATGAATAAGAGGCTTTATAAATAATTATCTATGGTCCTTTGTGTTTTAATGTAGTGAATGAGTTTACTGCTCTGCTTCCAGTGCTTAAAATCAACCATCATTCCCTCCGTCATCAGTTTCACAGAATCATCAAAATTATCGAGCTTTCTCGTGGCTCCTAATGACATAGCGTTCCTAACGGTTTCTCGAATGACCCAGACTCCTAACGGAACACTATAACCTCCTCGAACTTCACGGAAAATCAAAACTCGAGCTTGCTTTCTTATATTATATAAGTATTCGCAAATTTCTTTACGAGCAGCATAATAAGCACCTGTGATATTGCTCGCATAATTTTTCCTTCCCTTGTAAAATTCATAATCAGTCATGATTTGTGGCTTAAGGTTCTGATTATTCCCTGAGAGTGAAATATTCCATAAAGTATTCGGGGCCCAACACTCATTCATTTCATACATGAATTTCCCTGGAAAGAGGAGTATTCTAAAATGATTATCAAGATAATCTCCTTCAAACATTTGGTAATCATTGATTTCTGGAAATTTTTTGATTTCTTTTATCAATGCTTTAGAAATAATATCATCAACAGCTGTAATGGTCCACCTAGTTGGAACCAATCTCCTATTATTTTTCTGACCAAGAAGCCCCGCAGAAAACACTCTTTTTATGGTTGATTGAGGAACATGTCCTTTAAAATATAAATATTCAGAAACAGCTTGAGCTGCTTTTAAATCTGTATCTGAGACACAATAATCAACTTTTGGATGCACTTTCACGTTTTCAGTAATTCTTATTTTGTCAGCCATCCCAGTAGGACCAATGGGAGGAGCATGATTATCCATCATGATTCTAAGATTCATCTTGGCTATTTTAGTTTCAGTGTCAACGGGTCTTGCAGCCATTGACAATTCTTGAGATGTTTCTAATAGTTGTTGAATTCTTAATGGAGGAGTATTCTTTTTAGTTTGTTGTCCTACGTTTACATTGGTAACAAAATTGTTTCTAACAAGGCTACTTCGATAGCTAACAATTTCCTCTATTTTCTTACCAAACCACAATTCTGGAGCATCAAGAATATAATTATCATTTACTCCTAAATTAAGCTCAAATTCTTGAAATGGAACTAAAGGTCCAAGATAAACGTTTGGGTAATTAAAATGACCAACAAAAAATCCTGGTGGGCTTGCACCGAATAGTTCAACATTACGTCTTGTCTTGTCTAATTCAAATGGAACCAATGATTTCATAATTGATTTCTTAAGAAGAATTGGACATGTTTTTTTTCCACAAAGGAGTCTCGCTCCCTTGCAATGAAGACAGATATTACTACTTACGTTAGGTCGAACCACTTATCCTTCGCGATAATTTTTGATCGTTTAATAAAACCAAGCAATGAACTATAATAAATCATAGGGAGTATAAATTTTTTTTAAATTAAGTTTATAAGAAATTTCATGTAATTGGTTAAGAAAAATTTAGAAATAATTGGTAATTTTTAATTATGTTTTAACCACCAACTAAAAAAACGAATTTTTTCGAATTAATTAAAAGTAAAAAAAAGGGGAAATAACGTGAGCAAAGAATATTCAGAAGAAGAATTGTCTCAACTTCCATTTAGAGATGAAAGCTTAAAGTTAGAAGGACGAGTTTCAGATTTATTAAGTAGATTGACTCTTGAGGAAAAGTTTAAGTTATGTTCGGGACGACAAATGTGGCACACTAAACCTATTAAAAGGTTGGGTATAAAATCATTTACGATGTACGATGGACCTCATGGTGTGCGTCCTGATATGATGGGCGAAATAAAGAGTACTTACTTTCCTTCTGCAATTTGTAGAGCCGCTACTTGGGACCCTAAACTTTCTTATGAGTTTGGAAAAGCCGTAGCAGAAGAAGTTCGTGAAGTTGGTGCTCACATGCTACTTGCTCCAGGAATTAATATCCAGAGATCTCCAATGAATGGGAGGACTTTTGAATATCAAACTGAAGATCCATACTTAAATAAAGTTCTTGCCGTTGCGACAGTAAAGGGAATACAGGATCATAAAATTGCAGCATGTGTAAAACATTTTGCATGTAATAATCAAGAAACAGATAGGTTTACTTGCAGTTCTGAAGTTAGCGAACGAGCGCTTCAAGAAATATATTTACCAGCATTTAAAGCCACTGTTCAAGAAGCTGATGCGTGGTCCTTTATGACATGCTATAATAAAGTTAATGGGATCTATGGATCAGAGAATTATAACCTTTTGAGAGAGAGATTAATGCAAAATTGGGGATTCAGAGGATTTACCGTTTCTGATTGGAATGCAACAGCCTATACAACCACAGAAGGATGTGTTAACGCGGGATTATCTCTTGAAATGCCCACAGCAAAAAAATTCAGCAAAAAAAATCTGAATAAAGCATTTCAAGAAGGCAAATTTACTGAAGAGATACTTGATGATAATATTAAAAGATTATTAAGAGTCATGTTTTTAGTTGGATTATTTGATGATAAAAGCACACTACCAAGGGGATATAGAAATACACGTGAACATCAAGCAATATCTCGCAAGATAGCTGAAGATGGGATCGTATTATTGAAAAATAAAAAAGCTCTTTTACCATTAAATATTGATGACTTGAATAAGATAGCTGTTATCGGCCCAAATTCAAACTTTAAATTGATAGAAGGTGAAAAAGTTGGAAGAAATGAAGTGTTATCTGGGGGAGGTAGCTCAAATAATTTTCCCCCTTTTGAGATTACACCTCTTGATGGTTTAAGGCAAAAATGTAAGGATAGAGTAGAAATAATAGAAACTCCCTCAAACGCAGATGTAACTATCCTATTCACTGGTCTCAATCATGAACTTGGTAAAGATGCTGAAGGTGAAGACAAGCATGATTTTGAGTTACCTTTGGAGCAAATTGAATTGATAAAAAGTACCATTAAACAAAACCCTAATACCATTGTTGTTCTCATAAATGGGAGTCCAATTGCCATGAATGGCTGGATCGATAGCGTTCCATCTGTTATTGAGGCGTGGTATGGAGGTATGGAAGCAGGAAAAGCGATTGCTAATGTGTTATTTGGAGATGTAAATCCTTCAGGAAAATTACCCATAACATTTCCTAGAAAGCTTTCAGATTCTCCTGCCCATATGTCTGAAAGAACTTATCCAGGAGTGGAAAAAGAAGTTCATTATGATGAAGGAATCTATGTTGGCTATCGTCATTTTGATAAGGAACAAATTGAACCCCTCTTTCCTTTCGGATATGGGTTATCATATACTAAATTTAAATATGAAAATCTCAAACTAGATAAAGAGAAAATTTCCAAGAATGATACTATTAATGTATCTTTTGATATCATTAATATAGGTGGTCGTTCAGGAATGGAAATTATTCAACTTTATGTTCAAGACATTGAAAGTAGTGCTGATCGTCCTCCAAAAGAATTAAAAAGATTTGAGAAAGTTAAACTAGAACCAAATGAAAGAAAGACAGTAGAACTCAATCTGAATTTTAGCGATTTCTCCTTCTATGATGACTCAACGCATTGTTGGATTGTGGAACCTGGAGTATTTAATATATTTCTTGGAAGTTCTTCAAGAGATATTAGACTAAAAGGTAAACTTGAATTTCATGGATAATTTTCCCTACAAAGCGAAAAGAAAAAAAATGAAATCTATTTTCTCAACTTTCCTTAAACCTTGTTTTAGTGTACTAAATTTATAAAAAATTGTTGATCTACACATTAACAACAGTTTAAATATATCTTATATGTCTATTTATGTAAGAAATTCTGAAATAGAATTTTCATGACATTAAACTGGAATATTGAAGTTTTTATTGCTTTTTTAGGTTTTATTTTCTTTTTAACTTTCAGTATTATTTTTCTTAGGCTTGGATATAAAAGAAAAAACAAGATATTTCTCTCTTTTTTTCTAACTTTTTCAATTTTTACAGCATTTCACTTTTTTGAAACTATAGCTTACTTATTTCTAAATTTTGAGTTAAAACGTATTAGTGCCATGATGTATTCACTCGGATTATTTTTTTTAATTTTTAATATCGATTTAGTTTCAAAAGAAAGATTTAGTTACTATAAAATAATATTTGCTAGCTTTATTATCGGTTGTACAGTAGTTTTAGCTTTAATTCCAGAAAACGTAAGATATTACATTCATCCAATCTTTGGATATCCCACTTTGGGAGTGTCTGGTTTCTTGCAAATTATAAATAATTTGACCTTATTTCTCTTAGGTTTTCAACTTGTTTTCTGGTTTTTTAGAACTTGGAGAAGATCACCTTTTGAATTAAGGAGAAAGGCATATTATCTTTTTATTACAAATGTAATATTTTACTTTTGCATTTTAGTTATTTTCTCACTTGGATTATATCTAATATTCCCTGTGGGATATATTATTGCGATTGGTTCGATAAGCATTGTCACTTTTTTCATAGCGCGGGAACCCAAATTGCTTCATATCTTATCATTTACGGGTCACAGAATTACCGTAATTACAAATGAATCAGGAATCCCTTTATTTAATTTAATATGGGATACCAAAAGCAGTAAGCTAAAAGATGAGCAAAATTTGTTAGCAAACTGGTTACCACTCTTGCAACAGCTTAGTCAGAAGCTAGGGAAGTCTTTAGTAATTGAAGAAATAAAATTAGAAGACGAAATTATATTATTTCGAAATGGTGAATATATCTCAGCTGTCTTGCTTTCAGAAAAATCAACTCCCGCATTACGAGAATCACTGGAAAAATTTACTAAATCATTCGAAGACAAATACTATATGCTCTTGAAGACAGGCATGATAGATACTAATTATTATAATGAAGCAACAGATCTAATTGAGGAATATTTTCCTTTAGGTATTTATTCAACGACTTATACAGACAGTTCATTAGATAGTTATCTTGAAGAGATAGTAAAAGAACGAACTATCGAATTAGAACAAATAAGTAGTGAAGTTCTTAAAGCAGATCACTTAAAATCTATATTTCTTGCTTCAATGAGCCACGAATTGCGTACTCCTCTTAATTCAATCATTGGTTTTTCTGAATTACTAATACTTGATTATTCGGAAAACTTAAGTGATACGCAAAAACAATACATTAGTACAGTTTATGACGAAAGTAATTATTTATTGAACCTAATTAATGGAATTCTGGATATATCTAAAATCGAGGCGGGAAAGTTTGAATTAAGTATAAATCATTTTAGTTTTAGCAATGTATTATTGAATCTTATTAACTCCTTAAAACCTAAACTCTCTGAAAAAAAACTTGGATTAGAATATGAAAGCGATTTGGATATAAAATTATTTAGTGACGAAGATCGATTAAAACAAATATTATTTAATCTTATAGGAAATGCTATCAAATTTACAAATGAAAGGGGGAAAATATTAATTAAAACAAAATTGGTTAATGAAGGACTTAATATTCATATTATTGACAACGGAATAGGGATTAGTAAAGATAACATCCAACGTTTATTTACTCCATTTCAACAATTTAATCAATCCCAATTAATGAAGCCCGCGGGAACAGGTTTGGGTCTCTATCTTACAAAAAAATTGGTAGAACTACTAGGAGGAAACATTTCTGTCAAGAGTGAAGAAGGAAAAGGAAGTGATTTTTTCTTTACTATTTTAACTCATTTAGATAATTCAATAAACTAATTATCAACTCATATATTAAATTATAAAAAATTATCTATGTGAGGAAAAAGCTAAGCAGAGCTTAAATTGAACTATAATAATATCTAATTACCCATTATTGGATTGTGGAACCTGGAAAATATAGGATAATTATTGCAAGTTCTTCACGAGATATACATTTACAAAAGGAAATCGAATATGTTGAATGAATTATTTTTTCTCTTAATCGCAATAAATCAAAATTGTTAATATTTTAGAGAAATCTTATTTTTAAATTAAGAAAAATGTGCTTTATCAAACTAATAAAAATTAATTATTTGGGTGATGTCAATGAGCTTTAACATAAAAAATAATGTTTATTGGGTTGGAAAAACAGATTGGGAACTCAGAAAATTCCATGGAAATGAATATTCTACTAGACGTGGTTCGACTTACAATTCTTACCTAATAAAAGAAGAAAAAATTGTATTAATTGATACAGTATGGAAACCCTTCGCGAAAGAATTTGTCGAGAATTTATCTAAAGAAGTTGATTTAAATAAAATTGATTATGTCATAACAAATCATGCCGAAATCGATCATAGTGGAGCACTTCCAGAACTCATGGAAAAAATACCAGATACTCCAATATATTGTACAGCAAATGGAGTGAATTCAATAAAAGGACATTATCATAAAGATTGGAATTTTCAAGTAGTAAAAACGGGAGATACTTTAGATATTGGAAATGGAAAACAATTAATTTTTGTAGAAATGAAAATGCTTCATTGGCCTGACAGCATGGCATGTTATTTGACGAAAGATAATATATTGTTTAGCAATGATGCTTTTGGTCAGCATTACGCTACTGAATTCATGTATAACGATCTTGTCGATCAAGATGAACTTTTTACAGAATGCATGAAATATTACGCTAATATTCTCACACCTTTCAGTGCATTTGTTGACAAAAAAATTCACGAGGTTTTGAGTCTAAAAATTCCTATTGATATCATAGCAACAAGTCATGGAGTTATTTGGAGAGATAACCCAACTCAAATCGTTGAAAAATATTTAACTTGGGCTAATGATTACCAAGAAAACCAAATTACAATACTATACGATACAATGTGGGACGGAACGAAAAGAATGGCTGAAGCAATTGCTAAAGGTATTCGTGAAATTGATATGAAAGTTAATGTTAAGTTGTACAACATCGCAAAGACCGATAAAAACGACTTAATTACAGAAATCTTTAAATCTAGAATGATTCTTTTAGGATCACCTACAATAGGTGGAGGAGTTCTCTCAGGTGTAGCTGAAATTTTGGAGATGATTAAAGGGATGCGTTTTAAAAACAAGAAAGCTGCGGCATTTGGTTGTTATGGATGGAGCGGAGAATCAGTAAAGGTTATGACCGAACATTTAGAAAAGAGTGGCTTTTCTATAATTAATGATGGTATACGCGCGTTGTGGAACCCTGATGACGAAAGTATTGAAAAATGCGTAAAATTCGGTAGAGAAATAGCAGAAGCTTAAAATATAAAAAAAAGAATTTTTTATTTTATATAATTTCTTACTTTTTCTGTGAAAGCAAACTTGATTTTAGTGGTTAAATTTTTAATATAACAAAAAAAATAGTTTTTATACTTCTTCTGTGGTGCCATGTCTATAATCTATGCTTTGGTAAAGTCCATTAAAATATCTATTTTATATCTAAGCCCTTCCAATTTAGATGCCATAAACAAGTTTCCTTTAATTGTGATTACTAAGGCTTCCTTTTTTTCCCTTTCATTATCTTAATAACACCCTAGGTTAAAATGATTCCCTTTTCACCATGACCAACTGCAACACAAAGGGTTTCTTCTATTGTTATATCAGGAGGATTATTTTTTAGCCAATCACATATCTCTGTAAACTAATTTACACGAGTTTTAAGTTATTAAAAACGGGACTTTATAAAATAACACTTCTCTTACTGTTAGCAAATGTTGATGAAAATCCAATATATTTTGCAAATCTTTATAGAAACAGTACAAGTGATTACTACTTTGATGGAGTTGTGACATCTAATAATCCCATTTCGTCATTTCACCAAATTCAGTCTTCTTTATATGTAGAAAGCACTGGTTTTGATGATTTTTTTATACAATGCGTATGTAGTGGAAACTCCTCATTTGGAATTGGAGCCCCCCAGATATTTAACCAGCTATCAATTGAATATAACAAATGAAATTTTCTTTTTTTTTTTATTTAATTAATCTAAAATTCCCTTGAGTAGTCTAGTTAAACCAATAAATAATAAGGGGAAAGCAACTAAAAAGGCTATGATATTAATTCCAACACTTGGGATAGCTAATATCAATACCCCAAAAATCATAGTTAATAAACCTATTACTATTAAGATATATCGATAATGTTTACTATAATCATTATTCATAGAACCAACATATAACATTGCTAATCCTACAAGAAGAATTACTAAACCAAGAAATCTGATACTAAATACAGCAGTAGCAATAGGATCTGTAGTTAAGCTAATGATAAGAATTATTCCCACGATCAATTCAAGAATGCCAATTAAATATTTAACATGGAGCGAAGTTCCTTCCAAGTTATCGTCAGATCTAAGGTTTAGGATTTGAGTAATTCCAATAAATAGCATAACAACAGCTAATATGACTAAAATTATAACTACAGCAGCTGCAGAATAGATCAGAAGCAATATTGAAAGAATAATTATGAAAATACCAGAAATGATATTAAAATTTTTATTACTAAAAAAAACCATTTAACTTCGAGCTTTTAATTTAAATAAAATTAATTAGTATATGATATCATTAAATTTGAACATTTTGTTTTTCAGGTCGTATTTTCTCACGCTCAGAAAGTTTTAGAGATAAATCCTTTTTTCGATCAGCTAATTCATTTTGTAATTTCATGATTACGTTATTTCGCTCTACGACATCCTTTTCTGCCCTGATAAGATCCTTATTTTGAGAGATATATTCCTCTTTTGCTTTTTCGATTTTCTGTTCCAGTGCTAAAGATTTCACTAATTTAACATAATTAATTTGTTTTTTAGCTAATTTTTCTCTTTTATTTGCAACATTTAATCTTTCATCAACAAATTTTAATATTTCTTCTGCTATCTCCTTCTCTACTTTTGCTATTTTTTTATGAATTACGGCAATTTGTTTCTGTATTTCTGATTCTCTTTCATTATATTGGGCGTGATTTAGTTCGATTGTTAAGCCATTTTCGGAGAGTCCTAAATCATCCTTAATATCAATTTTTTTTTTTATGTACTTTTTAGTTTTTTCAAATAGTCTCTCTTTTATTTTTGCCAATTCAAATTCATTATTTGCTAGTTCTTCTCGAATTTTTGCCTTTTTAAGTTCTTGTTTAGCTTCCAATTTTAAATCTTTAGCAATATTCTTTTCCCTTTTAGCTAAATTGAATCCATCTTGAGCAATTTTTTCTAATTTGTTTAGATTTTCCATATAATTGACCCTTATAAATTTATTTTATATTTCAATCTCTAATCAAGATTAATAAGCTTTTAAATGTTTTCACATCATGTAAAAAAGAAACCAAGCAGCAAGATATCTCATGGAACTAATCATATAACGAGAAATTGATTCAGTTCTTTATATCATTATCATCTCACTTTCCTAGAATATCTCGATTTTCGATTTTAATTCATTTAATTCGAGTAATAATTAAATTAATTTATAATAATCACATATTTAAATATTTAATACTTACGTTAATGTATATTAAAAAGAATTGACTCAAGAGGCGTAAGTATTGTGAATTCAGAAAACGTTATTGTGTATTTGAATGTAATCATTTCTTCGTCAGTGTTAATATTTATCATATGGGATCACTTTAAAGATGATCGTTTGCTGAAGAAAGAAGTTCAAGAGTTTTACGGAGATATTGAAAATTTAATATACACGCAAATTCAAATTGAATATTATAAAATTATTGAGAAGAAACAAATAGAAGATACACATGAGAAGCTTGTTAACAAAACAAGAAATAAAGACATAATTCAAAATTCATATTTGAAAACTAAAGTCTTACAAAATTTTGAAAAATATTCCAATTATCTTGGTTTGACAATAGATAAAGAGAATTTAGCATATTTAAATAGTACAATATATCTCATGACCTATAATGGTCTATTAAAGAAGAGAGATTTCGAAAAAAATAATGTCAATCAAGTTATAGGTTCTTTTACAGATATAAATAATGAAGAGATCTCAGATATTGAAAAGTATCTTAATAGTTTACGATTTTATTGGAACAAGAAATATTATAGGTTCCTTTTTAGACCCAAGCTGGTTCAAAAAATTAATTTTTCTTCTCTGCTTGGCAGTTCTGTTCCTTTAGAGAAAAAAAAAGGAAAATTTCGCATCAAATTAAGAAATTTATAGGCAAAAGATTATTCTTGAATTTGAGAATTAAGTCTAAAACAGAAGTTCAATTAGAGTTAGGAGAAGAAATTATTAGTTAATATCTTAATACTATAAAAATTTATAATTTATAATAGATTATTATAATTTGTAATATTTATAAAAAAGATTGTGTTTCTAATGGAAAAAGAAAAACCAAAAATTTTACATACTGAGCTAAAAGGAAATATTTCAACACGTTTTGAAATTATTAAATCAGCTTTGGGTATACAAAATGATGCAGAAGTTGTACGTTATTTGATCCAAAATTATTTTAAGGACTATCTCGAAGATCAAAAAGTGGTTGCCAGGAATGAATTAGAAGAAGACCGAGATATTATCAAAAAGTTTATGTTAAAATATGGCGAAGAATGGAAAAAACTTGGTGAAGAGTAGTGGTATGGATTCCTTCAGTTGAATATATCGAAGCTTTATTTAATGATCAGATTAAAACTGGGGCTTTAATGAATCGTACTAGATTAATATCTACTCTTGATAAAGTTAAATGGGGGATTCCTTTCCAAGATACTCCAACAATATGGGATAGAGCTACAATATTGTATAAAGAAATGATAGAAGGTCATTATTTTTCCGATGGTAATAAAAGAATTGGTTCTTTGTTGGGATACATTTTTTTTTTTAAAAATGGATATGAATTTTCACCTCCTAAAGGAGAAGTGTATCAAATAACTATGGAAGTTGCTCAAGGACAGAAAAAATTTGAAGAAATTAAAGAATGGTTTAAAATTAATACGAAAAAAATATAAATTCTCTCCCTATTGCGTGAAAAATACAATGAATGTGCGGGGAATCGCATAAATTTTTAGAATTTAGAAAAAAAATCAGGTTTGGGACAATAAATTGATAAGAGCCCTAGGAATTTCCTTGTAATCTTTAACAGCATAAAATCTACCTCTTCCTGCTCTTGCTAACTCCTGACAAGTATCAATCCCACGATCAGCATCGTTTCCAGCAGGTATACCAATAACGTGTAATTTAGAAAATTTTTTAGTTAAATATAGAGGATTAATGCCTCTAAAACGATTTTTAGGAAGAAAATATTGAAGAGATGTATAGTAAAAGATTTAATCACCTGTCATCGCTAAGGAGACAAGTCCATACTTCTTAAGTTTTTCACTTTTTATGAAATGTTGAATCATATCCTCTTGAAGATCAATTTTTTGCTTAATTCGACGTCTTGCTCTATGAATAGATAAACCATAAACGTCTTCAGCTGCTTCTAATACCATTTCTGATAAAGTGGGATGGCTATGAATGGTATCTGTAATTTCTTGAACTGTAAGTCCATTCTTCATTGCTAAAGAAATTTCAGATATTAATTCAGGAGCAGCAACACCTATACAAGACGCTCCTAATATTTCATCTGTTTTTTCGTTAACATTCATCATTAAAAATCCCTCTTCCTCACCCATACACTTAGCTTTTCCAAGACCGGCATAACCAAATCGACCAGTTCTAATTTGAACGTCTTGCACCTTAAGAGACTTAGATTTAAATCCTACTGAAGCAATTTCATATGCTGTAAAAATTGAACTTGGAACGACTTTATAATCTGTTTTAACTGGAAATGTATCAAATCCACCAATACTACTTAATGCATTAAACACAGCAATATCAGCTTCATAACTCGCTACATGAGCTAACATTAACCCACCAGTAACATCCCCTATTGCATAAATTCCTTTCTCTGCAGTTTCCAAAGTCTTTTCATTTACTTGAATACTTCCTCTCCTAATTTCTATTTTTGAATTTTCAATTCCAAGATTTTTAATACACCGAATTCTTCCAATTGAAACAAGGCAAAGATCAGCATTAAAAACTCGCTTTTCTGCAGATTCCACTTGATCTTTGGGGATGTTTGCATCACATGTTATAGCGTTTACTTGAGAATCAGTAGTAGTAATCTCTAAAACTCTTCGATCTTCAAATACTTCAATACCCATATCTCTAAATTTTTTTTTTAATTCTCGAGCAACAGAAGGTTCTTCCATAGCTATTATAGATGGTAAATATTCTAAGATGATTACTTTTGAGCCAAATCTGTTAAAAATATTTGCAAATTCACAACCAATTACTCCACCTCCAATAATCAAAATTGTATTTGGGATACTCTTAAAATTATTTGAAAGAATATCATCACTGGTTAAAATTCTTTCATGATTAATATTAAAGGAGGGTATTTCCGCTGGTTTCGAACCTGTAGCTATAATTAGACGTTTAGCTTTAACTATTTTTTCGTCTTTCCCCTCAATTTTCACATTAAAAGCATTTTCAATTGATCCGCCCATTAATTTCCCACTTCCATAGGATAAATCAACCTTTTTTTGTCTTATAAGAACTTCAATATTTTCAATTAATTGATTTACTATTCGATTTTTCCGATCAACTGCTCTATTAAAATTTGGTTTTACTTCGCCATTAATATCGATTCCGTAATTAAAGGCATGATTCTTAATCTTTTCAATTAAACTTGCTGAACTATAAAGAGCTTTCGTGGGAATACACCCTCTATTTAGACAAGTTCCGCCTACTTTATCTTTTTCGATTAACATTACTTTAGCATCATATTGAGCAGCTCGAATAGCAGCATGATAACCCCCAGGACCTGCTCCTATAACAACAAGATCATACATTTCTTCATTCATATTTTCTCTCACTTTCTCAAGTTTTCTCAATTTTTAATATATTTCTTATAAACTGAGTATTAATACCGTTAATTTATATTAAACTAGATATTTAAATATTTAACACTTATGTTAATGTATGTTTACTAAAAAATTATCTTAATAGTTGTCAACAAAGTGAGTTGGCACGATTCACATTATGGCTTTCGATGGTTTTTTAAAAAAGAGAGATTTTGAAAGTAATACTGTAGGATTATAAACTTAAGTTTGAGATAAAAATTCGATTAAAGCACTATTCTCTAAATTAGGAGGAGAAATCATTGATTAATACTTGATATCATAGGACCTGAAAAATTATCAGGTTCGGGATAATAAATTGATTAAAGCTCGAGGAATTTCCTTATAATCTTTAACAGCGTAAAATTTTCCTCTCCCTGCTTTCGCTAACTCCCGACAGGTATCAATCCCTCGATCTGCATCATTTCCTGCAGGTATGCCAATCACATGCAGTTTGGGAAATTTTTTAGCTAAATAAAGAGGATCAATCCCTCGATTATAATTTCCATCGCTAATGAGAATGCCAAATTTATGACGAGTTTTTTCTCTGATTTTATTAAGTTCTTTAAGTCCTTTTTCGAGACCAATTTCGATGTTTGTAAAACCAACGGCTTCAGAATCTAATATTTCATCAATTATGTTATTTACAGGTTTTTTTTGATCAATTTTCTTTAGAAGCATTGCTGTTGAATTAAATAATACTATAGCAAAGTCTTCTTTTTCCATGTTATACGCAAGAACGGATGTAGTTAGAGCCGCATTTAATAGCAGCTTTCCATACATACTTCCACTTGTATCAAGAATTAATACAACTTTTCGTTTTTGCCTTTGTCTTTTAATGCCATATATATCATTATATGTAAGGGTTCTTTCAAGCACTTTTAGAGGGTTATGCTGGATGGTTTCATCCAAATCAAATTCAGGTGCTCCAATTCTATAGGTTGGCACAACTTTCTTGAAATTGCCTCTTATACCTTTACTAGTTATTTTTAAGGATGTTTTAATTATGCTTTGGCGAGCTAATCTCCTAAATATGTACTTATATTTTTTCGATATAGGACGCCTAATGAAAAAATATACTTCTGCCATTGATGCAGCAGAATCTTTTGATTTTTCTGCAAAAAATTCCACGCCTTCATTACAATCCAGTGCATCAGTTGCAGCATAGACATTTGATTTAAGCAGACCCATAATTGCTTCTAAATTCTTATAACTGATTGCTAAATAAGTCAATTCCTTGATCTGTTTATAATCCAATGAATTTGCTAAATGCTCGTAATAATCTGGTTTTTTCCTGCTTTTTCTGATTATTTCATATCTTAAAATTTCCTTATCTGGAATTCTCTCGGTTAATCTAACATAAAGGCGTTCATTCTCATTCTCTTCATCTAATGAAGAGAAGTCATCGATTATTGAAAATCCGTTTGATTCAATACAGATAGCACGATATCCGTTATAATCTCTGATTTTGATCTAGTTACTCCATCTTCTAATTCAATTTTATTATAAAGAGACATTACTGCAGCTTCAACCCAAGCTTTAGAGCTTTTATAATTTTCTGATTTTAATATAATATCTGCTAAATCGATTGCACCTCTAACAG
>Ga0307442_1000109_pt1 | contig 32466 bp, 27 predicted proteins | sample SalMarWE160430MG_FD_202143 | JGI IMG/M metagenome (GOLD analysis project Ga0307442, IMG submission 202143) | Salt marsh sediment microbial communities from the Plum Island Ecosystem LTER, Massachusetts, United States - WE1604-30 | ecosystem: Environmental > Aquatic > Marine > Intertidal zone >...
TTTTAAGTGAAGTTATTCAAATTTATAAAGATCGTGTTATAGCTCAATGTTTTGAAAACACGAATAATTTAAGATTAAATGAAGAAGTTATAAATTTGGGAGAGCCTCTCTCTATGGAGTTAGCTCCCGGTTTATTATCTCATGTATTTGATGGTATTCAGAGACCATTAGAAACAACTTTTGAAAAATTTGAGGGAGGTGAATTAAAAAGAGGAATGAAATTTCCAGCACTTTCCAGAAAAAAAAAATGGCATTTTATTCCAAAAAAAAAAATAGATGAAGAAATCATTGGTGGAGATTTAATTGGAATTGTAGCCGAAACTCCCGTAATAGACCATAAAATTATGGCACCTCATAATGCTTTTGGTAAATTGTCATATATAGCAACTGAAGGTGATTATACCATAATAGATAATATATATCGAATTAAATTTAAGCAAGAAGAGAAATCTTTTTGCATGTTGACAAAAAGCCAAATTTCTAAAGCTAGACCTTTTACGAAAAAGATTGATCCTTCAGAACCATTACTTACAGGAATAAGAATAATTGACTTATTATTTCCTATTGCAAAAGGAGGAACATTTGCAATCCCTGGAGGATTTGGCACAGGGAAAACAATTCTCCAAGAATCTATCGCTAAGTATTGCAATGCGGATATTATTGTGTTTATAGGATGTGGTGAACCTGGTAATGAAATTGCTCATGTCTTAAAGGAATTTTCCGAGAATTTGGATCTTAGAACAGGTCAACCTATTTTGGATCATGTAATTCTTATTGTGAATACTTCAAATATGCCAGTTTCTGCACGAGAAGCAAGTTTATTTTCAGGGATTACCATTGCTGAATATTATAGAGATATGGGATATGATGTTGCGATTGTAGCAGATAGTACTTCAAGATGGGCAGAATCATTAAGAGAAATTTCCAGCTTACTTGAGGAAATGCCTGCAGAAGAAGGATATCCCGCATATTTATCATCAAAACTTTCGAGTTTCTATGAACGAGCTGGTGTTGTTAAATCCCTGGGATCTGACCTTTCAGATAAAGATAGAATTGGTTCTTTAACGATAATTAGTTCAATATCACCTCCCGGAGGTGATTTTAATGAACCAGTCACAGCAGCAACTAAACGAGTGGTTCAAGGTATTTGGGCATTAGATCCTAAATTAGCATATTTAAAACATTATCCTGCTATCGACTGGCTTAACTCGTATTCAAATTATCCTGAATATCTGGTAAAATGGTGGGAAGAAAGAAATTTTCAATGGGATAACATGAATCTCGATTGGTTTGAATGCCGAAAACAAATAAATGAAATTTTATCTCATGAAAATGAATTTAAATTAGTCTTGCAATTAACGGGAGATTTAGATCTAACAGAAAATCAAAAATTAAATCTATTCATGGCAAGATTAATTAGAAATTGCTTTTTAATTCAAAATGCTTATGAAAAAATAGATATGTTTACAGACTATAAAAAATTATTAGCCTTAATTAAATTAATTCTCATCCTTTATAAAGAGGGAAAATCTCTCTTAGAAAAGGGTTTCAAATTGGACATTTATCATTTTGAAGAAGTATTAAAAAAATTTCACAATCTCAACATTTCTATTCCAAATGAAGATTTTGAACAGATTAGATATTTAAAGGAAAATATTCTCAAGGAATCGTTAGGAATAATGTTTAGAGCCTAATAGCCGAGAAAATTATCTCATCACAATAAAACTTCTTTTGGGGATTTATTACTAATTCTTTGTGAAATTGATTGCTAATTTAGGGTTTAAACCATTCGAAGAAATAATAGCTGATTGTTAGAGGATTAGCTATTACAAACTTTTTTCTCACGGATGTGGCCAATCTTCCAGCTCTTACCATATCAATTGCAGTAATTTTGGAATCATGGGGGAGAACATGCACTATAAATGGAGAGTGTTCTAATCCAGGACCTTTCTTGTATACAACAAAATCAGCCCCAAATTTAAGTCCTGGGCGAGGAATATAACCTTTTTCTCTTAGGTCTTCATATATTATAAGTTTTTCTTCGAATTTGTGGTGAATTTGTTTTCCAATATCAAAGAATTCTTCCAAATTTAAGTTTTTACCTTTTTGAGGATCATAGATTGTAATTTTTTCCTTTTTTAACAAGTAATATGCTTCTATGAGCGATAATTCACTAGGTTTGGAAAAATATTCCATGCGTGGTTTACTTATTCCCAAAGGCGCCCCATAGAAATTGTATTTAACATATAAATAGGACGCGAATAGTGGATTAAATACGATTACTCTTGAATTAATGAATTTGGTGGGTATTTTGGCTGGTAAATCTTCTTCCTTAATATCATCTATGGAAATTGGGGTGACATTTTCCTCACTCATCAAGAGAGAACTATTAATCATGACTTAATAATTCTTTCAATTCGGAATTAGTTGATTACAATAATAACTATAATAATCTGTAAGATTGATATTATAGATTTCTGAAAAACAAAACATCAGTTAACTTTTTAAAAAAAAAGTGAGAGTAGCCGACTCAGCAAGTATAACATAGGTTTATTATTCGGAATTATTTTAAAAGATGAGTTAACTTAAAATTATATTAATGACAATGATATTATTAAAATACTAATTGTTTTAATGAGAAATTCATGACTATTATTCGACGTATGGCTTTAGCTGGAAGTTGGTATCCTTATTCTGGAGAAGCATGTTCAAAAAAAATGAATAATTTTCTAAAAGATAGTAAATTTGGTCCTGGTGAGGAATTTCTCTCACCAAAATTATCTGAAAGAACTATGATTGGAGGTGTATCACCTCATGCTGGGATGGACTACTCTGGACCATGTGCGATTCATACTTACCTAAATCTCTTCAAAGAAAAGTTCCCCGATGTTGTTATCGTTCTGGGTTTTGATCATCGTCAACTTGTTAAAGATTCGTTATTAAAGGAAGGAGAATGGGAAACTCCTTTAGGAAACTTAATTATTGATAATGATTTAGCTGAAGAAATATTGAAAAAGAGTAATGTATTAGTAGCAGATAATTCCGCTTTTATCGGAAGAGATGAAAACAGTATAGAACTACAAATGCCCTTTATTAAATTTTTTGCAGGGAAAAATGATGTAAGAATTATACCTGTTAAAATATCTTCACATGATTATAAAACGATTGATGCAATTTCTGAGAATATTGCTCAAGTAATTAAATCTTCAAATAAGGACATTATCGTTATAGCTTCCTCCGATTTGTATCACGAGGATGTTTATGACGAAGAAGATTTGCAGAAATTCAAGGAAAAAGATGAAAAAGTTATAAAAGATTTTGAAAACCTAAAACCAGAAAATATAATAAATCTTGGAAGAAGAGCATCAGTATGTGGGCAGCACACGATTTCAACATTGCTTCAAATAAGTATTAAATTAGGTTCTAAGAAAGGTAAAATGATGAAACACTACACCAGTACTGAGATTGTTGGAAAATTTGGATATTGTGTAGGCTATTTTTCAGGAATCATCTATAAATAAATTCATTCAATATATTAAAATTAACATTATACATGAAGAATAATGCCGGAAGATAATGAAAGAATTGAAGATTTTATGACTTTGTGGAAAGAAAAAAATGAACAGAAAAATAATTCACCTTCTGTTATTGGTGATACTTTAAAACAGATGGAAGTTTTAAAAGCAGAAAACCAAGATTTAAGAAAAAAAATCTCCGAAAACATTACTCTAATCAGTAAAACAGAAGACATCATAAGAAATTTATCTTCTGAAAAAGAAAAATTGAAAGTTGATAAAGAAGAAGCACTCATGGATTTAGCATTACGTGTAAGTAATTTAGAAAATGAGAATCAAGCACTTAACACAAAGGTCAAAACCATGGTACAATTATTGCTTGAAAAAGATGAGGAGATAAAAAGATTAGAATCTATTGGAGTAAAAATACTTACTCCTCAAAATGATAATGCCAATCTAACCAATGAATTAAATTCCCAAATAAATCAGAAGAATTTGTATATACTTTCATTAGAAAAACATGTAGCGGAGTTAACTTCCAAGAACGAAGAATTAAATGCTCAAATCTTGGCAAAAATTAAAAATATGCCAACTGATTATGTAAGACCCGTAAATGCTCCACAAGAAACAATGCTTAAACCCTTACCTTCCAAAGGAGTATCATTACCCTTGGAATCCTTATGTCAAGATTTGCAGGCAGATTTAAACAAATATAAAAAAATAATTGAACAGCTTTCTAAAGATAAATCCCAATTAATCGGTTTAATGGAAAATCAAGATGTAGGATTAAACATTGAAGAGATTAAGGTTTTAAAAACAGAAAATGAAAATTTAAAACAAGATGTACTTGAATTACAAAATTCATTAAAATTCCAATCAAAAGAATCCATTCAAGAATTAGCAAATGCTGAAGCAGAGATGAAAATAAAAGAACTTCAGTCTAAAATTCAAGAAAAAGACATTTTAATTGCTGATATGAAATTATCTCAAGGAGCTCAAGCAAATGAACCAACAGGCTCAATGGCAGACTTAGTAGAGGAATTACAAAAGAATATTAATAAATTAAAGATTACAATAAAGGAAAAAGACCAAGAAATTCAAAATTTAAGCAGAATGTCAACTTCAACTTAGTGGATTTTTTAATACACCATGCATTCTTCTTTTAAAGGTCAAATTTTTGAGGAATAAGACATTATCTAAATAAAAGATGTCACATCATACCATCGAATCAACGAATATTTTCTTTATTGGACATTTCGCAATTGACACGATCATTAGATTCAAGAAAAAACGAAAACCAAGCTTGGGAGGAAGTGTCTCATTTGGATCATTAGCTTTAAGGAAATACACGAAAAAGGCTTATGTTAGAATAATTTCTAATATTGGAAATCAGAACTTTGATCCTCTATTATTAAAGCCTCTAAAGAAAAAAAAAATTAAGTTATCAATCAAATGGTTTGATTCGTTAAATACAAATTTCATTCTAAATTACGAAGATCATTCAAGATCTCTTACTCTTAAATCTAGAAGCCCAAATCTCGAAATAATCGATATTCCTATTAAATTGAGAGAAACTCCAATTGATATTATAGTATTAGTACCATTATGTAATGAAATATCAATCACATATGTAAGAGATATTCTGAGGATGTTTCCAGAAGCTTATATAGGAATCGATCTACAAGGTTTCATACGTAAGATTGATCCTGAAAATGGGATTGTCTCTTATTTTTATGATGAGACCTTATTAAAAAATGTTAAAGAGATTATTACTTTGATCGGGAATAAGTTAATACTCAAAGGTTCAGAAATCGAGATGAAATTACTTTCTGGAAAAAAAAATCTATCAGAAGTTATGGGGTTTTTTAATGAATTTGATAATGAGGGGATATATATCATGACTTTAGGAGAAGCGGGGTCAATGATTAAGAAACAAGGAGAGAAGGTTTTAAAAATTCCTGCTTTTACACCAGATAATGTCGTAGATGAAACTGGTGCGGGGGATGTGTATCTCGCAATCTTTCTTTACGAATTTTATAATTCAGATTTTTCTTGGAAAGCAGTTGAAAAAGCCGCTTTATATGCTTCTTCAGCAGCATCATATTTAGTGGAGAAGAAAGGCATAAATGGTTGTAAATCAATGAAAAGAGTATATAAAAGGATGTGTCAAAAAAATTATATTCTGGAATGTGGGTGATTACTTATTCATATTAATAGTCATTTTGCTGTTGGTGTATCTATAGCATCAGTATTGAATTATTTTTATTCGTTTTCATTTTTTGACTTTATTTTAATAGTGATATTTTCCTTTATTTGTGATTTTGATGTTTTTTTCTCAAAGTATGCAAAAGATCATAATCATAGAATGTTGATAACTCACTCCTTAATTCCAAGTCTTATTTTAATATTGTTTGGTTTTATCTTTAATTGGCTTGCTTTAATTTTTAGCGGTGTATTATATTTAATTCACATTCTGATAGATACATTTGATTGGGGAACAAATCTTTTTTTTTTCCATAAAAAACCGGTTGGTAGTAAATTATTAATTTCCAAGGAAGAGCTAGAAAATTTGCCCAAATATCTCGCTAACTACAAGTATAATGAATCTTTTTTTGATAAAAAATATTATACCAATAAAGCGTGTTTGGCAATTGAAATGATAATATTCTTTATTATGATGGTTTGTGTCATTATTTTTGCTTCAAATTATATTTATATCCTCTTATTTTATTTTATTGGGTTATATTTTCATTTAGCACGTCATTATCATTTAAAAAAATTAGAAAAAAGATAATTTAATATCTCTGAATATATTTAAAATCAAATATTTTTAAGAATAATATTGATTTTGTGATTTATAATATTATAAAATTTTTAGTGTGAAAAATGTCTGAAGAAATAACAACTAAAGTGGGTCTCTCTTTATATGAAGAAATGATTTTTAAATGTGATCTTGGAGATATGAATGTGAAAGATTGTTATATCGATGATACCCACGATTATGAAGTTGATATGCTTGGACCTAATCCCTCAAGACTCTTGGGATTAGCTCTTCTAGGTTGTTTAAGTGCTAGCTTCATTTTTTGCTTGAAAAAAAAGGATCTTACATTAAAAGATTTAAAAGCTGATGCTTTAATACATATTGGAAAGAATGAAAAAGGTTTTCTAAGGGTTCTTAAAATTGATGTCAATATCAGAACATTAATCGACGATCCTGATACCAAGAAGAGAGCAGAACAATGCAGGAAAATGTTTGAACAGTATTGTACGGTAACTCAGGCAGTGAGAGAAGGAATTGATGTAAATGTAAATGTTGAGTTTTAAACATTCAGATTTTTTTATCTTATTTTATAATTAATCTAATCAGAAATACCATCTTCAGTAATAGAAAAAATGGCATCTTCCTCTGGTAGATTTGGTGCATCGACAATTTTAGCTACCCGTTGTTCTCCTTTACCCTTTCGCAAGTAAATCCGTATAGTTGCACCATGCGCAACAATATTTCCGCCGGTTGCTGTAATTGGATTTCCATAGAACACATCAGGTCTTGCAGAAACTTGATTTGTAAATAATACAGCCATTTCATCATACATCTCACTGATGCGTAAAAGATCATGGATGTGCGTATTTAAAATCTGTTGACGATTAGCTAAAGTTCCCCTTCCTATATATTCACTCCTAAAATGACCGATTAAGGAATCTACAATAACCAATTTAATGTTTTTTTCCTCAATTATTTTTGAAGCCTCCTTGGTTAGAAGTATTTGATGATCACTATTATATGCTCTACCAACAACAATATTCTGAAGTGTTTCTGTATAATCCATATCTTTAGCACTAGCCATTTGAATAATACGTTCAGGTCTAAAAGTACCTTCTGTATCTATATATAGTGCAGATCCCTCAAGACCACCATCTTCATAAGAACGTTGAACGTTTACACATAATTGGTGAGCTAGTTGCGTTTTACCGGATCTATATTCTCCAAATACTTCAGTAACTGCTCCTGTCTCCAGACCGCCTCCAAGTAAATCATCTAGATTTTGACCACCTGTTGAAATTCTCCGCATCACTTTTCTTTTTTCCCAAATCACATCAGCTGACTTGAAACCCATTTGTTCAATATCTTGAGCGGCTTTTATGAGCTTTTCCGCAGTTTTTTCACCAATACCTGCATCCTCCATTAATCTTGAGAGAGGATACATTGCTAACAAACGTATAGATATGATACCAGAAGCTTTTAGTTTTTTAAGAGTTACATCACCCACTCCAGGTAAATCCTCCAGTTGATATGTCAGATTAGAGTCTGAATTTTCATCTTCCTCATCGGTTGGCGCTTTTTTCTTAGCCATAATTAATCAACTATTTTAAAAAATCGTTTTCTTGATATAATATCTTCATAAATATATAAAAATAATGTCCAAATAATAATAAAAGAATAAAAAAATGGTTTTATTTTTTTTTCTGAAGTTCCTCCTTACCACTTCGAGTAATAATTAATAGCACAATAAATAATATAACACTCATGAGGAGTGTAAGTACTGCAGTTGCCTCGGGCAACCATAAATAGCTCAAATATAGGAATGGCAAGATGAACAATGCGATTATAATAATAAACATCGGTAAAGGAACTTCTTCATCCTTGATATCTAATATCAAGGGGATAATAACTAAAATGATCATTATAGTTGCTGTAATTCTAAATGTTAATAATATTCCTTGATTAACCCAGGCTTCGGGAGTATATGTATCAGTGTAAATATCTGGTAAATTGAATACAAACCAAGGAGTTGTGTTTGTTAGTAGTGTAGGAACGGATACTGGAAGAATAGCAGTTATGATTAATTGAAGGAGAATGGCTAAGGCTATATACAAGACAATATCATTAATTTCTTTCTTATTTTTTTTTACACCCCAAAGGTCTCTAATTAAAGTAACGCACCAAAGTATGAATAATAATAGGTAAACTCCTAAAATATCGAAATTCAGCAGCCATAAGAAATTAACGGGTAATAAAGCGACAATGTAAGCCATATAAGCATATTTTTCATTTCGTTCGAACAAATCAAATACCAAGAAAACAGCAAAAATAATGATAAATGTTATTAACACAATGATAGAATTAAGGTCGAATAGCGCCACGATTATACCTTCTTTTATTTTTAATATATGAATTAATTAATATTATTATAATACCACCACTATATTAAATCTTTAACTGAATCAATTCAGATTGTAAAAAAAATAATATAATTTTATCTATGAAAAATTGGCTATAAGTATTGATAATTCTTCTATCATTTCCTTAGATTTTTTAGGATCATTTGATTCAGACGATATAAGAATTGAATCCCGATTTAAAGCGACTTTAATGGTCGCACTAACATCCGTACTAAGGATTTTTAATTCATTAATTATATCATGATATTTAAAATCATGAGTTTCAGCGAATTCAATTAATTTATTGTGAATTGATTGAATTATATTTGCTGATACGGGAATGGTTTTATTCACTTTAATTCCTTTTGGAAATCCTCTTGTTAATGAACTTAACAGGTCATTTTCTTTTGTCATTATTTCTAAAATTTTCAACAGGATAAAATTCCCATCTGAAAAGGGTGCATATTGCGGAAAGTAAAATTTCAAAGTATCTGCAGCAGCAAAACATGCTCTTTCTTCTCTAATTTGTCTGGAAATCTCTCCGGGATCATTTTCAACTTGTTTAATGGGATAACCACTATCTTCTATATATTTTTTAATAACTGGAGAAAGATGGTGAGTCGTAATAATTGTATTTGACTTGGATTTTTTTATTCGTTCATCATAAGTGATAAATAGCATGAGCAAAATTTCAAAATTTATTTCTTGTCCAGTTTCATCTATTACTAGAATTCTAGATCCATCAACATCAAAACAAACACCCAGATGACTATTTGAAGCTTTAACTATATCTGCTGTATTTCTTATTGTGTTGATGCTTGGTACGGGAATTGATGATCGTTCTCTATAATGTGTATTGAGAGCTATTACTTCTACACCAACATCATTGACTAATAATGGTGTAATCTTTCCCGTAGGCCCGTAAGAACAATCGACCACAATTTTTAATCCAGCATTCTTAATTTTCTTCTTATCAACAAATTGCTGCAAGGACTTAATATAAACATCTTGTGTTTGTGGAATTGCTGTAATTTGACCAATTTTACTGGGCTCAACTCTTCTTATAGTATTGGGATAAGTGTTATATGCTTCGATAATCTTTTGAATATCTGGTTTTGAAAACTCGATGCCTCCAGCATCAACAAACCTAATGCCGACATCTTCACTATATAAGTGTCCTCCAGAGAAATATACTCCTCCACTGGCTCCAAATCTTCTAATAGTAAATTGAAGTAATGGATATGTACAATCACGTAAATTCAAGACATTAACACCAGTACTCATAACCCCAGAAGTATATCCTCGCTTCAACATGCGACTATCATTATGATAATCACGTCCAATGACGATAGTTTCATCAACGTTAAATAGACTACCGTGAATGGATCCTATTGAGCTTGAAATTTCTGGTGTAAAGATATAATTAGCCCTTCCGATTATTCTGCCATTTTTATTAAGTTCACCGAGATTTGAAACCATTTTCATCCGAATATTGAGATTTATTCAATTGGATATTATAATTATATAAAACTAAAATATTTTTGTATAAAATTTCAAGCTTCCTTATATGTCCTCAATATATTGAAATGTTAGATCAAGATCCCATTAATTTCTTATTAATGAGATTAATAGATATTTAGCTAACCGTATATTATTAAATTTAATTGGTCATGAAGAAAATCATTTGCAAATAGAATTGAATTAAAAAAAAGTGAATATTAAAAAGTGAAATTATCAAAACAAGCAAGGAATCAATATCATCTTGAAGATTTTTCATTTACTGACAGTGGTAATGTTGTTTTTGCAGGTGATATTTATTCCATCAGAAAATTTATACAAAAAATTAACCAAAAAAAGGACCTCATCATGTTTCCTGAAATGGCATATAAAACGGGTCATTTTAATGGAATGGCTCTAATTTATAAGATTCAAGAACATGTACTTGAATTATATAAAAACGAGACAAAATCTCCCGAATTAATGGAGGATCTTTTTGATCATATAAATAATAAATTTACTGGTAAGGAAATCTATGATACTTTAAAGACTTTTATTGAGGAATTTCCTCCGGAGAATGTATATAAAAAGAAACTAAGTACATCTGAATTCCTTAACAGTGAAACAGGAGAAACTAATAATAGTGCTTTGATATTAGAGGAATTCATTCCACTTTGGTTGGGAAATAATAATCCATCATTTACTCCATATTTAGAACTTTTTAACGATGAAAAACTCGAAAAAGGTACTAAATATGTAGAAATCATTAATGAGATAGAAAATTTTTTTGAAGAACGACCAAAATTTGGTCCTAAAAATCAAAATTTAATAAAAATGTTAGAAGATCCCATAAAAATGCATCCATATTCAATTCGTGAGCAATTAGAATATCTCTATGAAAATTGGGGCGATATTTTAGGAACATATTCTCAAGCTATCTTATTAGCTTTGGACCTCATTCAAGAAGAAGAAACATTCAGAGGATTAGGTCCTGGTAAATCTAAAGCATATTCTTATGATATGCTTGAGATGGAAAATTTTACACCTGATAAAGATTGGATGCCAAAAGTGGTTATGCTAGCAAAAAATACGTATGTATGGTTAGATCAATTATCCAAAAAATATCACAAATCAATTACTAAATTAAATGAAATTCCCGATGAAGAGCTTGATCAATTAAAGGATTGGGGATTCAATGCTCTATGGTTGATTGGTTTATGGGAAAGAAGTCAAGCATCAAAAACAATAAAAAATTGGTGTGGTAATCCCGAAGCAGAAGCAAGTGCATATTCATTATATGATTATATTATTGCTTATGATTTAGGTGGTCAAGAAGCTTTTGAAAATTTAAAACAACGTGCATTATATAGAGGTATTCGTCTTGCAAGTGATATGGTGCCGAATCATACTGGGATTGTATCTAAATGGATGATTGAGCATCCCGATTGGTATATCTCGCTTCCTTATCCTCCATTTCCGTCTTATACATATTCTGGTAATAGTTTATCAAATGATCCCAATTATGGTATCTTTTTAGAAGATAAATATTTTGATCGAACAGATGCCGCAGTAACATTCAAACGTGTAGATTATCGTACGGGAGAAACAAAATATATATACCATGGTAATGATGGGACGAGTTTTCCATGGAATGACACTGCACAGTTGAATTTTCTAAATAAAGAAGTGAGAGAATCCGTAATCCAAACAATTCTTCATGTGTCTAGAATGTTTCAAATAATAAGATTTGATGCAGCAATGACTTTGACAAAAAAGCATTATCAAAGATTGTGGTTTCCCGAACCTGGGACCGGAGGCGCAATACCTTCTAGAGCAGAACACGGAATCCCAAACGAGGACTTTCATGATGCAATGCCAGAAGAATTTTGGCGAGAAGTAGTCAATCGAATAAATGAAGAAAATCCTGACACCTTACTTTTAGCCGAAGCATTTTGGTTACTTGAGGGATATTTTGTTCGTTCATTAGGAATGCATCGCGTATATAATTCAGCATTTATGAACATGTTAAGAGATGAAGATAATGCTATGTATCGACTAGTCATTAAAAATACCCTTGAATTTGATCCTAAAATTCTCAAACGATTCGTTAATTTTATGAATAATCCCGATGAAGAAACAGCAATTAAACAATTCGGTGATGGATCCAAATACTTTGGGATATGTGTAATGATGATTACCATGCCTGGATTGCCAATGTTTGGTCATGGACAAGTTGAGGGTTTCTATGAGAAGTATGGAATGGAATATAGGCGATCTTATTGGGATGAAGAAATTAATTTGGGATTATTACAACATCATGAGAACATTATTTTTCCATTAATGAAAAAAAGATATCTATTTGCTGAAGTAAAAAGCTTCTTGTTATATGATTTTTTCACAGGAGATTCCGTAAATGAAGATGTTTTTGCTTATTCAAATAGAGTTGGAAATGAAAGAGCTCTTGTGATTTATCATAATCGGTATTCTGAAACTAATGGATTTATAAAAAATTCTGTAGCATTTGCTTTAAAAGAAAATAAAGATAAAAAATTGCTGCAAAAAACTATTGCCGAAGGATTAGGCTTGCCAAAAGATGGATACTGCATTTTTAAAGACGCAATAATGAATCTTGAATATATCAGACGAAATAGTGATATATATCAACAAGGGCTATATGTAGAACTACATGCATATCACACTCTTGTATTTTTAGACTTTAGAATAGTGCAAGATAATGAGTTTTTCCATTATGCTCAACTTTATGGTTTTTTAAACGGAAAAGGGACCCCCAATATTGAGGAAACGCTTACAAACATTATCTACGGTCCATTACATTCTCCATTTGAAGAATTAGTAAACGAGAAAATCTTACTTAAAATAATTAACCATAAATTAAAAGATTCCGAGCAAGAAAAATATCTTAGCATGCTCAATAACTTCCTATTAGAAGTAAAGAAATATTCAAACAGTAGTAAAAATGTCACACCACTACTTAATGAAATTTTAAGCAAAGTGATATCCGTTTCAAAATTGGATGGGATAATTAAAAATTACCTGAAAGATGATCAAATATCGATTTTGATTAAAGACTTATTTCCATTGAATGCGATTGAGTGGGGTATCCTGTATTCTTGGATTGTGATCCATTCGCTTGGAAAAATTGTTTCAGAGGAAGATTATGAGTTACGGAGTCGCAGTTGGATAGATGATTGGTATTTATCGAAATATATTCAATCAATGCTTCAACAATTAAAAAAAGATAATATCGAAGTTATTTCAGGATCACTATCATTAATTAAAATACTCATAATCCACCAAAATTGGCTAGACAAAATGGAAATCAAAGAATATGATGAAGTATTAATTATTAACGAATTTTTCAAAAATCCTGAAGTACAACAATTCCTACGATTTAATAGATATCAAGATATATTATGGTTCAATGCAGAAAATTTTGAAATATTCACAAAATGGCTCTCAATAATATCTCTCATTAATCTTATAAGTAATGGTGATGATTTAGTAAAGCCACTACATAAAATCGCAAACTTATTTCTTAAATGGAGAGAAACTGCGAAAAATTCAAAGTATCAAGTAAATACATTTCTTGAAAGTCTGCAAAGTCAAGTATAGAAATTTTAACTTTTGGATTATTTAGAAAGGAGTAAATAGATAAAAACCTTCGGTTAATAGTGATCCAAAGAAAAGATAGATGCTCAAATTTATAATTAATATTATTACCCTTTCACTTATCACCACGATAATCGCTACCGTTAAGGAACCCCAATATTCTTTCTTATAAAAAGAACGTACAATAAAAATTCCAATTACTAAGTTTATTAGAAAAATTAAAAAACCAATGATTATATAAATTGTAGTTATCTCATCTATGGTCAAACTCAATTCAATAAATAGAGGAGGTGCGATGAAAATAATTAACAAGTTTATAACTACCAACAAGATCATCCATATTAAATTAACCAGAAACCCCCTTTTAAAAGAGCTTTCCCATTTTAGCTTTATCGCAAGCCAGTTAGTATAAAATGCTCTTAATATTAATATAATTATTAAAATTACGATATCAACGAGAATACTAATAGGATCCATAATCACATACCTTTATTGGTTTTTTATTTTTGTTTAAATTTAATTACTTGTAGTTAAACGAATTGAAAAACATAAAATGAAATAATTCCCCCCGTTGTTAAAATGAAAATAATACTTAATACATTAGCCACTATAATTCGAATGAAAACTTGGAAGGAAATTACGGCTAAACTTATAAAAATCGAATCTTTAAGACTATTTTTGTAAAAAACCTTTATTAGCAGTGCGATAATTATAAAATTCAAGAATAATATTATTATCGAACTGATAGCGTTGACAAGAGTAAATAAATCCAAATACCCATCAATATTAATTACATAACTCGTTATCAAATCTATCAAAAAACTGAGAACAAAGATTGTAATTAAAATCCAGATCACATTAACTAATATTGCAGGTTTATACGGTTTACGCCACTCGAATTTGTCTGTAAAAAATTTAGTTAAAAAGATACCTCCAAAAAGGACTATTAAATTAAAAATAGTATATGTAAGAATAAAGAAATATGTATCTATCATAAATTTATGAATTACATGGTTGAATTATTTGATTTCTCTTCTTTAATTAAATTTAGTTAATATAATTTTATTTATAAACATTTTTGTAAACAGATCACACAAAAAACGCCCTTGAATTTCCTATTACCTTTTAATGCATTAATATTAAGCTATCATGTATATTATATAAAATTAGATATGCTTTTGATTAGATACTCGTACCGAGATCAAGAGTTTTATCTCGAATCTGTGAATTATCACTTACTTGACAATTTGGGGCAATAATACTACCCACCACTACTACGTTGTCTCCTATTGTGCAATCATTGCAAATAATAGAATCTGCGATTATACATCCCGCTCCAATATTAACATTATCCCAAATAATGCTTTTCTCAATTACCGTGTCTTCACCAATTTTAACTTGATTTCCAATTGATGTTAATTCTTTGATTTTAACTCTATTTGAGAGATGAACCAATTCCCCAAAACAAGTTGGTTTTTCTATTATAGTATTTTGACCTGAATCAATCACTCCCATTACGTAAATATCATCATATTCTTCCCCATTAGGAGTGATGGGCCATGCATACTTTCGTAATAAATCCCAATTTGCCCATTTATATGTTTGAGTATTTCCACAATCCAACCAATAGTAATCTTTAACAAACCCATATAGATCGTATTCATTTTCAAGTAAGTATGGAAAAACTTCTCCTCCAAAATCTATGAGGTTGGTATTATCAATAATATCTGCAATTTTATTTTTTAAACAGTAAATACCTGTATTTATGATATTTGTATTAAGAAATAAATCTGCTCTTTGTGCCATGCTACTCAGATATAGTTCCATTGGTGCCGGTTTTTCTAAAAATAAATAGATTTTTCGGTTTTCATCTAATAAAACTACACCATATTGGCTTGTGTGTGTATCGCTTTTTTTCATGGAAATTGTTGCTATTCCTGCTTTTTCAGAATGAAAGTTCATGAATTCTCTTACTGGAAGATTAGTCACGATATCGGCCATGCTGACTACTATATTTTCTGAATCAATTTTATCATCCAACATTCTGTAGGCATCAGCAGTCCCCTTACTTTCTTGGACTTCACATTCCAGTTCCACATCTCCCAGCTTTTCCGCAGTCCATGTTTTTTCAATGTAATCTTTCATTTGTTGACCTTGATGAGCTAGTGCGAGTATAATATGCTTGATGTCTGCATAAATCAAATGTGCAATTGAATAATCAACCATTGGTTTATTCGTGACCTTTACTAATGGTTTTGGTATTTGGGATGTTAATGGCATGAGTCTCGAACCTTTACCACCAGCAAGGATTATCGCTGACCATTCCCTCAAATTAAATCTCTCAAATTTTTTCTCATTATTTATATGTTTTTTAGTAGCTATAAATCTAATTTTCATTGAAATTTAAAAATTGCCAAAATAGATTAAAAATAAAAATCCATCCAATTTAGAATATTATTTAAATTATACTGTAAAAATAAAAATCACTTTGAGTTCCTTTCCTCTAATGCCTTCCGTATTTCAGCGGCAGCTTTGTGAGGTAATTTTCTTGCGACACGCATATCATCTGCCATTTCCGCTCCCCCTATGACTTCATGTGGTATGATATCCCCAAACAAATGAAAATTCGCATCATATCCATACGGGCAACAATTGAATAAGATATTACGATTCTCATCTATCTTGATATCATCAAGAGCGTTAAAGATTGTTTTCATTGATCTTGCTAAATCTTCTAACTGGTTTATATTTAATTGGGAGAACCGGCGTATATGTTCATTTGGATGGAATCTAATGTGATAATTCCTTATGGGGCTTCCAGTGGTATAATATGTCCAATATTCCGTATTTAATATAATCCGGTCGGTATCCCCGTGAGTTGTTTTACATAAATGACAATTATCACCCATTTGTTTGAAAGCTTGTAGATGTCCTTCCAAGCGCGAACCATGTCCATCGCCATTTAAATCAATATATACTTGGCTATGAATTCTAGGTTGACTTCCGCCCACTTCACTACCAATGTTAAAAAATGGAACTACTGGAATATCAAAATAATCTAGTTCAATAGCTTCTAAGATACAATAAAGTATTGCTTCTTTCATTGATAAAAAAATTCCTGTTAACACATCTTCAGGTATCAGATCAAAACACGAAGAAGGATAAAAATTTCGAGCGATTGTGACCAAATTAATCCCTCGTGCTAATTTTAAGTGCTTAGGTAAATTTTCTTCAATATAAATATCAATTTCTGGATCGATGACGCGTGCCATTGCTGGATAACGATTAATTAATGTAAGTGCTTTACATCTTTCTGAAATCTTCTCGATTTCAGAGAGAGTGCCGGAAAAGGGATTTTGTTTCCTTTTTTCATCCTTGGTAATGATTAGAGTGTAATTGTCACCACGATCGTTTTCTACACCATTATTCAATGGAATTCCTTCAGTAGTTGCACTAAAGACATCTTTATAATCATTCCAATATGTTTTTGAACATTTTTGAATGGAACTCTTCTTATCGATTGTTTCATAACCCTTAGGTCTTTGACCTCTGATTGGAGATAGATAAGCATAATGTCCATAGTATCGTTCTGTCTTTTTGTGCAATCCAAATTCATCAGTTGTTCTTGTAATGGTTGACAAAGGATCCCATCTTTTAAGTGGGACATCATAAATATCCTTGAAATTTTCTTTTGAAATTATTCCCCATTCCATAAATCTTGGAGAATATGCGATTTTATCTAATTTTGTTGGAATGATAAGTACCTCATTAGAATTATTAATAACCAATCAGATACCAAATTTTAAATATTTAATGAATTTTGAAGCATTCAAAAAATAATAAAAAATGAAACAGTTTTCAATATTGGGTTTTTTAACGTTTTTTAATTTAATGATTTTTTTTTGAACAAAAACCTAATTTCTTAAATCTGACTTATTAGTATAAAAATCAAATAATTTTGGAGTATATTACCATCGAAAAAGAAAAAAAAAATAGAAATAAAAAGCTTAAGACTTGACGTCTAATCTCTTCACAATTTTATATGTCTTAAAAGTTTGGATGGGCTCAGATTTATCATTTATACTATCAATCGGGACACGAACAAACTTTTCATCATCGAAATCATCCAAATTACTAAGATCGCCAATTTTTGCCATCTTATTGGCTGCTGACAATTCTCTTATTAAAAATTGTCGTACCGCACATCGAATAAGCTCGGATCGTGAAGGATATAGACCATTCTCTCCAATCAACTTGTTGATGGCGTCTATATAACTTTCAGGGACGTTAACTGTTACAATTTTCATGTTCTCACAATCCATCTATTATGAATTAAGTCAGAATGATCTTATTGAGAAATCCTTAGGATTCCATTAAATTTAAACTGCCTTAACCTTTAAAATTTACTTGTTTGGTGATATTATAATTTATGGTAAAATTATATTTAAATCTTTTTTTTTAACCGATTAATATGTTTTAAAAAATAATTTTTTTCCCAATTGTAGATATCTAATAATTAAGACGAGATAATAGAATTTGAGATGATTTTTTAAAAGGTTTTCTCTTTTATGGCTATGTTATCTATTTTGTTTTATCAAGTATAAATAGTGATCAGTAATTGTTAATTATGATTTATAAAATTTTAATAACTGTTCATTTATACTGATAATTTTCAAAAATAATTTCATTTGGATCATTTTCTTGTGAATTGGTGGAACTTAACGATTTGACAATTCTATGATAATTTTAACTAGTATTCTTCGATTAAATTGACTTGATTAATAAATTGATTCTTCTTTTCAGATAATCGAGACAAGTTTTCTACAACTTCATCCCATCTGAGGAGATCAATAAATGGAGAATAACCTCTATGAGGTGAAAGAATTAGATTATCAAGGTCGTGAAAAGGATAATTATATGGGTATTTTTTACCCTCAGAATCTTCTATAGGTGAATGGTTATACCAAACATCAATTGCTGCTCCTGTAATTGTTTTATCTTTTAAAGCATTGTAGAGTGCTAGCTCATTGATTATCTCTCCTCGTCCAACATTTATTACTATTCCATCTTTTCCTAACAAGTTTAGTTGATTCTTTCCAATCAAATCCTTTGTCTTTGATGTAAGGGGTACCGCAATAATTAAGATGTCTATTTCATTACAGAATTCATTAACTTCAAATTCAGAGAATTTTTTGATTGGAGTAATCAATGGATCATTTTTTTTATCCCAATGTTTTCGAAGGATGGAAAATTCAATGTCGAAGCCTTGTAACATGTTATGGACTTTTTTGTTTATGGCCCCATAACCCAATAAACCTACTTTTCTGAAACGCAAGGGGATTGAAGCCGCCTCTTCATCACCAGTCCTCCATTTTCCTTGTTTCATCCATTTATGATGGGAAATAGTTTTATTCATAAATGTCAATAGCAAAGCTACAGCATGTTGTGCCACAAAATAGGCGTTTCCATGACCATTGATCAGTTTTACTTCTCTTTCTAGGTTAAATTCTCTAAATAATTCAATTAAGTTGGTTACCCCTGCTCCAGGATTAATAAACAATTTTAATTTCCCAGCATTTTTCAAAATCTCTTTTGTTGGCCGCCACCCTATTAATACATCAGCATCCGGAACAAGAGATAAAATATTCTTATTCGAAGTGTCAGAAGGAAATTCCAACTTTAGGTTTCCATATTTCTTCAGATTTGTCAGTAAATATTCTTGTATGGGTTGGGCTATTTTGGAAAGGAATAAAACTGTAATATTTTCAGATTTGTTTGACATGATATATGCCTTAATTGATTTAGGTACTTAAAAAGGAATGAAATTAAATATATCATTTTTATTATGTTCTCTCAAATAAATTTTTATAGTTAAAACTTACAATATATTTATAGTCAAAACTTACAATGTGGTAATTGTTATTGTCTGAAGCAAAATTATTTTCCATGTTTGTTGAGAGTATTCAATTAAAAATCGATGATTTTTTCGTAGAAGAACTCACAGAAATGCAAAAGGAAATCATAGATGAAGCGACGTTTATTTTCAAGGAAAATATTGTTGGTGATATTAAACCCTTTGGAGGGAATATCAAAAAAAACGAGGAAAAATACAATGAATTATTAAAACACGCAGAAGAGGAACTTAAATTAGAAAAATATAAGGAAATTAAAAAACAATTAAAGGATTATCTCAATAAATTACCCGAATTAATAATCAAAACCTGTGGAGCAAAAATTCCCGTCAAAGAATTTCCCTGGGTTGATATTATATTTCGAACTGTGCCTCGTATTGTATTTGATGAAAAAGTGAAACTATTAGACAATCCAATTGCTTATTATGGTGAAATCAAGTGTTTTATTGGTAGAACCACACTTTATGGAAAAATCAAAGATCAGGATCCCCTCTTTGCACCATTCACTGGAAACCTTGATTTAGGAGGATATAAGCTTGATGAATCTGCAAAAGAACCTAAATCGGAATTATTTCCTTATGTTGATGCCATAATAAATTCATTTGATTCCGCTATCACCACAAGTCAATTAGCTAAATATCATGAAGAATTCTCTCGACACGGAGATCCAATATGTGACTTTTTTATGAAGGAAGATGACTTAAAAGAGTCATTATCGAACTTAACCTCCGCTTACGAAAGTGGCAGAACAAAATCGGATACTGCTGTTTGCGGTATTGCGATACCAATACCTTCAGATAAGACAACATTAGTGATCATAGTTGATGAAAGCAATGATAACAATAGATATTCAAAATGCTTTGAGGCACAATTAAAATTCTCTGCTGCTGCATGTAATGCACCCGTTCCAACAATGGGATCCTCTCTTGTTCAAGGGCAACAAATTTCCGGATCTGTTAGTACACCAGGAGGTCAAGAGCTTAAAGTATGGACTGCTGAGGAATTAGCAGCACAAGCACAATCAAGAATGAATTCTCAACCTGATATGCCCGTATGGACTGAAGAAGAATTAACTAAGCATATTTCTGAGCGGGGAACTGGACTTCCCGAGGGAATTGAGATGTGGACGGAAGAAGAATTGCTAGAATTAGCGAAACAAAGAGGAGGCGGGGGATTAAATATACCAGAATGGGAAGATCAAGAACTACCGGAATGCAAGAACTGTGGATATGCTCTAAGATCAGGATGGGAAAAATGTCCTATTTGTGAAACCCCTGTCGGAGAATTAGCTCCTGAAAAAGAGGAAGAAGAACTCGAGGAATCACCTGAAGAATCAACAGAACCATCTGAAGAATCATCAGATTCACCAGAAGAGTGAAATCAAAAATTTATGTCAAATCAAAATCTTTTTTTACAATTTAAATAAATCCCCCAAAATAATTTACTTAAAAAATCAAATTGTATTTAAATTGGTTAATTTTCCCCCATTCAAAACTTTTTTTAACTAGATTTTATTTACATCCTTAAAGGTATTAAGAAATTAAAGAATTAGGAAGATTAATTGTTATCCAATATCTTTTTATTAAAAGGTAAAAATTTTCATGATTTGAATTCCCTAGATATCTTTAGTTATCCAGATGATATCTTGACCAATGGTTGCTCAGATTTTGTAAGAAAAGTTATTATTGGGCACGATCATGATTCTTCAAATCAGAAAAAAACATGCGATTTAAACCATTTTTCACTAGATCGTCCTGTTCCTCAAGTTATTGATGGTTTAAATGTTTATACGTCTTGTATTAATTCAAAAATGATAATTGGATTAATTTTTGAGAAAGATGATAACCCTTATGATTATAAAGAGATTTTTGAAGATTTATCAAACGAAATGCTTAATACAGAAGGATCTTGTAAGTTTGAAGACGAATTGGAGATTGAAAATTTTTTAATAACTCTTTTTATAGATATTAGAAGATATGGAGATGAATTTGTAGAAAAAACCCCTGAAATCTCTTTCAAACCAACAGGGATTTTCACAAAAGTATTTTTATTTGGTATTGATGATGTTGGTAAAACTTCATTTGTACGCCGAATTAAAACAGGAGAATTCATTGATAATTACTTCACTCCAAACCGAAAATTTAATATTGAGTATGTTCAAAAGCAAAACGGATATTTAGCAGTCTGGGATATGCCAGGACAACGCGCATTTAGAGAAAAATGGTTTAAGGGTATCCAAGATTCCAATGTTATTATATACATGATAGATGTTGCAAACCAACTGCGATTTGAAGAATCTAAAAGAGAATTATGGAACTTTTTGAATAAACATGACTCTTCTGGAATCCCGTTAATAATTCTAGGAAATAAATCTGATTTAATCAAAAAACCTGAGGAAGAAGATAACACTCTATTTAGGACGAAACAAGAAATTGTTGATTTTTTTGAATTTAACAGAATTAATGATCGAGAATATTTTTTCTTTTTTACATCTGTAAAGACTAATTATAACCTGAATAAAGTTATGAACACTCTTTTTAACTCAGTAAAAGTAAATTCGAAATAAGTTTTTTCAGTTTCAATCCTAATTTAAAGATTAAATTTATAAATCTAAAAGATTAAATTTCTATTATAATAATTGAGATAAATACTATAAAAAACCGAGTAGATGCTCACAATGTCAAAAAGATTAAAAAAAGATTTGAATATCAATATTGAAGAGAAAGATGGACATTTATTCTTAGGTGATAAAAAGAAAAATTTACGCTTAGTAATGCTTCGACCTAATGAAATTATGGAATTTTGTGAGTTCACCGGTACAAACGCAGAAGATATCCTAAGTTGGGTAGGGAAAACTCTCGGAAAGAATTTTATGGAACAATTCTTTTATCACAAGGATTGGAGTACTGAGCCAATGGCTATAAAGAAAGATGTTGTTCTTGGAACTTTAGAGGCATTGATGCTCATGGGTTATGGTGCATTTGTAGGCTTCTTCAAAAAAGATCATATTCTGATCAACGTGTATGGATCACTAGCACAAGAAGAAAAAGAAAATATTATGGCGAAAAACTTATGCATTTTGTATCTTGGTATCTTCACAGGATTCTTGAGCGTGCTCGGAATTGAGACAGATGGAAAAGAAATTGAGTGCATTTTAACTGGTGGTGAAAAATGTTCCTTTAAATTTGATTTCCTTGGAGAAGAAATTGGGGATGATTTAGTTGATGATGATTCTTCAGAGGAAACTGTAACTGAATTTTTAGCCTCTCTCTGAATTTTAATAATCACTTTGGATCATAAAAAATCTTATGGAATATTTTTGATAAAATCCCGTAATGCTCTCACTTTTAAACAGATATTTCTCTTCATAACGTAATTACTTAGTGTGAAAGTTCACACTTAATTTATATAATTACTATTGCTTTCCAGCTGTTAAAAGTAATTATAAAATTTAAAATATGAGTGTTAATAATTTCACTTATAGTAATATAAAATTATGAATATTAATCAATTATCAACTAAAAAATGTGAAAAAAAAAATGAATGAAAAAGGCGTCAAACTAAAAGTTGACTCTTATTCAGGTCCACTAGGAAAAGTCAAGGGATTCGAATTCACTGCAGGAAAATTTATTAGTGAAGGCGACGAAACGGAATGGGAAGTGATGGGACCGACTCCAAAACCCCACATACCGACGTTACGTCCCTGGTTCTTCAAGTTAATGGATAGATACAAACCCTATTATATGCCCATATGTGATATGTGTTGCTTGTGCACTTATGGTAAATGTAACCTCTCTAAAGGGCGAACTGGTGCTTGTGGTATAAATATGGAGACTCAACAAGCAAGGATAGTACAAATTGCTTGTGCTATTGGGGCTGCTTGTCATAGTGCTCACGGTGATCATCTACTCCACTGGTTAAAAGAAAAATATGGAAACATACCGATCAACTTCGGAAATAATATTGCCGTTGAAATGCCACTAACAAGGCTGCTTGTGGGGATGAAACCAGAAACTTTGGAAGATTTAGAAACTGCCATGGAATGGGTACATTACACTATCACACACGTTTTAGCTGCTGGACATACGGGACAAGAATCAAATTACAAGGATTATGAAAATAAAAGTTTTGTAGCGGGATTAGCTGATGAAGTAGGTATGGAAATCGCTGACGCTGTTCAAATCGCAGCATATGGTTTTCCAATGGGTGAAGCAGATGTTCCTATTGTCGAGTTAGGTATGGGAACGATGGATGTAGAAAATAAGGCAACAATATTGATGATTGGACATAACGTAGCACCCGGTATCGAACTTGTAGATTATATGAGAGAAAAAGGTATAGATGATAAACTTGATGTTGGGGCAATTTGCTGCACAGCGCATGATTTAACAAGATATTATGATGGCGCTAAAGTAATCGGTTCAATGTCAAGACAGATGCACTTTATCCGTTCAGGATTAGCAGATGTAGTTATGGTAGATGAGCAATGTGTAAACCTTCGAAGTTTCGAGCAAGCCCAACTTGTAGGATCTCCGTTTATTGCTACAAATGAGAAAAATATGGGTGGTTTACCAGACAGAACTGACGATCCTGCCGAGGAGATTATTGATGATCTGGTTAGTGGTAGAGTTCCGGGAGTGTTAATTTTAGATCCAATAAAAGCGGGAACAGTAGCAGCTGAAACTGCAATTAAAGTAAAACCAATTAGAAAAGGTAAAAGTGGAGTTCCAGATAAACAAGGTTGCATTGATATGGCCTATAATTGCAATGGATGCGGTAATTGTCAAAGAAATTGTCCCAATGATCTCCCTCTCGTAGAAGGCGTGAGACTTGCAAAAGATGGTGATTTTTCTGTACTAGCAGATGCTTTTGACACTTGTTTAGATTGTGGCAGATGTGAGGCAGATTGCATGAAAAATGTTTCTCCATTAACACTCTTAATGTTTGCTGGTCGGGATAAAATAAGAAATGAAACATTTAATGTCAGAGTTGGGAGAGGACCAATACAAGATACTGAAATAAGAAATGTTGGAGCTCCGATTGTACTTGGAGAAATACCAGGAATAGTTGCAATAATTGGATGTGCTAGTTATGGTAAAGAAATCCAAGAATTATATAAGATGGCAGAGGAATTTCTTATCCGAAATTACATTGTAGTTGTTTCAGGATGTGGAGCAATGGATATTGGACTCGTTAAAGATGAAGATGGAAAAACATTATATGATCGATTCCCGGGAGACTTTGATCGAGGAGGATTAGTCAATGTCGGTTCATGCGTATCTAATCCGCATATTACAGGTGCAGCTTGCAAGGTAGCAAATATTTTTGCAAGAAGACCTTTAAGAGGTAATTTTGAAGAAATTGCGGATTATATTTTGAATCGAGTAGGTGCTGTAGGCGTAGCTTGGGGTGCAATGTCTCAAAAAGCAGCAAGTATCGCTTCTGGAGCTAATGGGTTAGGAATTCCCGCGGTTTGTGGACCACATGCTGCAGAATACCGAAGAATGTATATCGGACGGTCAGATGATGAAGAAACGTGGAAAGTTTTTAATGCAAGAGATGGAACACCTGATCAATTAGTAGGACCTGCCCCAGAACATTTACTTACAACTGCTGAATCAATAGAACAAGCTATATGCTTAGTTGCGAAATTAGCTATACGCCCAGCGGATAATTCAAAAGGTAGAATGATAAAACTTTCTCACTGGATTGACTTGGAACGAAAGTATAAAGGTATTGATTTACCAAATGACTTAGAAAAGTATATTCGTGTAGAAACAGATATTCCTATCAACATGAAAGAGGAAATTCACGAGTATCTTAAGCAAAAAGATTGGCAACCACGCGATATAGTAGATCCAACTTTAATCAAGAGATTATGTAGGACTTAAATACTACTTCTATTCTTTTCTATTTTTTAACTTTTTATTTTATATTTATCTTAAATAAATAATTTCACTAAATATAATTACAAAAAATTTTGAATGTTATTATGGTAGACAAACAAAAGGAAAAATTAGCTAAATTATGTGAACATTGGGCAAATCACAATGAATCTCATAAGGAAAGTTTTGCAAAATGGCGGGATATCGCAAATGAAATGCAACTAAAATCCGTTGTGGAAGATTTGAATAAAGCTATTGAATCAATAGACAAGTGTAGTGAACACTTGCTTTCAGTAATAGATCACATTAAATAAAAGTAAAATTTTAAAATTGTTATGAAAAATTTTTCAGATGAACAAGTTGATTAGAGGCAGTAATTCTTTCTTGAAATAACCAATTTTATCCTGTAATAGCTGAAGATTTTCAGAAAGAAACCAAAGATACACAGGGATATTCAATTCAGAATATTCAAATAGTTTTTCTCCTCGGATTGTAAAACCATTCAATGGAAATTCAAGAGTTATGACACTTTCACGTATTAATCCCATGGAATGATGGAAATTTGAAAGGGTTTGTAAAAGCAAGGCAGTATTATTTAATAAAGCTTCATCGACATCATTTGAAGTATAGGTACCAAAAATCAAACCATCCATAGAAATCAAACTAGTAGCTTTTCCTTTTATTGAACCTGTGAAATCTTCTAGGATATTTTCAATAATTTCAGAAGTTTCAGATACTTTCTTTAGTGCCTCGCTAAACATTTGCATGATTGTCTCTTTTTGGTAAATGGTAGTATCAGCAAAATCAACTTTTATATTCCCAAATTCATTAGAAATCTGATTAAATTTGTTCTTGATAGCTTTAACATTGTTTTCCCATTCCATGGTTCTTCGAAAATCTTGATCACTCTTGCTAAGAACAACAAACACGGGTGGATCTTCATTTAAATCATGCAGAGATTTTAATACCTGCCTATAATAATTAGCAGCTTCAGCAAAGCGGTCAGAATCTTTTGTATCAATGACATATAATACTAAATCTGCATCAGTGAAGAATAATTCTGGTCTATTAAAATACAATTTTTCTCTGTATTGAACTTGTCCTCCTAAGTCCCAAGAGATGATCGGATAACCGAAAAAATCTAATTTTTCTCGTTTTACACCTCTCGTAGGTAACAAAGATTTGATGATCGAAAATTTATCCTGCAAAACTGCTAAGATAGAACTTTTTCCTCCATTATCTAAACCAATCATTAAGAGTTTTTTATGTGATTTCATCTGTTCTTTAATGGATTTAACTACAACTTTAGCAACTTTAACCCATTTTGAAAGGATTTGTGATGGAATTCCCTTGATATCTGGAAGATTATCTTCAGCTATTTTCGATAGATCTTCGATGGATTTGATCTGATGCTCTTCTAATTTGTTGGAAGATATTTGGTCTATTCCAATTAGAGTGTCGGGTTTAAACTCTAACGCTTCTTCGAGCTCATTAATCTGGATCGAGCTCTTGAAGAAATCTTTAACTTTTACATTCTTCATCTCGTTATTTGACATGAAACATCGCACAAGATTTCAATTTAGTCTATACAAAAAATTAACTAATTGAAAATGGTTTTATTTAATATGAAACTTCTGATTTATAAAATTATAGTTTTGTAAAAAACCATAATTATTTATTCTATTTGTTACATATAAAAATTAGAATTATTCATAGACCCTCGATTACTTGAGGTTTAGGTTAGTGAACAATGTCTGCTGAACGAGTTCCAGAAAACATTGTAATTTGTATAGATACGTCTAGATCCATGGTTAGGACAGATTATAGACCAAATCGATTGCAAGTAAGTGTGGATGCTATAAAAAAATTAATCAGTGAAAGATTAGCAGCTGATCCGAATAGCTTTTTTGCGATTGTGAAATTTTCATCGAAACCTAAAAAATTAATAGAATTTACTAACATTAAAGAAGAACTCTATGAAATCCTAGAAAATTTAGAGTTTTCTGGAAAATCATCAATGGGTGAAGCTCTTGGCTTATCAATAAAAATGATCATTGCTGAATTAAGGAAAATTGCAGCTAAAACTCCACGCATCCTCCTTGTAACTGATGGAATATACTCCAAAATGGCGATAGATCCTATTAAAATGGCAAGACTGGCTCAAGGGTTAAAAATCAAAATTGATTCCTTTCGTCTGGGAGAATTATCAGCCAATAATATCTTAAAGAAAATCAGCGATATTACTGGAGGGAATTATTACTATAATAATGATGGTGAATCATTACTTCAATCAGCACATGATCTTGCAGTATCAAATATTAAAACTTATGGTGGAGGCTCAGGATCTCTGATAGAAAATTCAATATTTCTAAGAAAAATTGCAGCTGACTTATTAAGAGTTCAAGATTTGACAAAAGATCAGGAACAACGATTGCTACAAATTAGAGGGTTAGCAGATTATAAAAAATGTTCTATATGTTTTTCAGACACAAATCCATACACCAAAAGTTCTTTTTACGTAAGTGGGAGATATTGTCCAAGCTGTCAAACCCCATATCATATTCATTGTTTAGCAGGTTGGGCAGATTCACAAAAAGATGCCAAAATGAGACGAGCTGGTGCTGTGAGATGCCCTCATTGTTTTTATTTGTTGAAAATCCCCACAGAAGTTACGCAGATTCAAAAATTTAAAAACTTATCAAGACCAAGTATTCAGTCTAGAGAGCAACCTAAAGGTCCACAACAATTTGATGCTGAAATAGTGAAATTCAATTCAGATGCAATGTTTAGCTCATGTCCAGTTTGTAATTTAATCTTTGATGATGGAGAAAGAATTGTGAAATGTGGGAAATGCGGAACGTTATACCATGAACTCTGTTTTGAAGAATTAAAAAACCGGCAATGCAAAAGTTGCGAATCCTTTTTAAAGTTATAAAGCATTTATAACATCGATAAAATAATTTTGTTAAAGAATGAACCTTTGTTTTTTAAAAAATCATTATTATATTAGAATTGTAAGCTAAAATCCAATATCATGTCAGAGTTTTATGAATATGGAAACATTAAAATGGGATATGGAAATTTTCATCTCCCCCCTGTATTGATAGGAACTATGTTCTATCAAGGTCAAACTCTAGTAGAACGTGATGATCCAAAAAAGTTTAATATTGAAAAAGCGAAAAAACGGATTTTAAAGCAACGAGCGTTAGCGAACCAGTATAAAATCCCCGCATTATTAGAGATTTCAGCTGAAACTCCTGAAGCAATGTTGAAATATCTTGAATTTTATCTTGATCATTTTGAACCTCCAATTGTTCTGGGAGGAACGTTTGAAGCAAGATTATCAGGACTTGAATATCTTTTTGAAAGGGGATTAAAATCAACAGATTTCATATATAATGCAATATCGAATTTAAAAAATGAAACTGAAATGGAACTTCTTAAAAAGTACAAGATTCAAACTGTAGTAGTTTTAATGTTGAATTCACCAAACATGACTTCAACTCAAAGATATGCATATATCACCGAAAAAAATCAACCTAGTAATGTGAATATAATCGAAGGTTTGAAAAAACTAGGTGTTGAGAGGATTTGGATTGATGGAGGTGTAATAGATCTTGAAAGTTTGGCACATATATTAGAAACTCAACAATTAATATCAACATCACTTAAATTACCTGTAGGTACAGCCTCAAACTTATTCCTATTCAAATACTCCTCTCCTCGATTAAACATAAAATTTCACACTAGATATAGAAGAGCAAGTATCATGTTCATAACTACTTGGTTTTCGAATTTTATTTTTTATGGTCCAATTGAAGATGTGGAGGAATCTTTTGCTTCAGCATATCAAGCATATGAGTTTAAAAAAACTCTTGCTGATCGTAACATTAGATTGTTAGATCGTTGAATAATTAATGATCTTCATGTTTAATTCATTAACTAAAGTATAAATAAAGCTATTTTCTTAGAATAAATATAGCTTAATTGATTAAGAAATTATTTGAGAATTCCTTAAAAAACTATAAATATCAAAAATAGAGAAGCGTAACTATAGATTTTAGAGATTAAAAATAATGTTTAGTCAAGAAGATAAAGAAGGACAAGAAATAAAAGCAATAAAACTTATTGATCAAGCCGAAATTCTAGCTGATCGAGGAAAAGGAGAAGAAGCTATAAAAATATATGAAGAAGCAGCACAGATATATTTAGATCTTGGAAGTTACATTAAATTAGATGAATTATTCATCCGAATAACATCCATAATCTTAAAATTTAAAAGTAACATACAAGCAACATATAGATTGAAATCAATCATCAGGAAAACGGAGGAATTAAAGTTATTCGAGATTTCAGCCAAATTGTTAATTAATTTAGGAAATTTATCTTTTAAAATGAATGATTGGGAGACTGCTGGTGAGAGTTGGAATTTAGCTTCTGATTATTTATTTCGATCTGATCCCGAGGAATTTCTGAATTTAGCTTCAATCCTGTTACTAAAAGCTGGACAATCTTACGAACGAGCATTACAAACCAAAGAATTAGGAAAACAACTGATTTTCAAAGCGGTAATGAGGCATAATAAATTTTTTGAACTTTATCAAGAAGATGAAAAACGGGGTCAATTTTTAATCGCAAACAAAGAATTCGAAGCGGCATCAAAAAAATTTTCCGACGTTTCCTTTTATTTTAAGAAATCACTTGATAATTTAAGTGATCTTTTAAATGAAGAAGAAGATAAAGATACCATGCTTAACGCAAAAGCAAGGTTCATCCATTTTGTTGCAGAATATCAAACAATTTCTGCGATCTGTCTATTTGCAACAAATATTTCAAAACATAATGAAAAATTAAAAAGCCTTGGAATGAACTCCATAGAACTCTTTAAGGAATCGATCTCCTTACTCAAAGATTATTTATTTCCTAAGAAGAGAGAGTTTGACAAGGAGATTGTATTAAGAGTAACCTTTGACACAATGTTATTAGCAATAATTCAAAGAATATTGGATATTGAAGATGTAAAATGTACTGAGAATCTGTTGAGCGGTATACAAAACAACAAAGCGTTACTCAAAGAAATTAAGAAAAGTCCTTATTTTAAATTAACGAAAGAAATTGAGGAAGTTGGATTGACGGATACTCTAAATGATATTCAAAAAGTAAATTTAGGTCATTTTGAAAATATAAAAACTACTTTAGTTTCGCATTTCCTGGAACAAGATCAGACCTAATCTTCTTTCATTGAATTAAAATTTTTCTTCAAAAGCTTTAGAATTTGATCAATAGTTTATTATATTTGAGTTTACTTACTTTCCGTACACCATGTTGTCCAGAACAATATTTACACTCAATTAGTCCTGCCTCTTTGAGTTTCTTTATTTGTGCTGAGATGTTTGCTTCAGTCATTTTTAAATGAGAAGCTAAATCTGACACATCTAAATCCACTTCATTTGATCGGATTCGTTTTAGTATTTTACGACGTGTTTCAGATGAAAGTGCTTTGAGAATTAATTCAATTTCATAATCGGAATCAAATATTACTGTGTTATCTGTTTCACTTATTAATTTTAACTCTAGCTGCCCTTGGATTTCTGTTTCTTCTGGAAAATTTGTTTCAGTCAATTCCATATAGCTTATTCAACCCTTAATATTAAAAATATTAGTGTTTTTAACGGGATACATAAGTAATTTCAACTTTATAAGTGTAATCCCATATTCATTTGTAATTCTATTATGCAATTGTATCTCTTAGTTACTTCTGATATAAAAAAAATAAGAATTTTTAACTATTTGATTTGGGGTCAATCTTTATAAATTAAGAGTTATTTTTATTTTTTAAAAATTTACTGAAAGAATATATACTAATTTGAGCCAATTTTTAATAGAATGCATTCAAACATTTACTTTATTTAGTTAAAAGGTTATTTATTTAATCTATAAGGATCTAAAACGAAATTGAAAATTATATAAGATCTAAATTATAACATAAAAAATTATGAAACTATATGTGATTAGTGCTTTATCTTAAAAGTTTGAATCAATAGAATTAAACTAGAGATATCTTAAAAAGAAAACTAGTAATTACAATCTAAATTCATGAGATAAAAAATTCTGGAAAATTTCACATCATTTTATCCAAAAAAGCAATGATTTAATTACAAAAATGATTTCTTGTTACTTAAATTACAAATAATTACAATTATTACTTAAGAAATTATTGAGTTTGATTAAAAGTGAGTAGAGGAAAAAGTTCAGATTCACGTGTTTTAACTATTAGAATAGATAAAGAATTAGATGAGAATTTAAATAAAATGAAACTTCGATTAGGAGTATCTAAAGCAGATCTCACGCGAAACTTTCTTGAAATGTCTAAATACATAATAAAACAGAAGAACTCCCTAAAATCATTAAATGATCGAGATTTTATAATTGTCAAAAGAAGTTTCTTGCGTAAGTTAATAACACCCTTAGATGAATTGGATCAAATTGTGTTAGGTGATAAGTTAGCTCGATTTATTAATGATATAGCAAGAATCTCAGGTAGGGTAGATGATCTTAATTATAAATTGGACATATGTGATAATTTGGGATTCTTTCCAAAATTCATTGATGAAGAAAATTTTGTATTAATAACTAAAAAATTTGGTCCAAAGAAATTTGTTGAATCGTTCCTTTTTAGAATGTTTAATGATATGGAAATGGATATTAATTATACCGAGGAGAATTTAAAGGGAAATAAAAGTTTAACCCAAAAATACAAAAACGATTTCAAGATGGTACTAAGATCTGAGTCACACTATTCTTATGAATTTACTAGTTTAAATTCAAGTTAAGATACTCAATTTTCATCTATTATTTCTTTTAATC